>OLRT01001944.1_pt1 | contig 13609 bp, 9 predicted proteins | sample 1672021 | NCBI WGS metagenome assembly OLRT01 (sample SAMEA3136637, study PRJEB25190) | human gut metagenome | reverse complement strand
AAACCGGAGGATTCATAGTGAAAGAATATTTTATCAGTGAAATTAATATAGAAAAGTTGTATCATTTATCAAATATAACGATTGAATTGGATACAACCAAGCGCCAGCATTTGTTGTTAACCGGAAAAAATGGTTCAGGAAAGACATCGTTACTGTTAAGATTAGTAAGATACCTGAAAGTACTTAAAGATGGACATCTTATTCGATTAACCGGAACATGGCCGGAATGGGAAGAAAATGCGAAACGTAAGATGGAACATGCTTCAAGTGAGAATGAACGATTTAAAGCGGAACAGGATTACAGACAATGGTCGGATTTGATTCGTAAGTATAGCGATGGCATTAGGGTTGCATGGAATGATAATGATGGACTTGAAAGTGCGTATCAAAAAGGAGAATTTATAACTGCGTATTTTCCGGCAGAACGGAAAGCACAATTTGCGAAACCGAATGGCGTGGAAAATATTAAGCTGTCCGAAGTGTATGACACCACAGAGAACGCCGGAAATATTCTTCTTAAGTATATGGTTCACATGAAGACACAGCAATCTTTTGCAAGAAACGAAGGCGACCAGGAAATCGTAGGGAGGATTCAACAATGGTTTGACAGATTTGAATCTGCACTACAGGTTTTACTGGACGAAAAATCGATTCATCTGGAATATGATTATAAAAATTATAATTTTAAAATCAGACAGGAAGGCCGGGAGCCTTTTGAATTCAGTGAACTGTCAGATGGCTATTCATCCGTGATCTATATTGTATCCGATTTGATTCTTCGAATGGACAAAAACTGGTTATTGGGTGAAGAAATCAGTCAGTATAATGCACAGGGAATTGTTCTGATTGATGAGTTGGAAACGCATCTTCATATTGAACTGCAGAAAAAAATTCTTCCATTCTTAACAGAATTTTTCCCGAATATTCAATTTATCGTGACGACACATTCGCCATATATTTTGAATTCTATTTCCAATGCGAAAGCATATGACCTGGAAAAGCATGTGGAACTGGAGAATTTGGCTGCTTTTTCATCGGATGAACTTGCGGAAGGCTATTTTGAGGCAGATGAATATTCGGATACGTTAAAAGAGGAACTGGAGCGATATGCACAGTTGTGTTCTGGAAAAGAACTGACGGAAGAAGAGAGGGCTGAACGGGCAGAATTAAAAATAAAATTCAAAAATTTATCAACAGATCTGTCAGGAGCTGCCAGAGAAAAATTTGAGGATATCGAACGGAGAAGGGAAACGAATGATTAAGATTGAGAGGAAGGAAACCCCGCATACACAAGAGGCAATGGATGATTTGCAGGAAGCATGTAATACAGGTCGTTCGTATAATACGGAACATGTGAATCAGGCGTTACGGGAAGTATTCCACGGGAAATGTTATATTTGCGAAAACAAAGAGGCAACATCCTATCAAATCGAACATCGGATTCCGCACCGGGGCGATAAAAAATTGAAATATGACTGGAATAATCTGTTTTGGGTGTGTGCACATTGCAACAATATTAAGTCAGACAAATATGAACCAATATTGAACTGTACAACAGAGCCTGTAGAACACCTGATTGCTTTTCGGAAAACAGGTTATTTTGGAACGGATGAAAAACTGGAGTTTGTGCCGGTGAAGGATGATAATGTAGCGATCAGAAATACCATTTTGCTGTTAAATGATGCATATTATGGAACGACTCCTCAGAAGAAAATGGAAGCAAGGATTATACGCAGAACGTTGCGAAAAGATCTTTCAAAGTTCAAAGAATATGTAAGGGAGTATCAGGAAGAAGAGAACGAAGAGGAAAAAGAGAATATTGCGATGCTTCTGAAGAGGGAACTGAAAGACAGTTCTGCGTTTACGGCATTTAAGAGATGGCTGATATGGGATAATGAGGAAAAGTATGGGGAATTGGAGAAATTTATTCCTGAGAATCAGAAGAAAAAATTATTTGACATTTAAAGGGGGATGCGCTAACCATCCACCGCTCTGGAAAACCAGAGAAACCTCGTCGGTCAAAGTTTTTTAATGTATGGTCTTGTCGACCAAAATACTTGTTGATTTGATTATACATGATTTTATGAAAAATCCACAGGAAAATAAAAAAAATTTGTGAAATGAATGCAAGATGAAAGGTGGATATGAATACATAAAAATTTGCACATCCGTCTTTCCAGTGCTATACTTATCTCACAACATACCAACACAGAAGGGGGCATAATCATGGAGAAAGTATTACAATTTTTAAAAGACGCAGAGACATATTATCTGGCAACTGTAGAGGGTGATCAACCGAGAGTTCGTCCTTTTGGAACAGCTCATATTTTTGAGGGCAAGCTGTATATCCAGACCGGAAAAGTGAAAGATGTCTCAAAACAGTTACATGCCAATCCGAAAGCTGAGATCTGTGCTTTTAAGGGTGGTGAATGGATCCGTGTGGCTGGCGAATTGGTAGAGGATGATCGTGTGGAAGCAAGACAGTCTATGCTGGATGCATATCCGAGTTTGCAGAAAATGTATGCCGCAGATGATGGTAATACAGAAGTTTTTTATTTTAAGAATGCAACCGCAACGATTTCTGCATTTACGCATGAACCGGAAGTGATTACTTTTTAAAAAATAAAAAATTCTGGAAATTATATGAATACGGAATTGAGTAACGATGAGCCGGTAGCCGATGGTTATCGGCTCATTATGGGATTATGATATAAAGATATTGTGTGAGCTGGATAAAAGTTTTGTATAGAATAAAAAAGAAACGAGCAACCCGCTTGGATCCTAAGACCGTACACGACACAAAACCCATTTCTTAACTTCATTATAAAGTATTTCTATCAAAAGTCAATCAAAGATGTAAGAAATAAAGGAGAACAACCAATGAACAATCACGATAACAACCCCAAATACATCCAAATCCGAGGTGCCAGAGTCCACAACCTGAAGAACATAAACGTAGATATCCCCCTACACCAGATCGTAGGCATCGCAGGTGTGTCCGGCTCCGGGAAGTCGTCGTTGGCGTTGGGGGTGTTGTATGCGGAGGGATCCAGAAGGTATCTGGAATCACTTTCTACTTATACGCGAAGACGTATGACGGGTGCGGCGAAGGCACAGGTGGATGAAGTTTTGTATGTGCCGGCGGCGCTTGCGCTGCATCAGCGGCCGGGAATTCCGGGAATCCGGAGTACGTTTGGCACGGGAACGGAGCTTTTGAACAGTCTGCGGCTGATGTATTCGAGGCTGGCTTCGCATCGGTGTCCCAATGGGCATTATGTGGAGCCGACATTAAAAGTGGCAGCGGAGCAGGAGATTTTTTGCCCAATCTGTGGGGAGCAGGTGCAGCCGCCGAGTGCGGAAGAACTTGCGTTTAATTCTCAGGGGGCATGCCCGGAATGTGGTGGTACCGGGCGAGTACGGACGGTAAATATTGATTCTCTGGTACCTGATGATTCGATCAGTATCGATGACGGGGCGGTTGCACCGTGGAACAGTCTGATGTGGTCACTGATGACGGATGTATGTCGGGAAATGGGTGTGCGCACGGATATTCCGTTTCGCGAGCTGACGGAGAAAGAAAAAGATATTGTTTATCACGGGCCTGCGGAAAAGAAACATATTTTTTATAAAGCAAAGAATTCGAACCAGGCAGGAGAACTGGATTTTACCTATTACAATGCGGTGTATACTGTGGAAAATGCCCTTGCTAAAGTAAAAGATGAAAAGGGCATGAAACGTGTGGAAAAATTCCTGAAAGAAGAGATCTGCCCGCAGTGTCAGGGAAGCAGACTTTCCGAAAAAGCGAGAGCACCGAAACTTCGAGGCATCGGACTGGCGGAGGCGTGTCAGATGACTTTAAAAGATTTGGTTGTATGGGTTGCCGATGTTCCGGATTCTCTGCCGGAGGAAATGCGTCCAATGGCAGAATCAATCTGCGAATCCTTTCAGACAGCTGCAAAAAGACTGATGGATCTGGGACTTTCTTACCTGTCTCTCGACAGAGCAGCTGCGACATTGTCTACCGGGGAGCGGCAACGGATGCAGCTGGCGAGAGCTGTAAGAAACCGTACGACAGGTGTATTGTACGTGTTGGACGAGCCTTCCATCGGATTACATCCTTCCAATATTAATGGATTGAATGCCGTGATGCATGATCTGATCGCGGATGGCAATTCGGTTCTTCTGGTCGATCACGATACGCAGATTTTGTCCGAAGCTGACTGGATCGTGGAGATGGGACCGGAGGCAGGAAATGGCGGTGGATATGTGATCGCAGAGGGAACGATCCCTGAGATTACAAAGAATCCGGCTTCCATGATTGGTCCGTTTTTAGCGCAGAAAACGAATTTGCCGGTACGGGAACAGACGCATGCTGAAAATATGTTTGATCTGGGAGTTATCCATCTTTCTACCAATGCGATCCATACGGTAAAACCTCTGGAAGTCGATATTCCAAAAGGCAGGCTGACCGTTGTGACCGGTGTGTCCGGCTCTGGCAAGACTACGATGGTGCTGGAAAGCCTGATTCCGGGACTGGAGGCAGCACTGAACGGAGAGACATTGCCGGAACACGTGAAAAATGTTTCTGCGGAGGGGATTTCCCATGTGAAACTGATCGATGCGTCACCGATTGGAATCAACATTCGTTCTACCGTGGCAACGTATGCCAATGTGCATGATGAACTTCGAAAGATTTACGCAAAGACTGACGATGCAAAAAGGATGAAATACAAGGCAAAGGATTTTTCCTATAATACCGGAAATCTCAGATGTCCGGCATGTGATGGAACAGGGCAGATCACACTGGATGTACAGTTTTTGCCGGATGTAGATGTGGTGTGTCCGGAATGTAAAGGATCTCGGTATGCGAAAGCGGCATGGCAGGTTTGCTATGAAAAGGAACCGGGGAAAAGGTATTCGTTGCCGCAGATGATGGCGATGGATGTAAACACAGCACTACAGGCGGCAGGAGACCGGAAAGTGGTGCGGCAGCGGCTGGAAGTACTGCGAGATCTTGGGCTTGGCTATCTGACCCTGGGAGAGGCGACACCGGGACTGTCCGGTGGGGAAGCACAGAGACTGAAACTTGCCAGTGAGATGGGGAAAGGGCAGTTTGATTCCGTTTTCGTGTTCGATGAACCGACGATTGGATTACATCCATTGGACGTAAAGACGCTGCTTCAGGTATTCCAGGCACTTGTGGATCAGGGGGCAACTGTGATTGTGATAGAACACGATCTGGATGTGATCCGAAACGCAGATTATATCATCGATATGGGTCCGGAAGGCGGCGAAGCAGGCGGAAGAATCGTTGCCTTGGGAACACCGGAGCAGGTTGCAGGAAATAAGAATAGCGTTACCGGGGAATTCATACGTCGAAGATAATTTTGCTTTATGCGAATTACGGGTCAAAGGCTGTAATTGTACAAGATACCGTCAACTGCTGCGATGAGTAAATTTCGGGAGACATATTTTCTCTCATTCCATCTTGCATCCCGCAGTATTCTCCGTTACAATAACACCAGAACACAAGTTTGCATCAGAAAGGACTGTGGATGTTATGGACATCAAGGATTTAATTATATATCGAAGAACGATCCCTGCGCGGAAAGCGATATATTCCTCGTTTCCGGAATCTCTGAATCCGAAGATCGTGGAGTTTTTGCGGGAACGGGGAATTGATCAGCTGTACTGTCATCAGGCGCAGATGTATGAGTTGGCGCGGGAAGGGAAGAACGTGGTGATTACCACTTCGACGGCTAGTGGAAAGACGCTGAGTTTTCTGCTTCCGGTGATACAGGAGATTCTGGAACATCCGACGGCGCGGGCAATCTTTATTTATCCGACGAAAGCACTTGCGGCGGATCAGTACCGGGCATTGCAGCCGTGGCTTTCTTTTTTCGGACCGGAGAAAATCAGTACCGGAGTATATGACGGTGATACGCCGGTGAACGAGCGAAAACGGATCCGGGACCGGGCAAATATTATTCTGACGAATCCGGAGATGTTAAATGGCGCTATGCTACCAAATCACAGCAAATACGGATTTGATTTTATCTTTTCGAACCTGAAATACGTGGTTCTCGACGAGATGCATACCTATCGTGGAGCCTTTGGATCCCATATGGCAAATGTTTTCCGGCGGCTTTCGAGGATTACAGAGTATTATCACGCAGTCCCTCATTTTCTATGTAGTTCGGCTACGATTGCCAATCCGGTGGAACTGGCGGAAAAAATCTGTGGACAATCATTTGCTTCGGTGACAAAAGACGGTTCGGCGGCATCCGAGCGGAATTATCTGCTGATACAGCCACCGAAAATAAGCGGAAAGGATCAGCAATATTACGGGCAGGAATCCATTGTGTCGGTGGCGGCACAGATGCTTCCACAGTTGATGGAACAGAGGGAAAGTTTTCTTGCATTTGCAAAATCCAGAAAAAATGTGGAAGTTGTGTTAAAAGAGACAAGAGACCGGCTGGATGCGGCGGATTTTCTTACTACAGTGACTTCGGATCAGATTTCCGGTTACCGGGGCGGTTATACGCCGATCGAGCGAAAGACCATCGAACAGCAGATGATCCGTGGGGATCTGCTGGGGCTGGTGAGTACGAATGCACTGGAGCTGGGAATTGATATCGGTTCTATCGGAGTGACGGTACTGATCGGTTATCCGGGAACCCGTTCTTCTTTCTGGCAGCAGACCGGGCGTGCGGGGCGAAGTAAGAAAAGCTGTACCAACTATCTGATCCTGGATCACCTTCCGATGGATCAGTATATCGGTCTGGAGCCTGGATGGCTTTTTGATGAGAGCAGTGAACATGCGGTGATTGATCCGGATAACCTGCTGATCGAACTGGCACATATCCGTGCGGCGGCAGCAGAACTCCCGCTGTCTCTGGATGACATTGCCCGCTTCCCGGATCTCGGAGAGACGATTCCGGTACTGATGAAGATGCAGGAAGTGCGAAGCCAGAACGGTCGGTTTGCATGGGCAGGCGGCGAGTATCCGGCGGGCGATTTCTCCATGCGAAATATTGATAAGAACAAATACACGCTGTTGAATCAGGAAACCGGAAAAACGATCACGGAGATGGATGAAAGTCAGGCGTTTCGGGAGATTCATGAAGGTGCGGTTTATATCCACGACGGGGAATCTTACCGGGTGGTGAAGATGGATCTGGAGAGCAAGATGGCGTATGCGATTCCATTTAACGGAAATTATTATACGGTTGCCGGAGGCGAGACGAATATTCATGTAATCCACAGCCAGAAGGAACAGCAGTGGAACCGGATTCGGGTGCAGTTTGGTGATGTGAATGTGGCGGATTATGTCTATATGTACAAAAAACTACAGTTCCATAACCATCAGAACCTTGGATATGAGGAACTTCGGACACCGCTGACGAAGGATTATGATACCGAAGGAACCTGGATGCATCTGCCGGAGAATCTGGTACGGGCGTATCGTGGTCTGCTGCAGGCGGATGATACGGGACGGCTGACCAGGAATAATCATTTTCAGGGCTTGTGTTTCGCTCTGAAAAATGCTGCGCAGATGGTGACGATGACAGAACAGGAGGATATCCATGTGATAACTTCCACAAATGCGCTGGAATTATCGGGTGAAACAGCGTCGGATGTATCCATTTATTTCTATGACGGCTATGTGGGCGGTCTTGGATTTTCCGAGAAAATCTATGATCTGATCCCGCAGGTGATCGAACAGGCGATTCGGATGGTGTCCGGCTGCAAATGCAAAGACGGATGTGCGGCATGTGTGGGGGATTATAAACTGGATCGCAAACTGATCCTGTGGGGATTGGAAAATCTGCGGGAAGCATCGGAGGTTCCCAAAGGTGAAAAAGTAGTTACCTGGGCAGAGTCCACCTGGAAAAGGAAAGAATTCCGACTGGAAACATTACCGGAAAAGTGGGATATTTTTTGCCGGAAAGCCAGAGAGAACGGAGAGCAGTACGCCGGATTTTTCCAGACCGTGCACCGGGTGAAAGTGAAGGATACCAGACTGATTCTTTCGGTAGACACACCATTTTTTGCACAGTGGGCGAATGGGCCGGAAAATAAACAGAGTCTGCGGAATCTGATCGGTTATTATACAGAACTTCCGGCAGGATTTCGGTTGGAAATCCGGGCGGAAAGACCGGAAAAGCGGGGAAATTTATCTGACATTACGGGTTCAGATACAAGAAAAACGTGGACAGAAAGTCACGATACAGCCGGGCGGTCTGTAGAAGACTACGATAGAGAAGAACGGGAGAAACAGGAAAAGATTCTTCGCCGTTACCGGGCGATGGATATCAGGAGAGAGAAAAAAGATGATGGATCTGAATAAACTGAATCCCTACCAGAAAGAGGCAGTGCTTGATGAGAGTCCTGCCTGTCTGGTCAATGCAAATGTAGGAAGCGGGAAGACGACCGTGTTGACGGCAAAAGTTCGCTATCTTTGCGAACAAAAAGGAGTGGCTCCAAAGGATCTGATGGTGCTTACCTTTACCAATAAGGCAGCAAATGAAATCCGGGAGCGGTTGGAAAATCTGACCGGAAAAGAGGAAGATCTGTGGTTTGGCACGTTTCACAGTGTGGCACTTCGGATGTTACAGACGATTCTTCCGGTAGAGGAACTTGGATATACGAAAGAATTTCAGGTATGCATCCCCGAAGAAGAAATGCAGATGGCACAGCAGCTGATCACGGAACAGAATCTTCAGATTAAATATAAAAACCGTTTAAAAAAGCGGCTGGATCAAAGCCGTCAGAAAAGTGGAAGAAAACCGAAAGATTACGGGGATGATTTTGAGCGGTTGTGTACTCTGCTGGAAGAAGAAAAAAAGAAACAGAATAAAATGACATACGAGGAGTTGATCTTACATACCGGACAGCTGCTTCAGAGCCACCCGGAGATTCTACGTCCGCTGTGGTTGATCATCGATGAAGTTCAGGACTGCGATCAGAGTCAGCTGGATCTTCTGGACAGTCTGATGGGAAAAGACAGTCATCTTTTTGCGGTTGGTGATCCGAATCAGGTGATCTACAGCTGGCGGGGAAGTGCTTTTCAGATTTTCTTCCAGCTGAAAAACCGCTATCAGGCGATGGAACTCAGCCTTCCGATCAATTATCGTTCTTCTGGGACGATTTTATCTGCAGCAAGACGATTTTTGCAGAATGGAAGTACGCTGGAAGGGGTAAAAAGTGAAGGCGGTAAAGTGCAGATCCGAAAACAGTATGATCCATTTCAGGAGGCGGAGGATCTGGCAGCCCGTATCCGGGAGCTTCATATGCAGGGGATTCCGTATCACGAGATTGGGATTCTGTATCGTTTGCAGAATCAGTCGGCACTACTGGAACAGGTACTTACCAGAAATGGGATTCCGGTGCATGTGGCAGTGAAAGAAAAAATGGAAGACATTCCGGTAGTGCAGTGGTTTTTCCATGTACTTCGGTTTTGCGTGAATCATTCGGATACCACGAGTGGTGTGGAAGCGTTGTGCAACAAAACGTATGGAGAGGGATGGACAACGAAAAAAGCATTACAGCAGATCCGACGCTGGGAGACGGATGGAACATTGCCGAAAAATTCTCCATTGTTTTCGGGGATGGTGAATGTTCAGGAAGATGTGTTTGTGACAGAAGAAACCGATCAATTGTGGGAAATGTTCTCACTGGATCGTTATCTGATGCCATCCAGAGTTGGTTATCAGGAAGATAAGGCGTGTATTCTGGGAATTTTTGATGCAATTCGGAACAAGGGGAATATCAGAGAATTTTTGAATGATGTGGCTCTCTATGGACTGCCTTGGATGCACAATTCAGGGAACCAGAAGACGGAGAATATAGTAACAGGGAATTACGTTACAGAAAAGCAAAGTATAGAAGATTTGACAGCAAAATATCCAATAAATACAGCGGGTTACAGTGCGAAAGGGCAAAAAGATAGTTCCAGAGAAGAAGAAATTGACGCTGTGCAGTTGATGACGCTTCATGCCTCAAAAGGATTGGAATTTACCTGTGTTTTCATCATCGGTGTGAATGATGGTCTGTTGCCTCTGCGTGGAACCAGTTTTGATCAGGAGGAAGAAGAACGACGTCTGTTCTTCGTGGGAATGACCCGCGCGAAGGAACAGTTGGAACTTTCCTATTACACCAGCCCGGACGGTTACGGAATCCTTCCGGGTCCCGGAAAATACCTGAAAATGTTTCCGAAAGACCTGATTGAAGGTCTGGATGAACCGAAATATGCAGAAGGAAGTGCGGCGGAACATTTGCAGGCGATGAAGCGGCAGATTTTGCAGGCAAGAGAAGAGCGGACGCTGCAAATGCCAGAAGAGGACTTTCGGACAATATCGCCTGAGATAGATGTTGAAAAACCAGACACGGATCCGTGCAGGCATGAGGAAAAAGAAAAAAACCCTGCGAAGAGTGCAACCAATCATACAGATGCAGATTCCGTAGCCAACCAGCCGCGCGTAGCACACGAAAAATACGGAGTCGGAACGGTAATCTCCGAAAATGAAGACACCATTACCATCCGCTTCGATGATTATGGAGAAAAAGAACTTCTGAAGATGTTTACGGTTTTACATCCGTTGTAGATGCTGAGAACCATTCAATATTTCTGTGAATCTGCCATAAAATGTAAAAAACAATCCATGGCCGGAGTATATTCTCCGGCTTTTTTATATGCAAATCCAATCCGGAGTACCGGTGATTCTTCTAATGGAACAGATATCACGCCCTCATGTTGAAACAGACGAAAATTGCTCTCTGCAAAAAGGCTGATACCTTCTCCGACAGCAACAGCACTGATTAAAGACTCTACGCGTGCAGTGCGAAGAATCGCCGGATGGATACCTGCATTTTGAAAAATCTGCATACACAGCTGATAAATGGATGTGTATGGGTGCATCAGCAGAAAAGACTGATCGGTCAGTGCTGTAACAGAAAGCTTTTGTCGTGTTGCCAGTGGATGATCTGCCGGAAGCATGACACAGATCCGGTCGGTTGCAATAGGAAAAAAATGATAATGTTCCGTATCGATCATAGATTCTCTGGCAAGAATCATGGCAAATCGCTTCTTTTCGATGCCTTCCATTAATTCGCTTTCTTCCACCTCGGTAAGCGCAAGAGAAATCTCTGGGTGTTCTTTCTGAAACAGGCGGAAACTTCCGGTAAGATGATACTGAGAGAGTACAGGAAGCGTTCCCACAGATAATTGCTGTTCCTTGGCAGTCTGATACAGAGACATCCGGTAAAGCATCTGCCGGTATTGCCGGGAAAGTTCCATTGTCATTCGACACATCAAGAAACGGAATGAGGATTCTAAATAACAGACGGGTTCGGAGATCCATTAGTTTACCCGGCATAGCAAATATCGAACTGATATTCTGCGGCAATGTCTCGTGAAGTGTGTCAGCGATTTTTGAATAACCGGCAACAATATCAATAATTTCTCTGAGAATCACAAATTTTCCCGTGACAAGTCATATATTTTAACGTATAGTAATAGATAGAAAACAAATGTCAACCGGCGATGGAAAACCTTTGGGACGCCCTTTTCCATCGTCGGTTGTACTATGAAAGAGAAGGAGAAAAAGATGTATACACTATTACTACTGTTGATTTATCTGGCATTTATCAGTCTCGGACTGCCAGATTCCCTTCTGGGTTCTGCCTGGCCGGTGATGCACAAGGCTTTTCAGGTTCCGCTGTCTTATGCGGGTCTGGTAACTATGATTATTTCCGGAGGAACCATCTGTTCCAGTTTGATGTCTGAGCGTCTGACGAAGAAATTCGGTACACAGATTGTAACTGTGTTCAGCGTGATGCTTACTGCAATCGCATTATTCGGATTTTCTACGGCAAGCGCCTTCTGGATGCTCTGTCTATGGGCCATTCCCTATGGACTGGGTGCAGGAGCGATTGATGCTGCACTGAACAACTATGTAGCGCTTCATTATAACTCCAGGCATATGAGCTGGCTGCATTGTTTCTGGGGACTAGGAACCATTATCAGTCCGTATGTGATGAGTTATGCACTAACCACATCGGTGTGGCAGAACGGATATCGCATGGTATCTTTTATCCAGATCGGAATAGCATTGATTCTTTTCGTGACACTGCCGATATGGAAGGTGAATAAAAAAGAAACTGCGCAGGAAGAAAAGGCAGAAGAAGAGATGGTAGGCATCAAAGGTGCACTGAAGATCAAAGGCGTTCCGAATCTTCTTCTTGGATTTTTCTCCTATTGTGCACTGGAATCAGCAGTGATTCTGTGGTGAAGCAGCTATCTGGTAGGAGCAAAAGGAATCTCTGCGGAACGTGCAGCAGCCTTTGCGTCCCTGTTTTGCATCGGTATCACACTTGGAAGATTTCTGGCAGGTTTTATTACAGAGAAAATGGGAGACCACAAGATGATTCGTCTGGGCATCGCTATCATTCTTGTTGGATGTATCGGTATGTTGTTACCGGTATCCATCGATGAATTTGCACTGTTTGGTCTGGTTATTATGGGACTTGGCTGTGCACCGATTTATCCATCTATCATCCATGCAACACCGTCCAATTTCGGAGAGAAGAACTCCCAGGCGATCATCGGTATCCAGATGGCAAGTGCTTATGTGGGATCTACTTTTATGCCGCCGCTGTTCGGACTGATCGCAAACCATATTTCTGTCGGTTTACTTCCGGTTTATGTATTGTTCTTCCTGATTCTGATGTTCTTTATGCTGGAAAAGACATTTAAACTGGTGAAATAGTAATAAGCAAACAGCTTGCGGGTTACGTGCCAGTTTCCTGAAAGCTGTTTTTGATTTGCATAATTTTATTTGTAATAGAAAAGGATATAACTATGTATAAAGAAAACAAGGATATAACATTACAATATTATAATCAAAATGCCGGTTCTTTTGTCAGCGGTACAGTTCACGCAGATCTGACAGATACACTGAATCGGTTTTTAAGCAGACTGGAACCGGGAGCGGCAATTCTTGATTTTGGCTGCGGTTCCGGCAGAGATACCAAATATTTTCTGGAACATGGTTATCAGGTGGAGGCCATAGACGGATCCGAAGAACTGTGTAAAATCGCCAGTGCCTATACAGGAATTCCGGTACGCCAGATGAACTTTCAGGATCTGGATGTCCGGAAGCAGTATGACGGTATCTGGGCGTGTTCTTCGATTCTGCATCTGGAAAAAACAGAATTAAGATCTGTGCTGAAAAAAATGGCGGATGCCCTGCGTCCCGATGGATGGATCTATACTTCTTTCAAATATGGAGAGTATGAAGGGATGCGAAACGGCAGATATTTCACGGATTTCACATGGAACAGTTTCCAGAGATTCATCCGTGATACTGAGTCACTTTCCATAGCAGAATCCTGGGTGACCGGTGATGTGCGTCCGGGAAGGGAAGAAGAAAAGTGGCTGAATCTGCTGTTGCAGAAGCGATAATAGAGAATGGCACAAAAACCATCCGTTGTATCAGTGAAATCCTTATTTATTCTGTGCAATTTCAATAAAATCCCTGGCGTATTTGGGAAGATAAGTTCCCCTGCGAAAAGCGATGCTCAGTGTTGTAAAGATTCCTTTTTCTCC
>OLRT01001935.1_pt1 | contig 13648 bp, 8 predicted proteins | sample 1672021 | NCBI WGS metagenome assembly OLRT01 (sample SAMEA3136637, study PRJEB25190) | human gut metagenome | reverse complement strand
GCCATATCCCCCTTGCCTTATATTATACCCCCATAACCACCATAGGGGAAGAGCCAATCCCGGCCCTTCCCCTATGGGTTTACCCTTCTAATTATCTTTTGGTGTTTGCATCATGCGGTTTTAAGCGCGGTCGTTCTTCTTTTTCATGCTGAACAGCACCGCCACACCGGCCAGCACCAGCAGCACGCCGATACCGCTGAACAGAAGTGTGCCAAAACCACCGGTGACAGGCAGCTGGAAGCCCTTCTTGTTGACGATGTTAGCAGATGCAATGCCATAGGTGTTACGGTCTGCTCCTGTGGTCGTGGTTGCCTTTTTTCCAAAGTCCTCTACCTTTTGCGTGTAGTCATGCTTTACAAGGGTATTGTTTTTATAACCCTTGTTCTCTTCCCAAGTAAGTTTGTAGGTCAAGTTCAATTCAACCTTAACTGGGCTTGCCAGCAAATTGTATCCATCAACCGTCTTGGTTTCACGCAGCCAATATGTGCCGTTTGCAAGGCCTTTATAGCTGATTTTGCCTTCATCATCCGTTGTCAGGTCGCTCTTCACCAAAACATAGCTGGCACTGGTTGTGTCAAATCCATAATTTTTCGCAGTTGTATCATCCAATGCAAATTTATCTGTATTCTTTACCACTTGTTTGTACAAATCAAACTTTACACCCGGCAAAGCTTTACCACTGGTCGTTTCCGCTGTTTTCGTTACGTCAATTTCAAAGCTGTAAACAACCGCATCATCTTTAATGTGGCTCTTGTTCTCGTCGTCATCCTCTTTGCCCTGGGTAATATCGATTTTATTGGAATAGGTCAGGTCAATCGTATTCGGGTTACCAGTGGTAGACGTCGTACCCGCCAGCGTGCCATCTGCATTTGTTTTCAGTTTTGCGGTATAGCACACAAACAACGTCTGGCCTTTGTATTCACCAACGCGTCCCATCTCAAAAGTGACTACAAAGCCACCGTCATTCTTTTTAACCGTATAGTCTGTGCCTTTTGAAAGTTTTGTCCCTTGGGAATTCGAAGCATCCGGCAACTTAGAATAAATTTCAACCGAATTCTCATCATCAACAATACCCACCGGTGTATCAGTCAGAATGAATTTTTTCAAGTTGTTAAAGTTCTCTGGCAGAACCACTTTCACCTGATACTTAATCGTATCGTCAATGCCACAGTCTGCAACCTTTTTGTAGTTGCTCTCTTTGGTATTATAGACCTGCTTGTCCACATCGGGGGCATAGTTGTAAACTGTAACCGTGTTGCCTTCTGCTTTATAGTCACCGTTATTGTTTGCATCTGCCGGCTTGCTAACTGTTACTTTGTTATTTTCCCCAGCCGTTACTTCAAAAACATACTTCGCACCATTATTGATGATGAATTTATTCTCGCTACCAGCCGCATAGCCAATCTCGGTAAAGCGATATTTGCCCGGGTTCAATCCGCTAATCGTTACACTGCCATCAGTACCCGCAGTTGTAAAATAATCACCGCTACCGTTCTTAATCTGTTCCCAGTTGGTATCATTCGTCTCATCTTGGCCATCCTTTAGATGCTCAAGTTTAAACTCAACGCCAGCCAACGGCGTTGCATTGGCTGTGTCATTGCCAATCACGCCCTTTTTCACCAGCGTAACAGAACCCGTTGCTGTGCTGTTTTTGGGGTAGACGTGAATGTCATACAGCCACTCAGTCGCAGTCTTTTTACTGTTCGCATCAGTCTCAACCTTGGTCATAGGAACAGAAACCAAGAACGGCGTTACTGCTTTCGTAACAGCAGGCGGCGTTTTCGTTTCAATTACAACATACAGACCAAGTTCAAGTTTTTTAAACTCCGCTACACCAGCAGTATCGGTTGTCATCGAAATACCAGTAGAACCATTTACGGTCACATCATTTTTAATTTTATATGTTTCATCTTCATTGTTCTTTTCAACGAAGTCTGTGTATGCTGGAGTAGAATTCTTATATTTTTCAAGTTCACCATTGTAATATTTAATCAGGTCATCCTTGCTCATAACCTGATAAATCGTAAATTCTGCGCCGGATGCCGCCTTAGTACCTTCTGGGAATACCGTTTTATCCGCTGTATCGATTGCTTCACCGTTATTGGGGTCTTTTGCGCTTTCGATGTGTTCCATCAAATACTTGTGAATCGTGATAGAACCTTTTTTGCCAGTATCAATCGTACTCGTAGAAGGCGCTGTGGTCGTTGTATCTGCGTCATCCGCGGCGGCGGGGAGGGCGCAGACGCTGAGGGCCATTACGGCGCTGAGGACGCCGGTAAGGAAACGTTTTAGTTTCATCTGTCATAACCTCTTTCTTTTTAAGATTATCGTAGCGGGGAAATCGGGGGCCATATCAGGAACGCTTGCCCCCTTTCCGATTGTAGCGGAATACCAGCACCAGCAGCCCGGCCACCAGCAGCGGCAGGCCGATCAGCAGCCACAGGCTGGGGGCGTCCGCGCCGGTGTGCGGCAGCGTAAAGCCCTTGCGGTTGTTGATGATTAAACTCACTGTGTAGCCCTTGGCGGGTGTGCCTTCCACAATGTTTTGTGTTTCGCCGTTTATCAGGCATTTGCCTTTTTGCAGGGTAAACTCGATCGGTGCGGCCAGCAGGTTGTAGCCGTCCACGGTTTTCAGCTCCGTCAAACGGTAGCTGCCCTCAGACAGGTTTGTAAAACTGCACTTGCCCGCGTTGTCGCCGTCGCCCTCGGTCGTCTTGGTCACTGCCTTAAACGTCGTATCAACGCCGTTGTTGTTCAGCTTTTCCAGCTTGAACTCCACGCCGTTCAGCGGCTCGGTTTTTTTGCCGTTCTCGTCAAGGCCCTGCTTGGTGATAGCCAGCTCATACACCGGCGGCACCTGCGTGTTGGTCAGGGTAAGCGATACCGAATCATCCTTGTTCGTTATGATTCTCGTTTCGCTGTAAACTTGGTAATTATAGTCACCCAGTTTCAGCGTGCCGCCCGTTGCGATGTAATCGTCTTTTCCCGTTGCCGATTCCACCACGCGGTACTCATAATAGGTAGTGCCGTTGATGTCATAGGCATCCATGCCGGTGAACGTGTGTTTCCACGTTCCATTCTTCAGTTCAACTGCCGTGTCCGGCACATCTTTCCAGTCTTCATTCGTACTGTTCGCATGGCGGCGCTGCAATTTGATCCAAATCGATGTCGGCAGGCCGTCGGCAAGCTCGCCACCTTTGGCATCCTGCCATTTCTTTTCTACATCAATCGTGATCGGCTTGTGTGCCGTGTTGGTGAACACCACCTGAACGCTGGATGTCGTGTCCTCACCAATATTGACGCAGGCTTTGTCGCCGTCTGCCGACGGTTCGCCGTTCACGGTGACGCTCTTGATATACTGATTCGCCGGGGTGTTTTCTGTGATTGTAACCTTCGTGCCAATCGGTATCTTGTCCAGCGTAACGGGTATGCCGACTTTCACATCAACTGTTTCGGTTACTTCCGTGTTGCCTTCCAGGTGCATACCGCCGATGTTCGAGTACTGCACGGTAAAGGTGTACGTTTTATCCCCCAAAGTCGCTTGCTCGTCCGGCGGCACCTGTTTGGTGATGCTCAGCGAGCCGGTTTTGACTTTGTTGATGAATTTCACCCTCAACTTGGTGAACTGGTCTGTACCGTCCGGGTCACTGTACGAGCGGAACACGATGGAGTTTTCCGGCTTTTGGGTTTCTGTGTAGCCGGTGTTATTGAACTGCTGTCCGTCTTCGTCGGGGCCATCTTTGTACACTTCCTTACGGCCATCATCCGGGGTTGTGCCATCGCCCTGCATTGTCTGGACATCGTCTTGAACTTTAACGGTACTACCGCCTTTGCTTTGCGTGACGAGCTTGCCGTTCTCGTAGATTTTCCAGGTGGGGGCATACAGTTTCTGGTCGGCGTCCTTTTGCAGGTCCTCTTGCAGCGAGATATAACTGCCGCGCCGGAACTGATCCGCAAAGGTGACGATTTCGCCGTTTTGCAGGGTAAACTTGCCGCCAGCTCCCACCTCGTTGGTGCTTTCGCCCTTGCTGGTGGTATACTGTGCACCGACCGCCTCCTTCAGGCCTTTTGCCTCTACCGAGCCGTAGTCCGGGATGGTATACTGCTTGGTCGTAAAGCCGATGCCGGAGCCGCCGCCTGCATCCGTTGTTGCCGTCAAGTCCCGTGCGGCATAATGGGTCGCCCAGTTTTTGATGCTGACCGTGAACTGGCGGGTGGACTTCGTGAAGTAGGGTTGCAGCAAGCCGCGAACCCCGTCCGCATCGACCTGTTTTTCCACCTGCAGCTCGTTATGATCCGGGAAGTTGAACGCCACCGCCATGTTGGACTCCCACATACCGCGCTCCATGTAGTACATGGTAAGGGTATGCTTGGTGTTCTTGGTGAGCGTCATCGGTTCTTTGTTCTGATATTTGTCGCTCTGATAGTTGAACGTCCTGGTTGCGGTGTTATCGTTCTTGTTAGCCTTGTTAAAGGTTACAGTCTTTGGCTTCTCCATCTTCTCATAGGTAATACCAAAGCCATCTGTTTGGCCCGCTTTCGCGTCACTGACATACGCTGTTACCGTATTTTTGTCGCCTGCTGCGCTAAATTCCAGCAGACCGTCAACCCTACCATGCGCACCACCGACGTCCAAAACCAGCTTGTTGTCGATAAACACCCAAACATCATCATCGCCGGAGAAGAAGAACTTGATGGGGACTTTCTCATCTTTTCCTACTACGACATTGCCGTCATCTGTCAACGTAAAGTCAAATTGCAGCTTAGCACCAAAGCCGTAGTTATACTGGTTGGCACCTCCGGTTGTTATGTTCTGGTTGAAGGGGAAGAACCCGTGACCAGTCTCGGTGTTTGACGAATTTCGGTTCGAAGAATGCGGATCCGTGCCGCTGCCCTCTAAGTAATAATCCTCTCCATCCTGTTTTAGATAGAGTGACGTTTCATTACTATCGAAGTACCAGTACTGCGCTGCATTTTCCGGGTCACTAGCATTGTTTTGATCTGCAAAGACCGGTGCTTGCTTAAAGGGGAACGCAACATCTTTGTAGACCTTGCCCAAAACCGCTTTTGCTTTGTTTTTGCCTGTCAAGAATGCCTCATTAAAATGCGGTTCTATAAGCGTTGTTCCCGCTATAGTTGGGCTTCCGTCACTAGTCAAATCGGTATTGACCAGACCTTGGAAGGCGCTATAAACGTGCTGTTGACGATTGCTCTCATTGTAAACCGCATTGTAATTTGAGTTATTTGCTGCTATAAAGCGCCAATAGCTTTTCCGTGATTCTTCGTCCGTCCCATGGTCATACCAACCCCAGCCGTACAGTCCCAGGTTATTTGCAATGGTTGCAAACCTATTGTCCATATTGCTTGGCTGGAAATGACCGGTATAAAGCGGATACTTGATTGGCGTATTCTTTTCAGTGGCATACTCGCTGTAATAATCACTTAGGGCACGGTCAAACTGTTCAAACGTGACATAACTGCGCTGGTCGTTATACTTCCCGTAGTTATAATTTGCTCGGTTATTTCCGTTCAACTCGTAATCCGAGTAGTAGTCATACAGCGTTGTACTGATATACTTTGTGTTAGCTTGCTGGGTAAATTCCTTCTTTTCAAGATTAACGACCGGTTCCCTGTTCTGGTCGACCTTCTTCTTGCCCGCTTCCGCATCGCGGATATCAGATTTTTTACCCCAATAGCCATCCCGATAACCGCCGCCGTAGGTAATGTCATCGCCGGTGTCCGCATAGAAGCACGGCTCTTCCAGGCTGCTATCCCATGTCAGCGTGTTCGTTGCACGGCCATTGATATCGCTCGTCGGCGGGGTTGCTGTATCGGAGAACTGTACTTTCGTGTAGCCTTCCGGGACATTTACATACCAAAGGTGTCTTGACTCGGAACTATCCTCCAGCCGGATCATTTTACCTGTCAACGTATCTTTGTCGGTTTCGGTCAGGATATAGTAAAGCTCTCCGTTATTTCCCGGCATTCCGTCTGCCGTTGTTCCGGAATCTCCACTATACGACATATCCGAGAACGTCGCGTCAAAGTAAATGCGTGTTGCGTTGGGCGCACCCCACTGGACGTCAGACGACCCATTGTAGATAAAGCAATCATTCGTTTTGGCGTTATACTGGAATGTACCTACCTTTTCCGAATCAACGTCATCTTTGTAGAAGTTATAGTACGGTTTGCCGATGGGTTTGCCGTCTGCACCGGTGAATCTGACATAGGCGCAAGGGTCACTCGGAATCGTGATTGCGTCAGAGACTCCACCTGCGGCAAGCAATTCAATGGGCTGCGGATTGCCGACTACATTGTATTTATCACCGTCTTTTTCGTAGAATGTTACTGTGATATTGGTGAGAGCGTTCTCCGTTTTGTTTTGAAAATAGATTTCCTGGCCGCCGTAGCGAACGTGCTTTTTGACGATATCGTTGTAGTCAGCCAACTTGGAAACAGCATCTTTACCGATGATGTTCTTATCATCGTTTGTATACCGCTCGCCTTCAAAGCACTTTCCACCCATTTCATCAACAAACAGCCAACTGCTGCTGTCTTGATCCGTAGTTCTTATCCTTATCCGCTTTGATGGATTGTCATTATCTCCAACTTGGAACTGCACCCACACATAACCACCATGTGGGCAAGAGGGTGAACTATCTGCGTAAGATAACTCAATTTCGTAAATTGGCCGATCGCCTGTTTTCGTGATCTCGCCACTTTTCGTCATAGCGGCCTTATACGCGCCATTATCGTCTGTACCGCGACGCCCGCGGAAATAGATTCCTTCATTTTCTGCTTCAGTCCAGTTTGTAGGCGGTACAAAATAGATTGTGTAATTTCCCTTCTGGTGTGCTGTTCCGCCCTCCGCAACTGCATTGACTGCCGCGAAGGTTACAAATTTTTCTTCGCTTTCGCTGTTCTCCTCGTCATCCGGTATCGGCGTCACGGTGGGCGTCGGTTTCGGGGTGGGGGTCGCGGTGGGTGTCGCCGTCGGGGTCGCAGTGGGCATCGCCGTCGGCGTGGGGGTCGGGGTCGCGGCAGCCGCGCCGTCCGGGGCGGTCTTGTCCTCGTCGGTCTGCTCATCCGGCAGGGTTTCGACGGTGGGGTCGTTCCCTTGCTGCATCATTTCCACATTCTGCGCAGAAAGGGCGTCGGCGGCGCCCTCCGCGCAGACGGGCAGAGCCAAACCCGCCAGCAGGCACAGAGCGGCCAGCAATGCCGCTGCGCGCTGCAGTACAGAAAATTTCTTTGTCATCAGCCTGCCCTCCCTTACCTGACAGAGCTTATTATTCCACAGCCCGCTGTGGAATAGGAAAGGGGCCGGCCCCTTTCCCGTTGCGCAACCGCTGGTGCGCAACCTCGTTAAAAATACGCAGCAGCCTTTTTTGCCGCTGCCTACCTGGTTTTTACATTTCTTATATAAAAGAATAGCACTCTTGTTGCAAAATTGCAATATATCCAGCTTGATTTGCTTAATTTCGGCGTTTTGCAAAAAGAGTCAGTCATATTTTTGTACACTTCGTCAGTTGGTCTTGTGCAACTCGTGTCGAATCAGTTGCGCAGTTAGGCAAACTTGGCAGGTTTTGTCAGATTTATTGCGCACTTGTTGCGCGAATGTTGCGCGAAATTTGTTTCGTGGCGGCTATCGTCGGGGAAAGCGGGCAAGTCAGGCACGGCGGCAAAGCCCCCTCCGGCCTTCGCTTTGCCTGGGATACGCAAAAAAGCGTGGGCGTTCTGATGGACAGAACCCCCACGCACTATAAACTATGGATTTACGCCTTCGTCGGCTTGACCTTCTCGGCAATAACGCAAATTGCCACGGTCAGCAGCATATCGGGCAGGGTGTAGCCTACCGGGGTGTCAACGCCCATCAGCAGGCGGTAGGCGATGAAGCCCACCAGCCAGATGACCAGATTGCGCGCGTCGGCGGCCACGGCAAAGCGATCGCGCTTTAAGATAAAGTGGTCGGCGATCTGCACCGCGATCATCGGCGCAAAGACCGAGCCGATCAGGTACAAAAAGCCCGTGATATCGTCCATCGGGAACAGAATAGCCCCCAGCGTGCCGATGACCGTCACGACGATGGCCGTTTTTTTGCCGTCCAGTTTGGCGGACAGGCTCTCGGCGGAAATGCCCGCGCTCCACGCATCCAAAAATGTCGTGGTAACGGTGGAAAACACCAGAATGACCAGCGCGGCAATGCCCAGCCCCGCCTTGACCATGATGACGGCAATGTCATACTCGCCGGTGAAAATCGCCGCACCCATGCCGATGACGTACATCCAGCAGGACACCGCGCCGTAGACCAGCACGCTGACCCAGGTGGCCTGGGTGGGCTTTTCGGCGTCGCGGGTGTAGTCGCTGATAAGCGGCAGCCAGGACAGCGGCATCGCCACGGCCAGCTCCACCGCCGCGCCAAAGGTCAGGCTCTCGCCGCCGACGCCGACCATGGCATTGCCGGAGAAGAAGATGACCTTGCACAAAACCAACGTCAAAATAAACAAAGCGGCCATCGTAATTTTGTTGATCCAGCCCAAATCAGTGATGCCTACGGCGATCCACAGCACGATCAGCGCCCCGATGACCAGGCACCACACCCAGCGGCCGATCGCAAAAATGCCGCCGACCGCCAGTGCGCCGTCGTAAATCATGATGGCCGTCCAGCCGACGAGCTGCAGGACGTTCAGGAACGCGAACAGCAGGCCGCCCTTCTGGCCGAAGCTCATCTTGACGGTCTCCATGGCGCTGCGGCCGGTGCGGCCGCCGATGAGGCCCGCCAGCAGCATCATGGCACAGCCGATGATGTGGCCGATGAGGATAGCCGCAAAGCCCTTTGCCATGCCCAGCGGTGCAAAGGACGTACCTGTGAGGATTTCTGCCAGCGAGACGCCCGCGCCGAACCAAATCAGGCCGTTTTGGAAAGTGGAAGTCTTTTTCATTTGGTGAACTCTCCTTTCAGCGCAAACATATGATCCATCGGGCCGGAGCCGCGGCCCAGGTCCAGCATGGCGGCCAGTGCGCCGGAGATATAGGCCTTTGCGCGCTCGACCGAAGCGTCGAGGTCATAGCCTTTTGCCAGGTTGGACGCAATGGCGCTGGACAACGTGCAGCCGGTGCCGTGGGTGTTGGGGTTATCGATGCGCTTGCCGCGGAACCATTTGCCCGCGCCGCCGCGCCACAGCAGGTCGTCGGCGTCGTTGATCTGGTGGCCGCCCTTGCAGAGCACCGCACAGCCGTATTTTTCGCTGATGGTCTGCGCGGCCTTTTCCATATCGGCGGCGTTTTTGATCGGCATATCGGCCAGGATCTCGGCTTCGGGGATGTTGGGCGTCAGGACCTCAGCCATCGGCAGCAGGTTTGCGCACAGGGCGCTGACGGCGTCGTCCCGCAGGAGTTTGGAACCAGACGTTGCGACCATGACGGGATCCACGACGATATGCTTTGCGCCGTACTGTTTCAGCTTGGCAGCGATCGTCTCGATGAGCTCCGCCGAGGAGACCATCCCGATCTTGACGGCGTCGGGGGTGATATCGGTGAACACCGCGTCGAGCTGTTCCGCCAGAAAATGCGGGGTCGATTCAAGGATGTCCGTCACGCCGGTAGTGTTCTGGGCGGTCAGGGCCGTGATCGCACTCATGGCGTAAACGCCGTTGGCGGTCATGGTCTTGATGTCTGCCTGGATACCGGCGCCTCCGCAGGAATCACTGCCTGCAATGGTCAATGCTGTTTTCATAATGATACTTCCTTCCTATATATACAGCAATGTTTTATTGCGCGATACAAGGTGGTGCCCCCGGTGTACCGCGTTTTTGTTAGGTGGCAGGGCGAGTTTACGAGGCCGAGGGGCTTTACCACCTCCCGGCAGCCTCCCCCAGCTCCTTCACATACAAATCTGCCGCAGCTTTCAGCCCGGCCTGGTCGCTTTCGCCGTCGGCGTCATAGACACCGACCGTGTAAAACCCTGCGGCTTTGGCGGTTTTCAGCGCGTAGAGGCTGTCCTCAAACACGATCGTCTCCCCCGGTGCGCTGCCCAGGGCCTGCGCGGCCAGCAGGTAAATCATCGGCTCGTGCTTGCTGACGCCGATCTCACCGGTGGTGAAGATCTGCGCAAAATAGCCGAGCAGCCCCAGCCGCTGCAAAGCGTGGGTCACATGCCCGCGCGGGCTGGAGGTCGCCGCCGCCATCGGGATACCCTTTGCCGCCAGCGCGGCCAGCAGCGCCGCCGCGCCGGGTTTGGCGGGGACCTCGTTGTAGTAAAAATCGCGCAGCATCGTCTCAATGCCGGCTTCAATTTCGGCGGCGGACTGGGCCAGCGGATAGTGGGTGTGCAGGTATTCCGCGCCCTGCTCCATGCTCATCGAGAACAAAATCTCGTTGAGGCCCGGCTCGGGCATCAGGCCCCGGCTGCGCAGATACCGCGCACCCAGGTCGTTCCAGATGCCCATGGAGTCGAGCAGCACGCCGTCCAAATCAAAAATTGCGCCCTTAGTCATGCAGCATTTTCTCCGTGGCAGCTTTCAGATCCTTCGATGCCTGCCCGATGTTTTTGGCCGCGTAGATGGCGCTGATGACCGCCACGCCGCAGATGCCGCTGCCCGCCAGCTTTTCAACGTTCTGCTGTGTAATACCGCCGATGGCAACGACCGGGATGGAGACGGCTTGGCAGATGGCTTTCAGCGTGTCGTAGCTCACGTCGTCGGCATCGTCCTTGGAGCCTGTCGGGAACACCGCGCCGACGCCAAGGTAGTCCGCGCCGTGCTTTTCGGCCAGGACGGCCTGTTCAACAGTCTGCGCCGACACGCCGAGGATCTTGTCGGGGCCGAGAATGGCGCGGACGTCCAGTGCCTCCATATCGCTCTGGCCAACGTGGACGCCGTCGGCGTTCATCTCGCGGGCAATTTCCACGTTGTCATTCACAAGGAACGGCACACCGCGTTCGCGGCAAAGCGCCTGCAATTCCTTCGCTTCTTCGAGGAATTTTTCCTCTTCCAGCGTTTTCTCCCGCAGCTGCACCATCGTCACGCCGCCGTCCAGGCTCTCGCGCACAACGTCGATGAGCCTGCGGCCGTCCAGCCAATGGCGGTCGGTGACGGCGTAGAGCAGCAGATCCTTTTTATCGCAGTTCATACTTTGCGCCCCCGTCCAGCGTTGCGCCGTCCATGTTGTAGATGGCGTCGATAATGCGGTTGCGGTAGGTGGAGTTTCCGTCGCCGTCCTGCATACGGCTCCAGCCGATCTCGCCCGCCAGGCCCATGGCGCAGACGGCAGCGGCGGCGGCCTCAAGCCGGTTGTCGGGGTTGGCGACGACGAAAGCCGTCATCATGCCGGAGAGCTGGCAGCCCGTGCCGGTGATCTTGCCCATCTCGGGGCGGCCATTGCGGATGACATAGCAGGTCTTGCCGTCGCTGACCAGGTCGATTGCCCCGGTCACAGCAACGATGGCCCCGCTCTTGGCGGCGAAATCCTTGACAAATGCAACGGCATTGTCCAGGTTTGCATCGGTCACAGCGTCGGCCACGTCGGCGTCCACGCCCTTGGTCGTGCCGCTGCCCAGCGCCAGCGTCTTGATTTCAGAGATATTCCCGCGGATAACGGTGAACTTGACCTTTTCCATCAGCTCCACAGCCGTGTTGGTGCGCAGTGCCGACGCGCCCGCACCGACGGGGTCCAGCAGCACGACATGGCCCAGGGCATTGGCCTTGGCCCCGGCGCGGAACATTCCCGCGATGCTGCGCTGGTTCAGCGTGCCGATGTTGATGTTCAGCCCGCCGCAGATGGTGGTGATATCCTCGACATCCTCCGGCTCGTCGGACATGATGGGGCTGCCGCCGCAGGCCAGCAGGATGTTCGCCACATCATTGACGGTGACATAATTCGTGATGTTATGCACCAATGGCACGTTCTTCCGTACATTTTCAATACAGGTACCCAGCATACAAAAAACACTCCTTGCAAGTAAAATGCGGATACGCCTGCAAAGACATATCCGCATAAAAACTCACAAAGAGTGGTCGTGCGCGTATCTCCCTACGTTGGCATTATCCAAATCAGGTTACGGGTCAGGGCGATACAGCCCACTCTCAGCCTGCTTGACGCAAGCTCCCCTTTTGTACAAAAATAGCATAGCACATTCCGCCGCACTTTGCAAGGGCCGTGCCTGTAAAAATAACGCGAGCCGCCCGCTGCGCATGGCAGCAGGCGGCCCCTACGCTTTTTATTGCATCACCTTGGCGAAATCTTGGCAAGACCGGTCAAAGCTTTTGCCGAAATACGCTTGCACCCTGCCACGCACCGTGCTATGATGGGGGAAAGTGCAACGCACGAAAGGGAAATTCGTGCAGGAAAAGCTGCCCGCCGAAAAGCAGCACACCGCAAAATAAAGGAGCGAAGTATCCATGGAGAAAAAGCATGAAAATACCGTATGGGTCCCCCATGCCGAGACCCTGCCCGAGCCTGCAGGCCCCGGCGTGACCCGCCGCGTGCTGGCCTATAACAAAGGCCTGATGTGCGTGGAAAACACCTTTGAAAAAGGCGCAGTGGGTGCGCTGCACAGCCATCCCCACACCCAGATCACCTATGTCGTGTCGGGCCGTTTCCGCTTTACCATCGGCGGCGAAGTGCGCGAAGTGACCGCCGGGGACACGATGCTGAAAACCGACGGCATCATCCACGGCTGCGAGGCCCTGGAACCCGGCGTCCTGCTGGACATCTTCACCCCCATGCGGGAGGATTTCGTCTGACCACCCGCAAAAGTCAGCCAAAAAATAAAGGCCCAATCAAAACCGGGCATCTGACAGTAAAGCAGGAAATTTTCAGTAAAGCAGGAAATTTTCTAAGGCATCGCCGCACAATTCTCGCTTTGTTGGCGTGCGTGCCGCTGACAGGATATATCCTCCGACAAAGGGACCGCCAAGGCGGTCCCTTTGTCATTGGTGCTGCCATGGAACGATATAGGAAAACACCAACACCCCCAACGGGCTTTAGCTGCCCGTTGGGGGTGTTTACTCAGGTGGTTTTGGGTGTCGTTTTCAGGCAGAGCACCACTGCCAGCAAGCCGCTTAAAAGGCGGCCTGCCATCATCGGCAGTGCGTGTGCGGGGCTGAATTGCAGGGTAAATGCCAGAAAATCGCCGACGCTGTAGGCGGCTACCACGGCATAGGCGGTATTCAGTGTGATGCCGCGTTCCTCCAATGTATCAAGGCTCAGCAATGTGGGGATGCAGTTGGCGGAGGTCACGACCAAACCGGTGATGGAGGCAGGCTCCAGCTGCAGCCGTGCGGCCAGCCTGGCCAGCGGTGCGGTCAGCAGGCGCTGCACAAAGGCGAAAAACGGCAGGATCCCGGCAAGAAACGCACCGATACTGCATATGACCGGGTAGATTTCCGCCAAGGGGGTCAGCCCCTCCAGCAGCACAATACCGGTCGTTTCCTGCAAAACGGAGATGCAGAAGCCGAACAGGGTCAGGCCGCGCACCGCCAGAGAGATGCCGTTGAAGATCGGACCGATCGCGCTGCTGCCGGATTTGAAAAGCAGCAGCAACAGAACCGCGACAGCCAGTACAGGCCAGGTGTTGTGCAGCAGGACCGACAAGGGGATGCCGCACAGCGCCCCGGTGAGCAGGCAGCCCACCGGCAGGACCAGAAAG
>OLRT01001929.1_pt1 | contig 13704 bp, 7 predicted proteins | sample 1672021 | NCBI WGS metagenome assembly OLRT01 (sample SAMEA3136637, study PRJEB25190) | human gut metagenome | reverse complement strand
TGAGCCGAGATCCGGAAAGCCCGGAATCGTGCCCTCTTGCGCTGCCGAGCGCCGCCAGACGCCGGCTCGTCCTCCCCGGTGGCGCCAGCCCTTTGAAAACCAACTCCCTTCCCCCGGCGGCCCCTTCCGCTTGGAGGCTTCCCTTCCCCCAAACCCCTTGCAAACAGGAAAGCCTCTGAGCGAAAGGAGCCGCCTTGCGCCCTGCGATGCGCAGCAGGCCTTCGGCCTGGGCGAACGCTGGCAAGCTTGCTGAACGCATCGAGCGGTCCGCTGGATTGTTCGACAAGCAAACGGGAAAGCCTCTGAGCGGAAGGGTCGTCTCGTGTCTTGGAGCCGAACTCGTTCGCCGCGTGTTGCGTATCGTGCTTGCCGGGCTCTGCACTTTCGGTGCTCGTTCGACCTGGTCGCTGGATTCAGGAAGTCGGGAAAGCGGCCACTGTTGGACGGTTTTTCGAGTTCCTGAATGCTTTGCGGGAGCGCGACTTGCTGATTGCGGGTTTCCGCTTGAAACGCAAGTTTGTGACCTGGTGTTTTCCGTATATGGTGCTTCTTTGCCGCCTACTGATGGCGCGCCGGCCCCGCGCTCGGTTCAGGTTCGGCGAATAATGTCCCCGATTCGTTCAGCTTCTCGGAAAAGTGACCAACAGTGGACGTTTTCCCGAGAAGCTGAACGGGGCTTCGCGTTTCGCTGCTGCGAATCTTGGTCGAGTTCGCGCTTTGCGGCGTGCAGTTCAAGCTGGCCGCACGCTCGCGGCTTACGCGCAAAAACTGAGTTCGCGTTTTACGGTGCGCGGTTTGGGCCAGCCGCGTGCTTGTCCTTTCCGTTGGGTTTTGGCTGGTGGGACGCCGTTCGTTTACAATGGGCGCCGAAGTGTGGCTTATCGTGCGCGGGGCCCAACGGGCGCGCCCTGCGCTTTCAACCGAAAGAAGAGGCTTATGAGCGAAAGGAACATGCGCGCCGAGCTGGGGCGCTGGATCGCCAACGTCAGCGATGCGGAACTGTCCGCCGAGCTGGCCGACATGCAGGCCAAGGCCGATGCGGGCATTGAAGAGCCCATGGTGGACGCGTTTTTCCAGGACCTGTCGTTTGGCACGGCGGGCCTGCGCGGCGTCATCGGCGCCGGCACGAACCGCATGAACGTCTACACCGTCGGCCGCGCCACGCAGGGTTTCGCCGATTACCTGAACGCGAACTTCGAGAACCCGTCGGTGGCCATCGCCCGCGACAGTCGCAACAAGGGCGAGCTGTTCGTGCGCACCACGGCCGCCATCTTGGCCGCCAACGGCGTGACCGCGTACGTGTATCCGCGCATCTCGCCGGTGCCCACGCTGTCGTGGGCCGTGCGTGACCTGGGATGTTCCGGCGGCATCTGCATGACGGCCAGCCACAACCCCGCGCCGTACAACGGCTACAAGGCCTACGGCCCCGACGGCTGCCAGATCACCAGCGAGGCGGCGGCGGCCATTTCCGCGGCCATCGAGCGCACGGACGCGTTTTCCGGCGTGAAGTCCATGGACTTCGACGAAGCCGTGGCTGCCGGCAAAATCCGCTGGATCGACGACGCCGTGCTTGAGCGCTACTACAGCGCCGTGCTGGCGCAGTCGGTGAACAACCTGACGCTCGAGCAGATTGCCTCCGCGCCGCTGAAGCTGGTGTACACGCCGCTGAACGGCACGGGTCTGGTGCCGGTGACCACGGTGCTGGCGCGCGCGGGCGTGTCCGACGTCACCGTGGTGCCCGAGCAGGAACAGCCCGACGGCAACTTCCCCACGTGCCCGTATCCGAACCCGGAGATTCGCGAGGCCATGCAGAAAGGCATCGACCTGTGCAAGCAGGTGCACCCCGACCTGCTGCTGGCTACCGATCCCGATGCCGACCGCGTGGGCGTGGCCTGCAAGGACGGCGACGACTACACGCTTCTGACCGGCAACGAGATGGGCGTGCTGCTGCTGGACTACATCTGTCGCATGCGCGCCGAGCGCGGCGAGAACCTGGCCGACAAGGTGGCCGTGACCACCATCGTGTCGTCGGCCATGGTGGATGCGCTGGCTGCGGAATACGGCTTTGAGCTGCGCCGATGCCTGACGGGCTTCAAGTACATCGGCGACATCATCACCGAGCTGGCCGACGCGGGCGCTGCCGACCGCTTCATGTTCGGCTTCGAAGAAAGCTACGGCTACCTGTCGGGTGACCACGTGCGCGACAAGGACGCCGTGAACGCCAGCTTGCTGATCTGCCAGATGGCGCAGGCCTACAAGCTTGAGGGCAAAAACCTGGCGCAGGCCATGCGCGACATGTACGCCAAGCACGGCTGGTGGCTCAACCGCACCGTGTCGCTGGCTTACCCGGGCGCTGACGGCGCGGCGAAGATGGCGTCGCTTATGGCGGGCCTGCTTGAAAACGCCCCCGCCAAGCTGGCTGGACGCAAGGTCGAGGCCGTGGTGGACTACCAGCAGGGCGTAAACGGCCTGCCCGCGGCAAACGTGGTGGAGTTCGACGTCGAAGGCGGCAACAAGGTGATTGTGCGCCCCAGCGGCACCGAGCCGAAGATCAAACTGTACGTGTTCGCGAAGGACGTCAGCCGCGAAGCTGCCGACGCGCTGCTTGACCAGCTGGAAGCCGCCGGCCGCGAACTGCTGGCATAACGCGCCCCGCAAGCGAAAACCCGCCCACAACAAAGGCGGCGACACCAACCCCGGTGCCGCCGCCTTTTTCGTTGACGCCCGACTTGCGTTTTGTGAAAGGTGAAATGCGGATGGATTGTTGAGGTTCGCGCTGAGCGGCGGGGCGTTCGTGTCGGCGTAGGGGCGTTTCGTGGCGAATGGGGAAGGCCGCGGCGCTTGTTGCCGATGCGTCTGCCGCGCCCGCGCGAGCTGCCGATATAATTGCAAAGGTTACACGGTTGCAAGGCCGCGCGGTCTTGTTCGCCAACATAGCTTGAAGACACGTAATCGTCGCAGAAGCGCGTTGCGCTGGCTCCAAGAGAATGAATGCGCATGCGAGTGCGCCTGCTGAGGCGCAGTGTTTTTGTGCGCTCGTTTACCTGCGGAAACGCGGGTCGGTGGGTGCGCGGAAGCATTGCGGCTGCAGCAGGCACACGATTGAGCCGGCGAAGGCCAGCGTGGCGAAGCCATGCCCTTTTGCGGCTCCAGCTTCCTTGCATGCACATTCTCTTGGGGCTGGCGCGCGCTGGAAAGTGCAGCATGACCAGCATCAACGATAAATGGTACGTCGGCCAGGTGCTTGCAGGCAAAGAAGCGTCCACGCTTTCGCAATGCCGCAAGCTTATCGACCCGTCCATCTTGCACGAGTCGTTCGTGCCCGAATTCGAAACCATGTGGAAAAGCAGCGCCGGCTGGCGTCCCGAGCGCCGGCTGCTGTTCCCGGGCTACTTGTTCTTCGTGACCGACAACATCGAGGCGCTGGCCGCCGGGTTGACGAACGTGCCGAACCGCGTGCGCATCTTAGGCGACGAGGAGAACTTGTTCATGGCGCTTTCCGATGCCGAGCGCGACTGGTTCCTGGCGTTCATCGACCAGGACCGCGTGGTGCGCATGAGCGAAGGCGTCATCGAAAACGACCAGGTCAGAATCACGAAAGGTCCGCTGATGGGCAAGGAAGCGCGCATCCGGAAAGTTGACCGCCACAAGCGCTGCGCATTCGTGGAAGTGGACATGTTCGGCCGCAAAACCACCGCCCGCGTCGGCCTGGAGATCGTACGCAAGATGTAGCCGCAAGCGCTCCACATGCAGCCAGATACAGAACGCCCGCAGGTTATTCGCCTGCGGGCGTTCTGCTTTCGGGGGGGCGGCGCCCCAATTCCTGAAATTATGTGAGCCTTTGTTTACAAATTTCGCGACTGTGCGATAATCAGTTAGTAAGAGTAAACATTTGGTAGCATTTGTTACCGAAGCAGGAGGCAGGCGCGCGCATGGGAATCAGGTTGGAAGACATTCGTCCGCTGAAAGCGTCGCCGGTGTTTCGCGGCATTTCCCAAAAGGACCGTTTCGAACTGCTGAAAGAGATAGACGCCCGCATCGTGGAGCTTAGCGAAGGCCAGCTGCTGCGCCGCGCGGGCGACAAGCTGGACTTCTACCCGGTGGTCATCGAGGGCAGCGTGCTTGCTACCATGCCGCAAGGCGGGCAGGACCGCCCGGTGGCGCAGTTCGGCCCGGGTGAGTCGTTCGCCGAAGCGGTGCCGGCCACGCTGAAGCACACGCCCGTGAACATCTGCGCGCAAGAACCCACGCGCATCCTGTGCATTCCCGCCAAGCAGCTGGAGACGTGCACGAATCCGCATGCGTTTTTGGTGCGCGAGAACCTGTCGGCGGAGATGTCGAAGAAGATCGGCGTGCTGACGAAAACGCTGTCGGTGGTGGGCGAGCCGCGCCTGTCCGACCGCATCCTGGCGTACTTGCGCACGCTTCCCGTCGACGCCGACGGCCGTGTTGAAATCCCCGTGAACCGTCAAGAATGGGCATCCTACCTGCGCGTTGCCGACAAGTCGCTCATCCGCGAGCTGCGCGCCATGCAAAACGACGGCCTGCTAGAAGTAGACGGCCGCCACATCCGCGTGCTATAAGCGGCGGGCACTCGAGTGCCCGCTCTACGTCCGAAAGGCGTCAAGCAGAATCACTGGTCCCGGCTACGCCCCCATCGGCTGAGCGGCTTTCTTCGGCCTGCCGGGGGCAGGCGCTTCGGCTAGCCTGGCCTCAACCGAACGGCGCGCAACCATTCGCTTGCTCCCGTCCTTCCAGGATGCAAGCTTCCCGCTGGCGCACATCTGTGCAACGCGCGCGGTGCTGACGCCAAGCATTCGCGCCGCATCGGCGGCGGTCATCGCATCGACGTTTCCTAGCGAAGCGTTGACCGCAATTGCTATGACCTTCCCGTTGTGAACCGGTTCATGCCCAAGTTTGCCCCCGGGGACGACTTCGTTGGCGATAAGGTGGTCGGTGATCGTCTCGAACAGCCAATCTGCTGCCGACTCTGCGGCCTCTTCCAGCGTGGCGCCGAATGTACCTCCGCCCATGTCGCAGGGAACGGCAAGCACATAGCCGTCTGAGCTATAGAATTCGAACTCGCGTATATAAATCATGCTACCTTCTTTCCGCCAATGGCCCTTCATCGCAGACCTGCTTCGCGAAGGATTTTCGCTGCAATCGCATCGGGTATTTCTCTGTGGCGTTTGATGAGAACGCTAACCGTTCCGTTCGTGAAATGCTCGTGGTTGGTGCCGCCGCACGATCAAAACCAGCTTGTTCTAACTGCTTTACCAAGTCCCTTCGTTTTGTCATGCGCCACCTTTCGTTAAATATTAGCAAACGCTAAGGAATAATGGAAGAACTTGCCGAAGAGCGTCTCTTACAACACGTATCATACCAAACAAACGTTCGGTACACAAGAACAAATGTTTGGTATATATAGATTAACGGAGCGCAATGCGAAGCGTAACCGGCCCTACTTTTTCGATGCGCCATTCGAATTATTCTGCTGTCCAGATTTGAAATTGCCTGTTGCTGCGGGTCGGATTTTCCGTTGCTTAGGGTTCGGAAAATCCGGAACAGTTTGCTGTCGAAGGTGCCGTGGCGCTTATGGAAAGCGGGTGCTCGGCTGTGGAGACGCGTCGCGCCGGAGGCGGAATCCGCCGCTTTGCCGTCGTCCTGCATCGAATTTCGCGAATGGCAGCGTTTTGCCCCTTGACCTGGGGAAAGTGACATTTGTTACCTTTGGGCAAGATTTTGGCGAAAAAGGAACCGTTTTCGAACTTTTTTCTTGTGTTTTTGGTAACCCTCGGCATACAATAAGCCCTGTTGAATCAGTTATCCGTGTGTGACATGCCTGATGAAACACCCTGTTAACCAGGGAAAACGGCATCGTCTCGCGGAGCATTCCCATTCTTGCAACGTAATCAACCTGCATGCAACGCGAGCGCGCGTCTGATTTGGCGTACCTGGATTCCACTTGGTCGAGCGCTTGCGCTCGCCGCGGGATGCTCCGGGACCGAGGATGCGGCATCGGCCCCGAAGTTGCGTTTCCAATATAAACGAGCCGCAGGGAAAGGGTGGTTCGCAATGAACACCGAAATGATCTACACGCGTCGAGGTTTCGTCAAGATGGCCGCCGGCACCGTTGCCGCCGCCGCACTGGTTGCCGCCGGTGCTGAGTCGATCGACTTCAGCAAGGCGTTTGCTAGCACGACCGACGGTCGCAAACTCGGCAGCGCTATTGCCAAGGCGGACATGGAGGTAGGTACTTGGTACTCCGCATCCGTGAACCTGTACGTTCCGGCAAAGCTGAACTTTATTGTTCACATGGATGCGTATCTTACTAACCTCACCACGCCGACTGGCCTCGTTGGAGCTAAGCCCACAACGCCTGTATCGGATAATGGCTTTGTGTGCCTGAACTCGGATGGTTCCTATTCTGTTTATGTTGACGAATTCAATAACACGTTTGGTTTGCTGACTATTGGAGGTAGCAAGGATGGTGGTTCCGCCAATGATGGGTCTGGCGTTACTGTGAAGACGCGGAAAACGGCTAAATGGAAGGTTTCCAACTACGAGACGCGAATTGATGCGTTGAGCTTCACCCTTCCCGCTGGCTATACTGGGAGCCCCACTTTCGATGCGACCGAATACGCTAACTTCATGAACTTTGGCGACAAGACCTGGGCCGTTACTTTGCAGGTTGACTTCAACACGCTGAAGACCATCACGAATGGCGTTACTGCTCCTGCAGGTATCTAACGCAAGATTTAGTTTCACCTTTGTGAGCGTTGCAGGGCATTTTGCCCTGCAACGTTCACGTGTTTGCAAAGCGCTTAATAAGAGAAAGGAAGTGAGATGAAGAAACGCAAACAAGAAAAGCGGCGCAAATTAGCTGCGAATAAAATATTGTCAGTGGTTTGCGCGCTTTCTCTTGTAACTTCACTTATCCCCACGCAGGTAACGTATGCGTTTGGGTCTGACGGATCTGACTCCCAAGCACCGCAGCAAGAGGCCTCTGAAGCTAAGGACTACTACTACCTCGACACCATCGACGGCGCGGACTGGGCGCTCAAGGTGAACACCGCCGACGGCGACATGCCGCAGGCCGCGACCCCCGACGACCTCATGAGCTGGTTCGGCGCGGCCAACGTCACGTTCTCCGCCGACGAGGCCACCGACAAGGCGGCCCGCGCCGCGCTGTCCGAGCTATACGACGTGGCCGACGACTCGGCGGTGTCCGTGGGATCGTTCGGCCTGCCCGACGGCAAGGCCATGCCCTCCGACGCCAAGCTGACGGCCTGGCGCCTCAGCGCCGGCCAGGCCGCCCCCTCCTCGGGCCTGAAGGCCTGGGCGTGGGACGGCTCGGCGCTCACGCCGGTGGAGCTGGCCGACGACGAGTCCCTGTCCGCCATCTACGGCGGCGGCCAGACCGCTACGTTTTCCGTCGAGCCCGGCCAGACCGTGGTGGTGGCCGACGCCTCGAAGCTTTCCGAGAAAACTGACGATACCCTTGAGGCTGGAACGTATACCGTAACGGCCAACCTATATATCCCTGGCGCGGAGAACATTGTTATTCCGGGTGTGCAGGTGTATATGCTGTGTCCGACGTTTGCTCCCACCATCCCGGTTTCCGATAACGCGAAGATGGTGGTAGACGAAAACGGCAATAAGACCATCAGCTTCGTGCTGGACAACGGTCCTTCTGATGTGATTACGCTGCAAGATATTGCGGGTGCCCCGGGCGAAACCGAAGTATCCAACGTGCAGCGCGTCAAAGAGGATGTGCTATATGGCACGGAAGCCAGCACGAATACCAAGTGCTATGGCCGCGTGGGCTCGTTTGATGTGAAGCTGCTTAACGATAGCGGCGACTACTCCTTCACTTCTTATAAGGAGTTCCCAACTCCGTTGAGCCGCTACACCACTATGCAGGTGAGGCTTTCGGTTGATTTGTCCAGTGCTCGTCGAAGCTACGTTGAGCCGGACAACGCCGCCGACGTGGTTTCTCGCGATTTCGCGGATGCCGCTACCGGCTTTTCTGCCAAAGTGACCACAACAGAAGAAAGTGTTGTTGCTGCGTTGAAAAACGACGGCACGAAGCTTGTTGTGGATAATTCTGCTTCCGGCGACGCGTATAAGAACGCACAGAACATTTTGGCCCCGCTTTATAACGGGGAGCTTGAGTTTGATTTCTACGACGCAAGGCTGGTTGATGTTTCCGGTAATCAAGTGAAGCTTGCTGGAAACACTAAGGTTGAAATCAAATTGCCCACTTCTAAGAGCGATATCTGCGACGTGGCGTTGCTGCAGAACGGGTCTGCGAAAACCCTTTTTGAGAACGAAAAGGCAACGGGTGGCGCTTTTTCGGTTGTCCGCGAAAAGCTGGGTACCTTTGCCGTTGTTGATAAAACCAAGGCTAGCAAGTGGACAAGCAAAACGTTGGTAAACAGCGAAACCGGTTACTCTTGGACAGAATCCTACACGGATGATGCTTCCAAAAATGGAAACGGAGCCACGCCTGGAAGTATCTTGTCGAGTATTGTCCGATTTGATGCTTCGAAGGTGAACGACTCCGATACTCTGGCCGATTGGCAAAAATGCATTGATGCCGCATTCGCCGACGGCGCCGAAAAAACAAATGTAATAAACGCATTCGGTTGTTTCCCGCGTAACTTCAACCTTAATCAAGCTGTTGGCGGATGGTGGCAGGGTGAAAGCCTGCGTACCCTTTCCGTTCCTCGCACCGATGGCGACAAGGTAACTTCCGACACCAAGGCGTTTCTGATTACGGTTGCAAATGGCGTAACGAGTGTGCAGCTTCTTCCGACCAGCGTGACCGATAGCAGCGTGGACGTTACCGTGTTCCCCAGTACGCTTACAAGCGATGAGGCGGATACGCGTCTTACCAGGCTTTTCAACGGCGAGGGCAGCCAAACGAACTCGGCATACGATAGCTATGGCAAGTCCTATATCGTGTTTGCCTCCGGCGCGGATGCGAAGCAATATGAGCGTACGTTTACCGGCGAGGGCGCGGCGGCTGATGCAAGCTATAAGGTTTCCACCTATAAGGGCGATATCGCGGCTGCTTTGAAGCAGGCGAGGGCTAACTTTAGCGCGTATGAGTCTACAGCCGATGAAGCGTCTCCCATTAAGGATGCTTTCGATGCGCAGCTTAACATCAACCCTACGTTCCGCGTTTTCAATGTGGATATTCAGAGCGCTGATGGGAATGGCATCGCTCTTGGTTCTGACGAGGAAACCGAACTTACGCTGAAGTCGGGCTACGCAAACAGTCGCATCTATCAATGGGATGGATCGAGGTTGACTTTGCTCACGCAAGGCTCCGACGATTCATTTACCCTAAAGAATGCGGCAATGGGAACGTACATCCTTGCTGACGCGAGAACAGCACGTCCCAAAGAGTATTCGTTTACCTTCAAGGATGAGGAAACCGGCATCGTCGCGTCGTGTTCTACGACGTACAAGCCCTTTGCCGAGAAGCTTGGTGCCGAGGGCATTTCCCTGAAGGTGACGAAGACGGATGCGGATAGCGAAAGCTATAAGCAAACGGCTGAGCTGCTGAAGCAGGAGTATGTTCAGGAAGTTCCTTTTGCGATTTACACCATTGATCTGGTGGATAAAGATGGTAACGTCATCAACTTTGCTTCGGGCTTCTGCTTGTCGCTTTCGCTTCCCGCGAAGGTCGGGTCTAGCTTGTATTCCCTGTACGAGAAAGACGGCGCGTACTCTATTACCAATAGACATGCGTCCGTCGGCGAAGACGGCATGTTGCAAGATAGCGACGTGGTACCCGGTTCGCCGCTTGTTCTGGCGGATACGTCGGATGCTGATAAGCGTCAAGAGTACGATAGGACCTTCGCCGCGCAGGTTGATGGCCGTGATCTTACCGTTAGGGTTACATCGTCTGAGCCGTGCATGGAGAAGTATCTGAAGGACGAGGGCGCTGCAACGCTTGAGGTGAAAAAGATTGACTCGAGCGACGTATTCGAGTCGGCCATGAAGGCTTCGGCGTACCGCGTTCCGGAATATGTGGGTTACTCCATTCGCTTGCGCGGCGTTGATGGAAGCTACGCGGAACCGCAGTACGTAGGTGTTTACGGCGATTCTTATACGACGATTAGGCTGTCGAATTTGTTTGGGCCGGAAACGTGGTCCTACAATTCCGCCCTGTATGGTACATCGCAAACTCAGCAGCCCTTCGACTTGATTCAGTGCGCCTCGGATGGCTCTGTGGTATGGAGTGGCAAGAAAAAAGGCCGTGCAAGTTACGATTCAATAAAAGCCGTGGACGAAAAGGATGGAACCAAAACCTTCTATGGTCAGTGGATTAGCCAAGTCTATCTAGGTGGTTTTGAGGATTGTTATCTGATTGATGATCAATGGGGTTGGCTGCAGTGGAGCGAAGTTGAGGCGCCTACTGCTAAGGAACTTGTGTATACCGGCAAGGAGCAGTCTGCGTATACTATTTCGTCCGTTCGCTATGGTACTGGTATCTCGCCTATGGTTGAGGTTGTGTCGGGCGACATCAAGGCTACCGAGGTGGGCGAGTATACGTGCACGGTTCGTCAGGCTCTTCCGTTTGTGAGATGGGCTGGCTGCACGGGCGACGACGCCCGCGCGGAGCGCACATTTACGTGGAAGATCGTGGAGGCTGGCGACGTTAGCACACTGACCCAGCCTATCGCCGAGGCGCAGGCTCTGCTTGACGGCACCACGGTTTCCGCTGATGGCAAGGATGTTTTGTCCAGCACCCAGTGGGTTTCCCAAGCTGACCACGATGCGCTTGCTTCTGCCATTGCCGATGCTCAGGCGCTTGCCAGCAGCACGAAGGCGGTTAGCAAAACAGCGGTAGAGGACCAGACAGCCGCCCTGGCCGCTGCTGTGACAGCGTTCAAAGCCGCGCAAAAAGCAGGCCTGAAAGACGCCGGCACCGCGTACACGGTTACGGCTAACTTGAGCATGCCGGGTGAGTTTAACCCGGTGCTTGCGAACGTAACGGTGTATGTAAACAACCCGAATAACCCGTTTGCGGACAAGGCGGGTAATAGTCCCGTTTTGGACGGCAACGACCCGGCTGGTGTTGAGGCTTCGGCTCCGACTACGCCGGTTGCGAACAACGCTACTATTACGGTTGCTCCCGACGGCACCAAGACGCTGACGCTGAAACTCCCCAACCCGGTGTTCACGTTGCAAGAGCTTGGTACGTGCGACCAGCTTCCCAACGTGACGGTTGACCGCGTTTCGCCTGTTGACAAGAGTGTGTGGGATTACGGTAAGTACGACACGCGTGTTGGCAGCATTACGGTGCAACTGCCTGAGGGTGCTGATTCCGGTGAGCAGCAGTTCGTGTTCAAAGGCAGTAAGCTGTACGCGGTGCCTATTAACACCGACATTGCTCCTGATGCCAGCAAGGATGCGCTGATTCTGGACATCGATTACTCGTCGGCCAAGGCTGATGCCGTGGTTGATCGTTCGGCGTTGACTTCTGCGGTGACCGATGCCGAGCAGCTTGCTGCTGGCGTGGCTGTTTCCGCAGACGGCTCCGATGTATCGACCGAGGGCACGTGGGTGACTGAGGAAGCTATGGCGGCGTTCAAGGACGCTATTGCTCAGGCTTCTGCGGTGATCGATGCCAACTTGGTGTCCAATCAAATGGTGGCCGATGCTTCTGATGCCTTGCGGGCTGCGGCTGACGCGTTCCGCGCTTCCATGAAGCCGGGCACCAAGGATGAGCGCGTGAAGGTTGCCAAGCCTTCTGCGGTTGCTGGCCTGGTGTACAACGGCCTTGCCCAGACGGGCGTGCAGGCTTCCGAGGGCTTCGTCCTTTCCGGTGCCGAAGGCAAAGACGCCGGCGACTACGTGGCCACGGCCACATTGAAAGACGGGTTCACGTGGGCCGACGGCACCGTCGACCCGGTCGAGGTGACGTGGTCCATCGCGAAGGCCAAGCTGGTGGCAACGTACGCCGGCGAGACCGTCTCGCCCGGCGCCAAGCCTGGCCTGGGCGTTGAGGTCACGGGCTTCGTGGGCGGCGAGACGGCGCTTTCCGCAGCCGGTTACCAGGCGCCTTCCGTGAGCGCGCCGGCCTCGCTTGAGGCGGGCAAGTCCTACGAGCTGGTGCCTTCGGGCGGCGCGGCCGCCAACTACGAGTTCGTGTACGTGGGCGGCACGCTGAAGGTGGAGAAGGCCTCTTCGGGCACGCTGAAGGCGGGCACGTACGCCATCACCGCGAACCTGAGCATGCCGGGCGATTACAACCCGGTCATCCCCGGGGCCACGGTGTACGTGAACAACCCGAACAACCCGTTCGCCGACAAGGCCGGCCACGAACCGGTGCTTGACGGGAACAATCCCGTGGGCGTCGTGTCCACCACGCCCACCACGCCGCTTACCAAGAACGCGACGCTGGTGGTGGCTGCCAACGGCACGAAGACGCTGGAGCTTGACGTGCTGAACCCTGTGTTCACCACGCAGGAGCTGGGCACGTGCGCCGAGCTTGCCGACGTGCAGGTGACGCGCAAGGCCCCGGCCGACGCGAGCGTTTGGAGCTATGGCAAGTACGACACGCGCATCAGCCACGTTTCGGTGAAGCTGACCGACGACATGGTTACGGGTGCGAAGTCGTACTACTTCAGCGGGTCGAAGCTGTACGCGGTGCCGCTGGACATGGACATCGCGCCTTCGGGCAGCGTCGCCTTGGAGCTGTCGGTCAACTACAGCAGCTTGCCTGCTTCGGCGTTGCCCGACGGCGTCGATCCGGTGCCCGATCCCGATCCCGAGCCGACGCCGGACCCGACGCCGACGCCTGATCCGACCCCGACCCCGACGCCTGCGCCTTCGCCGGCTCAGCCGGGCGGGTCGACCGAGGTGGGCACCACCACCGACGGGCATTTCGCCGCGGGCGTGTACACGGTTTCGGCGAACCTGTGGTTCGACAAGGCCACTACGGGCCTGCCGCTGAACCCGCACCTGACCAACGGCGGCTTCCCGCCGTCGACGCCGGTCAGCAACAACGCCACCATGACGGTGGACGCGTCGGGCCATGCTTGGGTGAGCGCCCCGGTGGTCATCCAGGACAAGGTGATGACCATCAACAACGTGTGGGGCTCGGGCGTCAGCTTCGACGGCTCCACGGTGACCATCGACCTGGGCACGCCGTCGGCGTCGCGCACCTCGTTTGCCGGCACGTGCACCTCTTCGGTGACCATCGGCTGGCTGGCGCGCACCATCGCCGCGGGCATCTTCAACGGCGTGTGGGACCACACCTGGTCCACGAACTGGGAGGTTGACCTGGGCTCGACGCTGCCGGCCTCCGGCGGCGGGCAGCTGCCCGCCGAGGCGCAGGCCATTCTGGACGGCGCCAACGGCGTGTCCGGCGAAGGTGACGCGGCGGCTGCCGCGCTTGCTGCGGCCGAGGACGGTTCGGCGAAGGCCGACGGCGCCGCGGCTGGCAAGACGGCCGACGGTAAGGCTTCCGGAAGCGCCAAGGGCGGCGTTGCCGGCGCGATCGAGGATGTGGCCGAAGCGGCGGCGTCCAACCCCGCGGCGGCAGTGGCGATCGGCTGCGTGGTTGTGGCGGTGGTTGCCGCCGCTGCGGCGGGCGGCGTGTACGCCTACCGCCGCAAGAGGCGCTCCGCCGCCGGCGAGGTAGGTGATGCCGCGAAGTAGCATGCGGATGCGAGCGGCGCACCG
>OLRT01001927.1_pt1 | contig 13709 bp, 16 predicted proteins | sample 1672021 | NCBI WGS metagenome assembly OLRT01 (sample SAMEA3136637, study PRJEB25190) | human gut metagenome | reverse complement strand
GCAATGACGGTCTTGCCGGTCTGGCGGTCGCCGATGATCAGCTCACGCTGGCCGCGGCCGATGGGAATCATCGAGTCGATGGCCTTGATGCCGGTCTGCAGCGGTTGCTTGACAGGCTGGCGGTCCAAGATGCCGGGAGCCGGGGATTCGATAGCACGGTAATCGGCAGCTTCGATGGGGCCTTTGCCGTCGATGGGCTGACCCAGGGCGTTGACAACACGCCCAATCATCCCTTCACCGACAGGGACAGAAACGACCTTGCCGGTGCGGTGGATGCTGCTGCCTTCCTTGATCCCGCTGTCATCGCCCAGCAGAACGATGGAAACGCTGTTTTCTTCCAGGTTTTGGGCCATGCCGTAGGCGCCGCTCTCAAACTGGACCAGCTCACCGGCCATGCAGTTGTCCAGGCCGGCGGCACGGGCAATACCGTCGCCGACCATTGTGACAGTGCCGGTCTCGCTCTGCTCAATCGCATTCTGGTAATATTTGATCTGGGAGCGGATGATGCGGGAGATTTGTTCGGGTTTTAGTTGCACTGTTAGGTTCACCACACAATCTGTAAAATGAGGTGCTTTTACATCTTAATTAAAGTACGACGCTGCCGATGCTGTCGCGCAGACGTTCCAAGCGGCGCTGTACTGTGCCGTCCAGACGAGTGCCGTTCAGGTCCAGGCGCAGGCCGCCCAAAATCGAAGAATCGACCTTGGCGGTCAAGCGTACCGTTTTGCCGGTCATCTCCTGCAGTTTGGCAAGCAGCTTCTCGCGGGAGGTGTTGTTCAGCGGTACGGCGGACACAACGGTTACTTCGATAATGCCATGGTCGGCATTGTAGCGGTCGCGGTAGGCGCGGACACAGCCGGGCAGTTCTGCCAGCAGGTTTTCCTCGCACAGCAGCTTTAAAAAATTTACCAGGTACGGGTGTGCTTCAGCAAAAGCCTTGTCAAGAAGCGCGCAGCGTTCTTTCTTCGGTACGCCGGGGGTGGAAAGAAGGCGCAGGTAGGCAGGCTCCTGGTTAAAGCAATCCAGGGCCACATCCAGTTCCGCCAACAGCTGATCAGTCAGCTGCTCTTCTGCCGCCAGATCGTACAGGCTGCCGCCGTAGCGTTTGGCAAGTTCGGTCACGAGGCATCCCCCACATTCCGAATAAATTCATCGATCAGGGCCTGATGATCGGCTTCGTTGATCTCGCGTTCGACCACCTTACCGGCGATCTCCACGGCCATGCCGCCAATCTCGTTCTTCAGGTCGTTCACAGCCTTCTTGCGCTCCTGCGCAATATCGGCCTCGGCTGCCGCACGGATGGACGCGGCCTCGCTGCGGGCTTCGTTGAGGATGTCCTCTTCCCGCTTCTGGGCACGCACGGTGGCATCCCGCAGCAGCGAATCGCGCTCGTCCTTGATGCTTTGCAGATGAGCCTGATACTCCTGCTCCAGGGCAGCTGCCTTTTGCTTGGCAGCATCCGCGTCGGCGTACATCGTATCAATTTCCTGCTGGCGGTCGTCGATCATCTTTTTGACCGGCTTGAACAGGAAATGTTTCAGCACGGAAAAAGTGATGAGCATATTGCAGAAGGTGAACAGCGCAGTCCATGGGTTGACGCCGACAAAACTTTCAAAGCCTGTCATGGGTCGTCCCCTCCTTTCGTGTCAGACCTTCTTAGAAAATGAACAGCAGAACCAGTGCAACGACCAGAGAGTAGATACCGGTCGACTCGGTGATGGCGCAGCCCAGGATCATGTTGGTACGCAGGGTGTTGGCCATTTCGGGCTGGCGGGCCATGCCTTCCAGCGCTTTGCCAACGGCGTTGCCCTCACCAAGTGCGGGGCCGATAGCGCCGATACCCATGCAGAGACCTGCACCGATCGCGCAGGCGGCTTTGATGATTGCTGTTTCCATAGAAGTTTCCTCCTGTTATAAAAATTTGTTTTTTGGTTTATACTTCTTCCGGCGGCGGGCAGGCATTGCCGATGTAAACCATCGTCAGCAGGCTGAAAACCAAGGCCTGAACACCACCAGAGAATACATCAAAATAAAGGCTGAGGATGCCGGGAATACCGACTTCCAGATACGGCACGCCGGTCAAGCTTAAAATGCCCAGCAGGCCGGTCACGGAAAACACGATGCCAAAAATATTTTTGGCCATCTTTTGGTTTTTGATGCCCAGCACCAGCAAAATGATGCCCAGCACCAGCACCACAGCACCGGCGATAAAGCTTTTGCCCACCAGCCCCAGCACCATGGCCGAGCAGGCCGCCAGCGCGGAGTAGAGCAGACTTGTCAGCACGCCGCCGCCGGCAATGTTGCCAAAGTGACGGAACGCCATCGAGACGGGCTGTGCGATCTCGGAGATAATATTCATCGGGGTCATGACAGCGACGGGCTCGGTAAAGCCTTTCAGCCAGCCAAGGAAGCCGTTCTGCTTGATGGAGCAGCCCCAGCAAATCACGCTGGTCATCAGCGCCCAGGTGACGGTGGTGGAAAGATCCGCCGTGGCCGAGCGCAGGATGCCGGTCATGCCGATGAGTGTACCAAACAGCGACGACAGGAACAGCGCGCCGATATAGGGTGTCCAGTAAGCGTTGTGCTTGCCCATGGTGTCCTCGACCATGCCGTAGAGCATTGAAACACCTTTCTCCACTAACACCTGGCGGCGGCCGGGCCGCTTTTGCAGGTTGCGTCCCAGTACAATGCCTGCGATGCAAAGGATCAGCATAACCGCAAACGAGGATGCCGCGGTCTGCGTGATGGGGATGCCGCCCAGGATCGGAATCGTAAAGTAGATCTTAGGGCCATTCATGGTGCAGTATCACCGCCTTTTTTATCATTCCGGAAAAATTCCAGTACTTTGATCGCCACCTGCGCGAACAAAAGCGGCAGCAAGGCGGCGACAGGGTCACAAACTTTAGCACGGAAAAGTACGATATAAATCAGCGCCAGCACCAGCGGGCGCACCACGCCGGATGTCTGGATCTCCAGCTGCGCTTTCTGCGGGCTGCCGCCGTTGGCGGCACGGTCCAACGCATTGGAAACGGTAATGCTCAAGGATAAAAAGTTGCCTACGGCTAAGATCCAGCCGAAAACGGCCCCCAGCAGGACCAGGCGGTCCAACCGACCCAGCAGCGCGTACACTGCCAGCATAACAGCAATGCAGACCAGCAAGGCAACGGCCAATTCGCCCACCTGCCGCAGTACATCGCGGTTTTTCTGCATGGTAGGAATCACCTCGCAATAGTAAATTTAATGGTTATTAAAGGAAATCGGCGGCGGGGTGCGGGGTGTATCCTCTTTTCCCTCACGGTCGATGCTTTTTAAGTTGCTGCGCAGGCTGCCTACCGAGCCGGCCAGTCCCAACAGCAGACCGACCAGCACGACCCAGCCGCCCAGTGCAAATTCGTTCTTGAGCCAGACGGCCCCCAGCAAAAACAACACGGGCGGCAACGCCACAGAAAGCCCGAACTGCGTCAGCCAGACGAGGTGCCGGGTGATCTGGTACAGGTTTTTCATAGCAACCCCCCGTCGTATGCCTTATAATGCCCATAGTATACACCCAAAAAGTTTATTTTTCAACAGTTATTTTTCACTTGTATGATGCAAAATTGTACGCTTTACTCATTTTGGCCGATTTTTGTACAAAACATGCAAAAAGCGCATAACAAGTTATGCAACTTGTTATGCGCCTGCAATTTATTGCAGTGGTTCGTCGTTTGCCTGCGGCAGATGGATGATGCCCAGCTGTAAAAACACTGGGTAAAGGTAGCTGGCCCCGTAGCAGCCGATCTTCTTGGGGCCGGTGATTGCCTCCCCGGCAGCCTCCCGCGCCTCGATGCGGGCCAGGGCATTGGCAACGGTGGAAATGGTGATGGACTTGTTTTTGCGGTTTACAAACAGCTCCCTGCCGTGGATCAGGTAGTGGAACGGCAGACCTTTGGCGGTGTAAAAGGTCTCCCCTTCGTGGGCTTGCAGCATGGCCCAGACTTCCTGCGGCGTTGGCATGGCATCATCCCCTTTTATAGAAGGATAGCACAGCCTTCGACACGATGCAACAGAAACAGACAAGAAAACCGCCCCTTATCCGCAAAGATAAAGGGCGGTTGCTATAAGGTTATTTCTTTTCGCCGAAGCGGTACTCGGTACCGTTTTTCAGGCGTTCGATGTTGGAGCGGTGCAGCCAGATGACCATGGCGGCCATGATGGCGCAGCATACGGTGCTGAACACGATGGTAGGCAGGTTTGCACCGCAGGCAATCAGGTTAATGAGGGTGCCTACGGGATACAAAGCGGCAATGATGATGCTGCCCAGGGATACGATGCGGGTGATGGCAACTTCGATCAGGAAGACGACCAGCAGCGCGGCACAAACCAGCGGCTCAGTAGCCAAAGCTGCACCGGCACCAACCAGCACGCCCTTGCCGCCCTTGAAGCCGAAGAAGATTGGGCGGCTGTGGCCGATCATGCAGAAGATGGCGGCCAGATACGCACCGCAGACAGGGTCCAGCGGGTTCTGCCAGGCAGCGCCCGTGCCGGAAAGCAGGGCATCGAAAATGAAGCGGCCCAGGTTAACGGCGGCCACGCTTTTGCCAACGTCGCCAATGGTGGTAAACACGGCGGGCAGTTTGCCGTAGGTTCGCAGCACGTTGGTCATGCCAGCGTTGCCGCTGCCATGGTCACGCACGTCGTCATTGTACATGACCTTGGAGATCAGCACGCCGAACAGGATGCTGCCCAAGAGATACCCGCCCAGTGCGGTCAGCGCGCAGGCCAGAATAATATTTAGCAGCATAATTTACACCTTTCCGGCCTTGGCAGAACCGTCGCCGTGCTCACGGGTAATCATGCGGATGGGTGTGCCGGTCAGGCCAAAGGTCTCACGGATCTGATTTTCCAGATAACGCTGGTACGAGAAATGGAATAGCGCTTTCTGGTTGACGAAGCAGACGAACGTCGGCGGGCGGGTGGAGATCTGGGTGATATAGAACACCTTCAGTCGCTTGCCCTTGTCAGACGGCGGCTGGACCTTGGCGGTGGCACGGGCCAGCATCTCGTTCAAGGCGCCGGTGGGCACGCGGGTGCCGTTCTGGATGTCCACAAAATGGATGGTCTCAAACAGCTTGTCCACGCGCTGACCGGTCTTGGCGCTGATGAACACGATGGGCGCATAGGACATGAAGCTGAAATCCTCTTCCAGCTTTTTGCGCATGGTATCCATGGTGTAGCTGTCCTTCTCGACAGCATCCCACTTGTTGACGGCGATGATGCAGGCCTTGCCCTGCTCGTGGGCGTAACCGGCGACCTTGGAGTCCTGCTCGGTAAAGCCGACAGTGGCGTCGATCATGATGACGCAGACGCGGCTGCGCTCAACGGCGGCCAGGCTGCGCAGGACGCTGTAGCGCTCAACGCCGCTTTCCACCTTGCCCTTTTTGCGCAGGCCGGCGGTATCGGTAAAGACGAACTTGCCGTACTTGTTCTCTACCATCGTGTCGATGGCGTCGCGGGTGGTGCCGGCCTCGTTGGCCACGATCAGGCGGTTCTCGCCCAGGATGTGGTTGATGAGGCTGGATTTGCCCACATTGGGGCGGCCGATGACAGCAACGGTGATGCGGTCGTCGGCATCCTCAGGTTCTTCCTCAAAGTTGAGGTGAGCGCAGACGGCGTCCAGCAGGTCGCCGGTGCCGTGGCCATGCACGCCGGAAACGGGGATCAGCTCGCCCAGGCCCAGGCTGTAGAAATCGTACAGCTCCATGGGGGGCTCGCCGACCTTGTCGCACTTGTTGACAGCCAACACTACGGGCTTGCCACTGCGCATCAGCATGCTGGCGACGTCCTGGTCCTGCGGGGTCACACCGGCAGAAAGCTCGGTGACCATGACGATGCAATCTGCGGAATCGATGGCCAGCTGGGCCTGCTCACGCATGTGGGCCAGCAGGCCATCGTCGATGCGGGGCTCGATACCGCCGGTATCCACCAGCAGGAACTTGTGACCGCTCCATTCGCAGTCACAGAAAATACGGTCGCGGGTAACGCCGGGGGTGTCTTCGACAATAGCGAGACGCTGGCCGGTCAGTTTATTGAAAATTGTGGATTTGCCCACGTTGGGACGGCCCACAATGGCTACGATCGGTTTTGCCATATCAGCTTTCCTCCCTCTTCTCTTTCTTCATAAGTTTCATCTTGCGCTTGTGTGAGCTTAAATACGCGCGGCAGCACCCGGCACCGTCGGTGGGGATGCATATGGCGCGGCAGCCCAGGGCTTCGCCCAGCTGCGGCAGTGTAATATCATCGAGGAAACGATCTTTTTCATCCCGCAGCATTACTTCCGGCACGGCAATCGTATCGCTTTGCAGGTTGTCTTTGCACTGCTTGATGATGTCGGTGCCGGTAACAAGGCCCGCCACGCTGACATTGCCGCCGAAGTAATCGTTGCGGATGGCATGCACAGCAATCTTCACCTGTGGGTAACGCTGCATCAGTGTGTTGGCGCAATCTTCGATCAGCGGGGCGGCTAGCGTGCCGGTAACAACGTCCAGGCTGTGGGGCAGCACCAAGCCGCGGTAGTTTTCCAGTTCCTCTAAAAAAGTATCATGGTATTGCCGCCACATGCCCACGCCGTCCTCCAACTGGGCAAATTCGTCGTAGAATTCCGCTGCGGGGATCTCCCGCTCGGCGGTCAGGTACCATTCGTCGCTGGGGTAGATGACGCTGCGGCCGTACTCGGCGCGGCACTTCATGCTGAACTCTTCCAGAATGTCCAGCGTGGCAGCGGCGCTTTCCTTATCATAAGGCGTAAGCTTGTACAGTTTATCGCGGTAGTCAGTGACGCCAGCGGGCACAGCGGCGATACTGCCCACCTGGGGGCGCAGCGCCAGCAGGTCGGTCAATGTGCGGCGCAGCTCGTCGCCATCGTTGATGCCGCGGCAGAGAACCAGCTGACAATTCAGCTCGATGCCGCCGGTAGCCAGCTTGGGCAGGTATTTTAATACCTCGCCGCCGCGTTTGTTGGCCAGCATCCGCACCCGCAGCTCCGGGTTGGTGGTGTGTACCGAGACGAAGATCGGGCTGATGTGCATCTGGATGATGCGGTCGATCTCGTGGTCTGTCAGGTTGGTCAGCGTAATATAGTTGCCAAACAGGAAGGACAGGCGCTCGTCGTCATCCTTAAAATACAGTGGGGCGCGCATGCCAGGCGGCAGCTGGTCGATGAAGCAGAACATGCAATGGTTGGAGCAGCTGTGCTTTTCATCGCCCAGATAGGTCTTGAAGTTGCAGCCTAAGGGTTCATACTCCCCTTTTTGCACCTGGATGGTACGGTGCTGCTCGTTCTCGCATACATCCAGCGAGAATGCGGCCGGGGTGGTGTAGAACTGATAGTCCAGCGCATCGTTCAGGGGGTGGCCGTCAACGGCCAGCAATGCACAGCCTAAGGATAGCCCCAACTTTTGCGCGGGTGATCCCTCGTCAATCTTGGTTACATACAAAGGCATGCGGCAGGCCCCCTTTCGTTAAAAATAGCACAACAATAAAAAATGGGGAAGGCATCGCCCTCCCCACGCAAGAGACTTACGCCTCTTTCTTGATGACTTCCTGGCCTTTGTAGTAGCCACACTTGCCGCAAACCTTATGGGGAACCTTCAGTTCGCCACACTGCGGGCACTTCACCAGCGTCGGCGCCTCCAGTTTCCAGACATTAGAACGACGTTTGTCGCGGCGAGCTTGAGAATGCTTTCTCTTAGGTACGATAGCCATAATCGGACACCTCCTTGGTGAAATTCAACTGAGTAGTTGTTTTAGTATGCTAAGCCGGGCATCTACGGGCGCAGCGTCAACTGCTGGCTTGCAGGTACAACCTGCGGCCTTCTTTTTGCCGCAAATGGGGCATAGACCTTGACAATCAGCACTGCACAGCAGCACTGCCGGAACCTCGAAGATCAGTTCTTGATAGACCAGCTCATCGAGGTCAATGCAGCCTTGTTCGTTGCAGGGCAGTTCAAAATCCGGGTCTTCTAAATCCCTTGGCAGGATCAGGTAGTCGCGCTCAAAGCAGTAATCTTGAGTGAGTGGTTCAAGACAGCGGGCGCACTCGGCATGAATCTGTGCCTTTACACACAATAGCAACGCCGCGCCATCATCGGTGGGCGTTGCCGTAAAGTCACATTCAGCCGGGACAGCCAGCGTATAGCCGCCAAAATCGGACTGCGTGAGGTCTGCCTGAAAATGTGCCTCGTAAGGTTTTCGGGCACCCTCTAGAAAAGCTCGAAGATCAAATTGCATAGTACACCTCAAAAGGTTGCTTAAATAGTATACACAAGTACAAGGGGCTTGTCAACAGCTAAAACACAAAAAAATGTGATTTTTTGTGTTTTTACCAAAAAATCAGGGCGGGAAGACTTCCCCGCCCTGAAAAGTTCTTTAGTAAGTTGCGCCTATCAGATCACGTACTTCTTCAGGTCTTCCGGCAGCTCGGCAGCGTCAGCAGAAACGGTGACGACGACCTCGATGTTGGGGGTCATCTTGTCGATGGCTTCCAGCACCTTGGCGGCGGCGGCCATGTCGTGGTCGATGATGCGCAGGATGCCGTCGATGAACAGCTCGGTGATGTCGTAGTTACCAGCCAGGACGCCAGCCACGAAGCCGTACAGCATGTCAGCACCGACAACGCCGTACTCATCCACGTCAACCAGACGGGCTGCGTGGTTGATCTCGGTGGTGAGCTTCATGCACTTCTCGATGACAACGATATTGCCGGAAGTGGTTTTGGTAGCCTTGTCGATCATGTCGATCATGGTTTTGGTCTTGCCGGAGCCCTTGGTTCCAACGATCAGTTTCAGCATAGGGGTTACCTCCTTGTATTCGTGAGACGCCATATCCCAGGCGTGTATTCCATTAGTCTTTCAGGCTGGCTTCCAGTTCGGCCTTGCGGTCCTCGTAACCGGGCTTGCCCAGCAGGGCGAACATGTTCTTCTTGTAGCTCTCAACGCCAGGCTGGTCAAAGGGGTTGACGCTCAGCAGATAGCCGGAGACAGCGCAGGCACGCCAGAAGAAGTAGATCAGCTCACCAACGTCATGGGCAGACAGGCTGTCCACTTCGATCAGGCCCAGGGGCACGCCGCCGTCGGTATGGGCGAGGATGGTACCCTCCATAGCCTTGCGGTTGACAACGCTCATGTTCTGGTTGGCCAGGAAGTTCAGGCCGTCGAAGTTGCCCTCCAGCTCTTCAATAAAGAAGTCCTCACGGGTGTGCTTGACGTCGACGTAGGTCTCGAACATGATACGGCTGCCGTCCTGCAGGAACTGACCCATGGAGTGCAGGTCGGTGGAGAAGATGCAGGAAGTGGGCATCAGGCCCTTCTGGTCCTTGCCCTCGCTCTCGCCGAACAGCTGCTTGTACCACTCGTTCATCATGGTGAAGTCCGGCTCAAAGCAGGCCAGGGTCTCCACACTCTTGCCCTTGCGGTACAGGATGTTGCGGGTCATGGCGTAACGGTAAGCGTCGTTGTCGATGCTGCACTGGCCGAACTTCTTCAGGCCGTCAGCAGCGCCCTGCATCAGCTCGTCAATATCGATGCCGGCGCAGGCGATGGGCAGCAGGCCAACAGCGGTCAGGACAGAGTAGCGGCCGCCGACGTCATCGGGAACGACGAAGGTGGGCCAGCCCTGCTCGGTAGCCAGCTGCTTGAGGGTGCCTTTGGCACGGTCGGTCGTGGCGTAGATGCGCTTGTTGGCTTCCTCAACACCAACGGAATCCTCCAGCAGCTTGCGCAGGACGCGGAAAGCCAGCGCGGTCTCGGTAGTCGTACCGGACTTGGAGATGACATTGATGGAGAAACGCTTGCCCTTGGTGAGCTTGATGATGTCGTTCAGGGCGGTGGGCGAGATCGTGTTGCCGCAGAAGTAGATCTTCGGGCCGTCGGAAGTCTCGTTGTGGTACAGGCCCTTGACGGCCTCCACTACAGCACGGGCGCCCAGATAAGAACCGCCGATACCAGCGACGAGCAGCACATCGGAATCCGAACGAATCTTCTGTGCGGCCTCTTTGATGCGGGCGAACTCTTCCTTGTCATAAGTAACAGGCAGGTCAAGCCAACCCAAGAAGTCATTGCCGAAACCAGTCTTGGTCTCCAGCTGCTTATGGGCTAACTCGACCTGCGGGTAGATCGCCTCATATTCTTCAGGACGGATGAATTTTGCAAGATGCTTGCCATTAAATGCAACAGCCATCTTTTACTCCTCCTTTGTTTATTTTTATACACCCATGATACCGTTTCAAGTCGGTATTGTCAAGCAAAAACTGGTGCTTTTTTATGACTTTTTCATTTATTTTGCACAAAATCTCCCTGGTAAAGCAGTAAACTGTCGACTAGTCGTCCGAAACAATAGCGGAAGCTCAATGCGTCCACGCCCTGTGCGGCGCTGATGGGGAAACTGGCCAACACTTCCCCGCCGCTGCTCAGCTGCACGGTGCCTAAGTGTGTGCCCTGGGCCACAGGCGCGGCCAGCTTCTGGGGCAGCTCGAGGGTGGAAGTCAGGGGCTCGGCGGCATTTTTGGGCATCAAAAAGCGCGTCGGCGTGCTGTAGGTAAGCTCGACTTTGTCTGCGGTGCCGTGGCTGACAGAGATGGCTTCCGGCGCATCGACAGGCATCTTCGGGGTGACGTTCTCATAATTGGCAAAGCCGTAGTCCAGCAAGGCTGTGGCGGCGGCAAAACGCTCTTTGCCGGAATCCGCCCCCAGCACCACGGCAATCAGCCGCAGGCCGTTTCGCTCGGCACTGGCGGAGATGCAGACGCCCGCCCGACTGGTGGTGCCGGTCTTCAGCCCCGTGATGCCATTGTAGGTCTTGAGCAGCTTGTTGGTGTTGACCAACTGGGTCGCGCCGTCCCGCAGAGAGTCCATCCAGATGGAGCAGTAGTTGCGGACCTCGGCATGGTGCAGCAAAATTTCCCGGCTCATCATGGCTACATCGCGGGCGGTGGAAAGGTGTCCCTCGGCGTCCAGGCCGCAGGCGTTCTCAAAGTGGGTGTTGGTCAGGCCCAGCTCAGCGGCGCGGGCGTTCATCTGCTGCACAAAGGCGGGTTCGCTGCCGCCCACAAATTCGGCCACCGCCACAGCGGCATCGTTGGCACTGGAAATGCAGATGGCTTTCAGCATGTCGTCCAGCGTCATCTGCTCGCCCGGCTCCAGCCAGATCTGGCTGCCGCCCATGTGATAGGCATGCTCACTGACAGGCACAGTGTCGCTTAAACTAATGCGCCCGGCGGACAGCGCTTCAAAGGCGAGTAGCAGCGTCATTACTTTTGTAATAGAGGCGATGGGCCGCTGCTGGTCGGCATTTTTCTCGTACAGCACGGTGCCGGAATCCTCGTCGATGAGGATTGCCGCAGCGCAGGGCACATCCAGCGTGTCGGTGCCGGCCGGGGTGATGTGCGGGAGCGCATCGGCGGCGGCCGCATAGCTGCGCAGCATGGTAAGCAGCGCCAGCAGCAGGCACAGGACCAGAGTAAAGGCAGGTTTTTTCATGGCAGCAACACCCCCGCGGCAGTTCGTTTACCAGATGCTTATGCGGCGGCGGGCGGTTTTAGTATTGCGCTTTAGCGGCTTTTCCTTTATAATAAAAGAATTATCACAGGAAAACGAGGAACACAGAAACTATGCGGGTTACTTTTTATACTTTGGGCTGCAAGGTGAACCAGAATGAGACCGGCGCCCTGGCACAGCTGTTTGAGGAAAACGGCTATACGGTCGTCTCCAACGAGGAGCCGGCCGACGTGTACGTTGTCAACAGCTGCACCGTGACCAACTTCGGCGACCAGAAAAGCCGCAAATGGCTGCGCCGTGCCAAGCGCGAGAATCCCGGTGCCGTTACGGTGCTGACAGGCTGCTACCCGCAGGCCTTCCCCGAGGAAGCCGCCGAGATCAAGGAAGCCGACGTGGTGACCGGCTCCGGCAACCGCCATGCCATTTTGGCCGATGTGACCCGCGTGCTGAACGGCGAGGACGAGCGGGTGGTGGACATCCGCCCCCACAGGAAGGGCGAAAAGTTTGAAGAACTGCCCATGGATAAGTTCGCCGAACACACCCGCGCCTTTGTCAAGGTCGAGGATGGCTGCAACCGCCAGTGCGCCTACTGCGTCATCCCACGTGCCCGCGGCCCGGTGCGCAGCCGCGACGAAGAAAGCATCCTGGAGGAACTGCGCCGCCTGGCTGCTGCCGGGTATAAAGAGGTGGTGCTGACGGCCATCAGCCTGCCCAGCTACGGCACCGACAGCGACACCAGCCTGGTGGAGCTGATCGAGAAAGCCGCCGAGGTCGAAGGCATCGAGCGCATCCGCCTGGGCAGCCTTGACCCTGATATGCTGCACGACGAGGTCATCACCCGAATGGCGGCGGTGAAGAAACTTTGTCCGCAGTTCCATTTGAGCCTGCAGAGCGGCTGCGACAAGACCCTGCGTGCTATGCGCCGCCCCTATACCACCGCCCAGTTTGCCGATATTGCTGCCAAGCTGCAGGCGGCGTTCGGCGCGGAAAACGTCAGCTTTACCACTGATGTGATCGTGGGCTTCCCCGGCGAGACTGAGGAGGACTTTGAAGCCAGCATGGCCTTTGTGACCGGCCAGCGCTTTTTAAAGGTGCATGTTTTCCCCTACTCCCGCCGCGAGGGTACTCCGGCTTACGACTTCCCCGGCCAGCTGCCGGAACACGAAAAAGAGGACCGCAGCCGCCGCATGACCGCCGCTGTGGAGAAAGTGCGTGCCGCCGAGGTGGCCGCCATGCAGGGGCGCACCGCCAGTGTGCTGCTGGAAACGCCGCTGTCCGCTACCCTGTTTACCGGCTACACCAAACAGTATCTGCCGGTGCTGGTCAGCGCACCGGGCCACAAGACCGGTGACATTGTAAACGTAATGCTGGGAGCCTGGGACGGCCGCCGCTGCCGGGCTGAAATTGTGGAAAAATAAACACGACGCACGGATTTTGCAGCGTAATGGGATTGAATTTATGAATTTTGCGGGAAATTTGGAATTTCCCGCTTTTTTGTTGCCTGACCTCTTGCCAAATCGGCTGGTTTTTGGTAAAATTTTAACAGGAGCGGCTGCGCCCGCTCAAGAAGGGTGTTTCCCCTGTAACCGTGAGCAGAAAACAGGTGGAAGTCCCCTTTCGCTATGGAGCATTGAACGGAGCAAAAAAGGAGCAATCAAACTATGAGAGGCATTTACACCCCCGTAACGGATATCCGTCGCAAGGTGTTCACCGAAGTGGCCCGTATGGCTTACAACGCCAACGAGCTGTCTGACTATGCGCAGCTGATGCGTGAGCTGCCCTTTAAGATCATCCCCGGCGAGGAAAAATCGCTGCGCAGCAGCATCTTCCTGGAGAGAGCCATCGTGTCCGAGCGTATCCGTCTGGCCATGGGCTTCTCCCTGCGCCCGCTGGATGAGAGCGTGCCCGCCACCGAAGGCCTGGAGCACGGCATCATCGCGGACAAGTACTATGAGCCGCCGCTGATCAACGTCATCAAGTTCGCCTGCAATGGCTGCCCCGAGAAGGTCATCAAGGTCACCGAGATGTGCCAGGGCTGCCTTGCCCACCCCTGCCAGGAAGTCTGCCCCAAACACGCCATCAGCTTCCGCAACGGCAAAAGCCACATCGACCAGAGCCTGTGTGTGAAGTGCGGCCGCTGCGTCAACAGCTGCCCCTACAGCGCCATCGTCAAGACCGAGC
>OLRT01001926.1_pt1 | contig 13711 bp, 17 predicted proteins | sample 1672021 | NCBI WGS metagenome assembly OLRT01 (sample SAMEA3136637, study PRJEB25190) | human gut metagenome | reverse complement strand
TTTTCTATAAAATCTAATTTATCTTCTTATTTCCAGTTTCTGCTTGCAATTCGGGCCTTCTTTTTTGAGTTTTGGCCTTTTTTGGTTCATACATTCCCATTAGTGACATTGTTTCATGTGTATATAGTGTAGCACTAAGTGCAAATCGCATGATAACCTTTAACAATACATTCGTAATAATATAATCACCTCTGCTATTCATATATTATTTTTCTAAAATTCAAAATACTCAAACACTTCATTATATTTCTTTCTTAATCCTTTTTTACCAAATCTATTTTCAATAACTTCTTTTGCTTTTATAAGTTCATGTTCATTAAGATAAGCGGCTGCGATATATAAGTATTGGTTATCATCCCATATGATTCGTTTGTCTTTGATTTCATAAAATAATAAATAATCCTTCTCACTCGTTAAATCATTAAACAGTGGCATTGCATACACTTTAAAAAAATCTAACAGTTGATTTTTTAGTGATTCATAATCATTAACATCCAGCAAATAGAAGTCTCCTGAATTAGAATATATTTGTATTGGTTGTCTGATTGTAAATTGATCTAACCATTTAGATGGAATGAGGTGCCTTGCGTATTCTTTGGTAATACCATTAACTGAAGGAATATAAATCTGCATATGAGGATATATATGTGCTAATGCACCTGGATGATATGAAGGGTTAGAGAAGAATACTATTTCTACTTTTTGAGTTACACCATCTAGTTTTCTAATATATGTAAGGCTATTGCTTCTTCTAAGAAATCCATTTTCTACAAAATAGAAATCCAATTCAGATATAAGAGAAATAATGACTTGTTTAATGTCTTTTTGTAACATACTATTTAATCCTCCCCTTCTATTAATATTAAGAAACACCTATCAGATACGATAGGTGTTCGTCTAATGTTGTATTATTATTTTTTTGAATCAGTATACAATCCATATCCTAAAAATAAAATACCAATGACCATTGCTAGGATGGCTTCAATTGATAGAAATGGTCCTACATATTCTAATCCTTTTTTAAACAGAGAAGCATCTTTGTAGCAATATTACTCATGAACATAGCAGCTGATATGTATTTTGCAGAAACTAGAATTGCGGATATCAGACAGAAAATAACACCAACACCTTTATTATTCATATTGGATCCTCACTTTCTTTGACAACTTAATTATATCATAATGACAAATATAAGAATATAAGAATAAGTTTTCTCATAAAAAATCCAGTTAATATTACAAGCATTTATGCACTTTGATATGCTTACAAATGATTTTCAAAAACTCTATATCAAATACAATAGTTTCTGAATCAGGTGCAGCTTGATATATAGTAAAATCACTTACATATGCTGTGAGTGGATCACAATTCATCTCTACATCGTGAACAATTTACTAGAAAATTTTAAAGCAACAATCCTAGTTCTTTGCATTCTCTTCTAGTTCCAAAATATACCTATCAAAATCGGACATAAATAATCTGTCCTGAATGATACGATATTTTTCAAATTCGGTTCCGGCTTTTGCTTTAGCAGTCTCTACAGTTATTTTACCTGCATCCTGAAGAACATCTCTATCATCAGCCATGAGGAATAGATCTAAACGTTTTGACCAATCTTCCATTGTCATTGGAATATGACGCTCTGCACGATCCTCTGCCAAATCAAGATAAGCAGATACAATACGTTCTAGAGAACGCATTTCCTTTTTACTCAAATAATTCTTCGCAATGGTCACATCACTTTTTAGAATCTTACCTTCTGGTGCAGCAGCCCAAGTAGTTAATCCCATATGGGGCTTTTCTGCATCTGCTCGTTCATAAACCAACTCTGCTGCTGTTCGATCGTAATCAAGAGATGTGGCATAGATGTCTGTTATCTTCTGATAGAATCTACGTTCAGAGATACGAATTTCGCGAATCTGTTCAAGCAAACGGTCGAAATACTCTACTGTAAGCACTGATCCACCGTTTTTTAGACGTTCATCATCCATGACCCAACCTTTGATTGTATAGTCCTTAACGATACCATTAGCCCATTTGCGAAACTGTACAGCTCTCTCGTTATTCACTTTGAATCCAACTGCAATAATCATTTGAAGATTGTAGTGCTTTGTATTACGAGTGATTTTACGTGAATCTTCAGTTTGAACTATTAGAAAATTTCGAATAGTTGCGGACTCTTCTAATTCACTATCTGCATAAATCTTCTTAATATGAGCATTTATCGTTGGTAAACTAACGTCATATAATGTGGCCATCATCTTTTGTGTTAACCATATATTCTCATCTTCATAGCGCATTTCAATACTGTTCTGCTGATCACCTACAGAGGCAACATATGTTAAGTATTCTGCTGCACTAGAACGAATTGTTATTTTATCATTTTTCTTTTTACAATTGAGGAACATAAAAAAGATTATAAAAAGATTGTAAACTTCCCATATTCCGTAGTATATTGTTAGACGGTAGTTTTAAATGTTAGTTCAATATAGAATGAACTGTTTAAAAATAAGATTATAGGAAGAGGATAGAATGATGAACATAGGATTTGATAATGAAAAATATTTGCAGATGCAGTCTGCTCATATTCGCGAACGCATTGCTCAATTTGACAACAAGCTCTACCTAGAGTTTGGTGGAAAACTATTTGATGACTTCCATGCATCTCGTGTACTCCCAGGATTCCAGCCGGATTCTAAGATGCGTATGTTAATGCAGCTTAGCGACCAGGCCGAGATTGTGATTGTTATCAGCGCAGAAGATATCGAAAAAAATAAAGTACGTGGAGATCTTGGCATCACTTATGATGTAGATGTCCTTCGTTTGATGTCTATTTTTGAAGAACATGGTCTGTTTGTAGGAAGTGTCGTTATTACAAAGTACAGCGGACAGCAGAGCGCTTCTTTATTTAAAAATAAATTAGAGAAGCTTGGCATTAAGGTATATCTTCATTATCCGATTGAAGGATACCCTTCTAATATTCCACATATTGTCAGTGATGAAGGTTATGGAAAGAATGAGTTTATCGAAACATCTCGTCCACTTATTGTTGTTACTGCACCTGGACCTGGAAGTGGTAAAATGGCAGTCTGTCTTTCCCAGCTCTACCATGAGCATAAAAGAGGCATCTGCGCCGGCTATGCTAAATTCGAAACATTCCCAATTTGGAATATCCCAGTGAAACACCCAGTTAACCTTGCATATGAAGCTGCAACTGCAGATCTGAATGATGTAAATATGATTGATCCTTTCCACCTAGAAGCTTACGGAAAGACTACAGTTAACTATAACCGCGATGTAGAAATCTTCCCAGTACTCAATGCAATGTTCCAGCGTATTTATGGACAAAGCCCTTATAAGTCTCCTACAGACATGGGAGTTAACATGGCCGGAAATTGTATCTGTGATGATGCCGCATGTAGGGATGCTTCTTGTCAGGAAATCATCCGTCGCTACTACGATGCAAGAAGACGCGCTCTTGCTGGCAAATGTTCCGAGGAAGAAGTATATAAAATCGAGATGCTTATGAATCAGGCTGGTATTACGGTCCACGATCGTCCAGTTGTTGACGCTGCTCTTTCTCGTGCAGAAGAAACAGAAGCTCCTGCTGCTGCATTAGAGCTTGCAGACGGCCGCATGATCACAGGTAAGACTACAGATCTCCTTGGTCCTTGCGCAGCACTCCTTTTAAATGCACTCAAAGAGCTTGCTGGTATTCCACACAGTCAGCCAGTCATCTCACCTGCAGCAATTGAACCAATCCAGACTTTAAAAACACAGTATCTTGGAAGCAAAAACCCACGTTTGCATATGGACGAAGTGCTGATTGCATTATCTGTCAGCGCAGCTTCTGATCCAAATGCTCAGAAAGCATTGGAACAGCTTCCTAATCTAAAAGGATGTCAGGCTCATACATCGGTTATGGTCAGCGATGTAGACAGAAAACTATTTATGAAGCTTTCTATCCAGGCAACTTTTGAAGCAAAATATGAAAATAATTCTGTGATTTATTCCAAAAAAGCTATATAATCCCTAAGTGATTTTTAATCTTGAAGGAAGGTATCAAAAGAGACTTATCGCAAAAATGATAAGTCTCTTTTTTGATTTGTTTCTCATACCCAGTCAATCCGACTACCCTTCCCAGTCTTTTCCAAAATAAATTCTGTGTTGATCTGTTCTTTTTGATTCACTGACTTGAGAAGTGATTCATATTATTTGTAAGATCTTTTTATGCCATTATATGTAAAAATAAGATCCTCACCACTAGAACTAAATTCAGTGATGAGGAGTCTTAGGTTTAATCAACAATCGTCTTATAATAATTACCGAAATCTGCCAATGCATCAATAATCGGCATCATCTCTTTTCCAAGATCTGTCAGTCCATAATCAACTCTTGGTGGATTCTCATGATAATCATTTCTATACACAAGGCCATCATCTATCATCTGCCTAAGACTATCAGTTAGTACTTTTTGAGAAATTCCATCTAAATCTCTTTGAAGTTCATTGAATCTCCATGGACGACTTTTTAAATTTCTTATGATCAATAACTTCCATTTACCACCAATTAAAGACACTGATGTTGCAACAGGACATTCTGGAAGTTCCTTTTTTGTCTTCATATGCAGTCACCTCATTTCAAAAATATTATAGTATATTCATTTTATTATGTACAGTTACAAAAAGGTGCGTACTTTTTTTAGAGTGTATAAATGATTATACTATACTCAAGCAACAAGGTTGCAAATAAAAATGGAGGTAATTCAAATGTCAAACTATACAAAAACAAATGTTGGTAATGAAAGTCGTACAGAGCTTCATGAAGCACTTTCTTTAACTGGTGCTGAAGTAAGTATTAATTCTCTTCCTGCTGGTGCAGGTGTTCCTTTCGTTCATTCTCATAGAAATAATGAAGAAATCTATGGAATTATTGCTGGAAAAGGAACTGCTATCATTGATGGAGATACTGTTGAAATTACTGCAGGTGACTGGTTAAAAATCAGCCCTGCAGCAAAGCGTCAATTCTTTGCTGCAAGTGATTCAAGTATCACTTATATATGCATTCAAGTGAAAGAAAACTCACTTGACGGATTCACAGTTGATGATGCTGTCATCTATTAAAAGTGTCACATATCTGCACAAACCCCTTCCATCCATGATGAAAGGGGTATTTTTTTAGGAGATCTCCACTTTTTCCTGATAATATAAAGAATTAAGGAATGCCTTTCCGTTTCCAAGTATAAGATACTTCATTTTGAAAATATCCTACATATTCAAGTCTAGTATGCTCGTTATTTCAGTAATTTTCATTCATAGTCACAGTTTTAAATTATTTATTGATCCTTATGATTTTGAAGATTCCAAGTCCCATATGCATCAAATTAAAAATAGCATACGAGTATTCTTCACAAGCAAACATATCGCAATAATTGCCTTCAGTAAAGTCTTATTTCATAACCATACTCCTGCAATACAAAACCATCATCAAATACCTCATTGTAAACACCATTAACCTTTACAAACTCTTTTTTAGTATACAGTTGAATTGCTGGTATATTTATATCAACCACAAAAAGTCTAAGAAATTCAGCATCAAGTGTTTTGGCAATTTCTTTTGCTTTATCAAGCATTAGACTACCAATACCTTTTTTTGAATATTTAACATTTACACCTAATCTGTCAATATATACAGCTTTTGCATGATTATCATTCCATTTAACTGCAGTTTCTCCTGAGTTTGTATTAGACAAAACAAATGCTGATACTATTTCTTCATTGTTAAGCAAAATATAGAGTTGATTATTTTTTATATCTTCCTCAAAAAATTCACATGGATAAATATCGTCCCAAATCTGAATTTTCTGTTTATTCATGTTTTGAATAATTTGTTTATACATATCTTTTAACTGTGGCAAATCTTCCATGACAGCTTGTCTAAAATCCATCTTATCACCTCTTCAAATTCCGATTTATCACTCTGCTATACGACCACATAGACTGCATTTATACAGAATAACGATACATTAATAGTCATCGCTATCAATGGTTGTTTACGAGCTTACCTTATGGATGTCTCAAGTTATAATAATTAACTTCTCTTCATTGATATGATATCACTTTTAGATAAAATAAAAAACTAGAATTATTACTGTAATAACTTCTAGTTCTAGAATACGAAATTGTAGGTTTTCCATCATGATGTTGTGTTTTACCTACATTTTTATTTTATCCTTTGCAATTTAAAGCTACGAATCTGCTGGCGGAAAGTTACTTTTCTATATTTTCCTGCCCTAATTGATCAATCAAGTCCATCACACGTTTTGTCTCATATCTTTTTTTACGAGCTTTTGCCTTCTTCATCTCTTTCTTATGTCGTTTAGTTCCTTTTTGAGAATTAGGTTTACTTTTAGCTGAATATTTTACAGGATTTTTCTCCCTGTAAAAATCATGCGCAATTATGTACTCAAGGTATTCAACAATAGTGTTCCGTCTGCATGACTGCGAATGATAATTCGGAATCAGAGCGTTAGGATTGTCAATCTCATCTGTTTCCATTTCATTGCGATGATAAAGAAACATGGATTTCTTCTGTCCGTTAGTGATTATCTTCCAAGTACTGACAGGGGTTTCTATCACTAACGCTTTCCCCTGTAGAAAGCATGAAATGAAATTTTCCATACAAATGTTCATTATCGCATCTTCTTCCTGATGGTAATACTTCCATATAGGAGCTGTCTCATCAACACAAGCTAGTTCTTCTTCCATATTACGTTGTTTTATCAGAAAATATTCATTCATTATAGCAATCACCTCACTCTTTTTATTGCAGTATATCGTAATACCTAACAGTAGTGAACCCTCAGCATTTTTTCTACAGAGCGTTTTGGCCAGTTATCTTTGCCTGTTGAAGATTTAATATTTCTATCTTTAAGTTCCTTAACAATACCTAATATTCTTTTACCACCAAGATACAAATCAAAAATCAACTTAACAACTTCTGCCTGTTCTTTATTGATTACAAGATCACCATTCTTGTCCTTATCGTAGCCATAACATTTTCTACGATAGAACCCCAAGCTACCGTTACTGGCTCTCTGCTTTATGCCCCATTTGATATTATCACTTCGTGTTTCATTCTCAGCCTGGGTGCAAGCTTCAATGGTTGATATCAATAATGAACTTCTCACTGTTAATGTATCCAGTTCTTCTTGCTTGAAAATAATTCGTACTTGTGACTCTCTTAAAGTATTTATTGCATCAAGCACCTCGACAGTATCTCTTCCAAGTCTACTGATACTCTTTATCACAACGATATCAGTAAGTCCAGCCTTACATTCTTCTATCATTTTATTGAATGCAGGACGAGCAGAATCTTTTTTAGCAGATGCAATATCTATATGAATATCAACCAGTTTCCAGTTGTTATGTCCGGATACAAACTTTGTCAGTCCAGAAATCTGTGCTTTAAGGCTCTCAAGCTGATCCATAGTGTTAGAACTTACACGAGCATAGATGACAACGTGTTTCATTGGCTCATTTGTATTAGCCGGAATCACTCTCACTTTGCCAGGCATAAACACCTCTCCTTTCTGAAATAGCCTAATTATAATTCAATATATCCCAAAATGATTATTAGCCTATTTCTATTCTCACTTTTCATAAATCACAAGTAAACACTTCTGTATAATCAACCCAATCTCAATATTTCTGTCTATCCAACCATAAAACTTCCTAGATTTTTCAAGGCTTTTAGGACATTTTTTGCGGTATTATTTCCAGTAACCAAAACTATCGAAATTTCCTTATTTCAAGCCTTTTTTACACTTTTACTTGTGTACCTTAGTCAACAGAACTACGCTCTCCACGTGAGATTTTTAGGCTATTTTCAAAGCACATTCCAAATCTCAATATATCCCTTTATTTATGCAACCTTAAGAACAAAATGACATCATCTGTATCTGCATTAAACTGATTAGGCTATTTGCACAACCCCCACTTATTGAAGTAATCCCATAATTCATCTGCGTATTCCGATTTAGAAATATTATCTGCCCTGCATTTTATTAACTCAAACAACACTTCTGATGTTGATATATCTATATGATTACTGAATTCTATAACATCATATTTTTCATCCACATAGACTCCACATAAATAATGGATTTCAACAAAACGTTCAAACGTACCTATATTTCCAAAATATGTTGGATACAAATATTTATATTTTTCAAAATTTGATTTAAGCAACGAAAGAAATCTATCCATAAAATCTTGTATATCGAACTTTCTACTTATCTTAGTCCAATCATTATTGGATGTTCTGCCTATTTCCATAGGTAATAGCCAAAAATTTGCTAGACAGTGATATTTATCTCTTAATCCTGGCAGCTTGCTTGCACTTGTCATTGTGTCTCCGGCAAATTCTTTATCTACAAAATTACCAGCCTCATCAACTATTTTTTTGCCATTTAATAATGGTGCATATATTATTTCATAAAAACCACAAGCAAAGTCTGACATATCACAATCGGATTTAAATGGATGTCTGAATTGCTTTCCAGTAATTTTATCCGTGTATTGTGGCCAATATGTTTCTGTGGATATAATATGATTTCTTTGCTTACTTATATTCACTTTTCTATTACTCTCAAAGCCACAATGTTTTTCGCAATTTATTGGCATAAGCAATACTTCATATACCTGCTTACATTTTATATTGTCTTTCATCGATTACCACCTTGCTTTGAACTGTATTTGTTGCTTTTTCTTTTCATTCCAGCATCTGTTAATTCAACATTACTGCGTTTCAGTTTTTCTTCCTGAACATCATCAAATATTTCATTTGATATGATTGCCAGATGAGAATTGTTTAACTTATAAATCTGACCTTCTTCACCATCCAAATTCACTACTGCAATGCCTATGTATTTTTCATTACTCAGCATTTCTTCTATTGAACGTTTCGGCCAGTTGTCTTTTCCTGTAGGAGATTTAATACCTCTCTCTTTAAGTTCTTTGACGATACCTAATATGCTTTTACCACCAAGATACAAATCAAAAATCAGTCTAACGATTGCTGCCTGTTCTTCATTGATTACAAGATCACCGTTTTTATCCTTTACATAGCCATAGCATTTCCTACGATAAAAACCTAAGCTACCATTACTTGCTCTTTGTTTGATGCCCCATTTGATATTAGCACTTCGTGTTTCGTTCTCTGCTTGTGTACAGGCTTCTATGGTAGATATTAAAAGCGAACTTCCAACAGTTAAAGTATCAAGTTCTTCCTGTTTAAAAATAATTCGCACTTGTGACTCTCTTAAAGTGTTTATTGCATCAAGTACTTCGACAGTATCTCTTCCAAGTCTGCTAATGTTCTTTACTACAACTATATCAGTAAGTCCCGCTTTACATTCTTCTATCATTTTATGAAATGCAGGACGAGCAGAACCTTTTTTAGAGGATGCAATATCTATATGAATATCAACAAGTTTCCAATTTCTTTGTCCGGAAACGAACTTTGTAAGACCAGAAATTTGTGCTTTCAAACTATCCAGTTGTTCCATACTATTTGAACTCACACGAGCATAAATAACAACGTGTTTTATAGGCTCAATTGTATTAGACGGTATCACTCTTACCTTACCCGGCATAACTGCTCCTCCTTTCTAAATAGGCTACTCATTTTACTGTTTATCGTATATGATTATTAGCCTAATTTCCTTTTAATTTTCATAGAATAAGGAATAAACATTCTTATCTTCCCAACCTGTTCTCAATACTTCTGTCTATCCAACTATAAAAATCACAAAGTTTTACGGGACTTTTCGGGGATTTTTCAGTGTCTTGTTTTTAATGCAAAAGCACCGAAAAAGCCATATTTTAAGCCATATTCACTTGCTCGCACTTAACCCTTAGTCAACAGAACCACGCACTCAACATGACTCGTAAATGAAAACATATCATAAGGATATACATCCTTAAAACCATATCCTAGTTTTCTAAATAACTTTAAATCTCTTACCTGTGTATGAGGATCACAAGAAACATAAACTATTTCTTGTGGCTTTAAAGAAACAGCTGCTTTAATAAATGTTTCAGTAGAACCACTTCTTGGTGGATCCATAATAATCACATCTACATCTACTTTCTGCTTTGCTGCTTCTACCATGAATTCAGTCGCATCCCCCTGAATAAACTTGATATTCTCAACCTTATTAAAAGTCTTATTCAGTTTCGCATCTTTCACTGCATCCTTGTTGAGTTCTACCCCAATAACCTGTTTCGCATTCTTGCTCGCAATAAGACCTATTGTCCCAATACCACAATATGTATCCATGATTTTAGGATCTTTGACTGTAATAAGAGATAAAGCTTTACTATATAATGCTTCACACTGATCATGGTTGATCTGATAGAAAGAACGTGGAGAAATCTTAAAAGTCATTCCACATAGTTCATCTACAATAAAACCTTTCCCAAAAAGAACCTTTTCCTGTTCACCTAATACAATACTTGTCTGTCTTTTATTTGTATTTAAGACAATACTCTTAATAGAAGGAAAAGCTTTCACAAGCTGATTACAGAAGTTCTTAGAACCTTTAAAGATAGCTTCATTAGATACAATGACAACTAATGTCTGATTTGTCTTGACTGCACGTCTAATAAGAATATGTCTAATTTCCCCTCTTCTTCTTTGTGAATCATAGATAGAAACTCTATACTTTCTAAATAATACAGCTATTTTACTAATAATTGCATCTGTTTCCTGGTCATGAATGAGACAAGATTTATAAGGAATAATACGATGAGAATTCTCTTCATATAAACCATAGTTATATGTCTTATCAAACGCAATGATTGTCTTATTACGATAGTAATAAGGATCTTCCATCCCAGAGACGGGGTGTACATTAACCTTTAAATCCTTAAAGATCTTCTTACATTCTTCATTCTTATATTCTAAAGACTTAACATATCCTTGATTAATAAACTGACAGCTTCCACATTTTTTCGCTATATCACATTTCATTATAATTCTCCTAGCCAGTTCTTTAGGAAGTCATGGACTTCATAAAGTGTTTTGATTTCTAATCTTTCCTGTGGTGTATGAATATCAATACAGTTTGGTCCCATAGTCACAATATCCATATCTGGAAATATTCGACTCATATAACCTGTTTCTAATCCACCATGAGTCGGTACTTCTTTGAGTTCTTTATCATATGCTTTTTTATAAGCTTCCTTGTAAGACTTACGTAACTGAGAATCAGGATCATAGCTCCAACCATAATATTCATCTGATGGTGTCACACTCAAACCAAATAAAGAAGCCAATGTTTCTACTTCATTTACAAGTAGTTTAAGATTGATTTCATTCTCACTACGTATTAATAGAATAAGCTCTACAACCTTTTCTGTTGTTTCCATAATCCCTAAATTCAAAGAAAGAACAGGAAAATGATTGAAGTAATAAGAATACTTTTCTACACCATATGGACATAACGCAAGGAAATGAATAAGTGCATCACTATCTAAGATTACATAACCACTCTGTTCTTCTTCTAATGTATAATCTAAAGGTTCTAATGGGTAAAGTGCCTTCTGTTCTTCCATTCTTTCATGAATAAAAGCCTTCAATTCTTCTTTATTACTTGTAGACTGGAAAGTAAATAAACCATCTCTACAGATTGCATTGGCTTTCTGTCCTGCATTAAGTGAAGAGAAACGAATATCAAAACCATTGTCTAAACATGCTTTAAAAACAAGTCCTGCAATCTTAATCGCATTACCTCTACCTTCTTTAATCGCATCACCAGAATGACCACCTAATAACCCTTTTACATAGAACTTATATCCCTGATCATGAGATTCTACAAATGTCGCATTCTTTCTAATAGTTAGCTGAACGCCACCTGCAGAAGAAACATTTGTTTCTCCTACTACATCACCATCTAAAGAAATCATCTTGCGAGCATGAATCCAATCTTTATCTACATGAGTAATACCATCCATAGTTGTTTCTTCCTGAACAGTAAATAAGCATTCTAAACGAGGATGTTTAAAGCTATTATCACTTAATAAAGCGAGCATGATAGCCACTGCTACACCATCATCTGCTCCTAAAGTTGTTTTTGTTGCATGTAAATAACCATCTTCTTCATAGATTTCTAAAGGATCAGTGAGGAAGTTATGGTTACTATCTGCATCTTTTTCAGCTACCATATCCATATGACCCTGTAGTAAAATAGGTGCATGATCTGCGTAGCCAGGCGTAGCTTCCTTATAAATAATAATGTCCCCTATTTCATTTCTTGCATAATCAAGTTCATTATTCTGTGCAAATTCTTCTATATAGTTACCTAGTAATTCTTCATGTCCTGAAGGATGAGGAATACTACAAATAGTTTTAAAATAGTCTAATACATCTTTCGTCATAATTAACTCCTTTATTTTGTAATAATATCTGTAATACCTGGATTCATAGATAATTCTATTCTTTGTACGTGAGGATGACTGTGATATCTTTTTCTCACCATCTGACCTAAAGTCTGTCCTTGATTATATCCATGGATGATTCTTAAAGTCAATGCATCAGGTTTCTTTAAAGCTGCATCGATCATCTTACGTGCTTCCTGTTGAGTATAGCCATGTATATCTATTTCTTTGATATATTGCATAAACTTCTCCTTGTGATGTCTTTTAAATGATTGATTTCTTCTTGAGTGAGAGTTCTATATGTACCACTTGGAAGATCACCTAACGAGATATCTCCATACATAATGCGATGAAGTGATGTAATCTTATTATTAAGAGAAAGGAACATCTTCTTTATTTCATGATAACGTCCTTCTTCTAAAGTGATGATCCCTTCATATTCACTTGTCATTTCTACTATTGCAGGTAAACATTTAACATCTCCATCAATAGTAATACCTTCTTTAAATGGTGTTATATCCTTTAAAGAACTTAAACAAGTAAAGGCATAAGTTCTAGGTATATGAAATTCAGGAAGAGTGAGTCTTTTTCTTAATTTCAAATCATTAGTTAAAATGACTAGACCCGTTGTATCACGGTCTAATCTTCCTACGTAATGAAGGTTATCATCTGGAAGTAAAGTGATCAGACAGGGATCATGAGGATCCTTATTGGCACATACATATCCTGATGGTTTATGAATGATATAGTATTTCAAGGGATGAGAATCAAGAATCTTAGATTCATAAATAACTGTTTCATCAGTTATGTCCATATCTTCATCTACTATTTCATTGTTGACTTGTATCAGTCCCTTTTTAATGGCCTTCTTTGCCTGTTTCTTACTTCCACATTTATTTAATACAAATATGTCTATCAGTCTCATTAATGAGTATTCCTTCCACGATAACAGTCATTAGAACGATTATCAGTACTATTGACTATTATCACCTTGACTTTATCTCCTCTTTTATATGAAGGATTTTGTTCTAAAATATCACGTAAAGCTGTTAATCTCTTATTGCCATCTACACATAAATAGCCACAACCTGTTTCTTTTACCTTAATAGGAAAAGAGAAACCTATTCTAATAATAGAATGATAGAGATGATCTGTATATTCTGATGGAATAAAGTGAATGTCACTTAATGGTAGTTCTTTAATACGCATAAAATATGCCTGCCACTCAAAATGTGATTAAATATACTCACATCGAGATAATGTAAGTTCTC
>OLRT01001925.1_pt1 | contig 13718 bp, 9 predicted proteins | sample 1672021 | NCBI WGS metagenome assembly OLRT01 (sample SAMEA3136637, study PRJEB25190) | human gut metagenome | reverse complement strand
TTGCTACACATGCACAGAAGGGACTTCCGGCATTCGGTATCTACGGACATGATGTTCAGGAAGCTGATGACACATCTATCCCGGATGACGTTAAAGAAAAATTACTGAGATTCGGCCGCGCAGCAGTTGCAGCAGCATCCATGAGAGGAAAATCCTATCTGCAGATCGGTTCTGTTACAATGGGTATCGGCGGATCTATCATTGATTCCGATTTCATCGAATCCTATCTTGGAATGCGTGTTGAATCCGTTGATGAGGTAGAAATCATCCGTCGTATGACAGAAGGTATCTACGATCACGCAGAATTCGAAAAAGCTCTCAAATGGGCGAAAGAAACATGTAAGATTGGTTGGGACAAGAATCCTGAAGAACTGCAGTTCTCACCAGAAAAGAAAGAAGAGCAGTTTGAATTTGTAGTTAAGATGGCAGTTATCATCAAAGAGCTGATGAACGGCTGCGATAACCTTGACCCGGCATTCTCCGAAGAAGCAATCGGACACAACGCTCTGGCAGCTGGTTTCCAGGGACAGAGACAGTGGACAGACTTCTATCCAAACGGTGACTTCGCAGAAGCTATGCTGAACACATCCTTCGACTGGAACGGAGCTCGTGAGCCATACATCCTCGCTACAGAGAATGACGTTCTCAACGGTCTTGGAATGATGTTCATGAAACTCCTTACAAACAGAGCTCAGATCTTCGCTGATGTTCGTACATACTGGAGCCCGGAAGCTGTTAAGAAAGCTACAGGATATGACCTTGAAGGTGTTGCAAAAGAAGCTGGCGGATTCCTTCACCTGATCAACTCCGGTGCTGCATGCCTCGATGCTAACGGCGAAGCTAAAGATGAAAACGGCAATGCTGTTATGAAACAGTGGTGGGATATCACAGAAGAAGACCAGAAAGCAATCATGGATAACACAGAATGGTGTATGGCCGACAACGGATACTTCCGTGGAGGCGGATACTCCAGCCGTTATGAAACAAAAGCTCAGATGCCTGCAACAATGATCCGTCTGAACCTTGTTAAAGGACTTGGACCGGTTCTGCAGATCGCTGAAGGATGGACAGTAGCTCTTCCGGCAGAAGTATCTGACAAACTCTGGAAACGTACAGACTACACATGGCCGTGTACATGGTTCGCTCCAAGATGCGATGGCAAAGAGGGACCGTTCAAAACAGCTTATGATGTAATGAACAACTGGGGAGCTAACCACGGTGCTATCTCCTACGGACATATCGGAGCTGACCTGATCACAATGTGCTCTATGCTTCGTATCCCGGTATCCATGCACAACGTACCGGAAAAAGATATCTATCGTCCGGCAGCATGGAATGCATTCGGAATGGATAAAGAAGGTGCAGACTTCCGTGCATGCAAGAACTACGGACCACTGTACAAATAATAAAACAGGCTTTATTTGAAATGCCATGATAAACGCAATGACCTCGGAGAATCCTCCGGGGTCGTTGTATTTCAGGGAGATATTATCCATACTGTAAATGTGTCGAAAAACATCAGTTTTTTATTTCTTTTTTATGACAAAAAAGGATTATCATTGTGCTGTGTCTGTGATATGATAGGTTCAGAATTTCAAAAAGTTATAACTTTTTGAAAATACGGAAGATATACGGAGTGAAGGGGAGAAAATAAAATGAAGAAACTGGCAAAGAGTCTTCTGGTTATTTTGATGGGACTTTGTATGAGCGTCAATGTCATGGCAGATGTGCAGACAGGTAAGACAGAACCGGATTACAGCACAGACTATTATATGATCGTGGAATCAAAGGCAGGAGGAATTGATTTTTATTCACAGCCGGATTTTGATTCGACGAAGCTGAATGATGAGCAGATACCAAACGGTACGGCGCTTCATATTACAGGAGAGGCTGAAGATACAGAGAATAGCCGGATCTGGGGGTATACAGAATATCATAAGATGAAAGGTTATGCACCGCTGGATGAATGCCGCCCGGCGCAGTCCCGGAAGGAAGCCATTGATTCAGAGCTGTATATTGCAGGAAAGGATCATGTAAATTATAGTGCGGATTATGATGTAAAAGCTTATGCAGAAGAAGGCACGCAGAAGCTTTATCAGGGACCGGGCGAGAAATACGGCGAGGTCCCGGGTGTACGCGACATCGAAAACGGAGAAACGCTTCATATTACACAAGATGCCGAAATGGTGGACGGAAGTCACTGGGGTGTGACAACGGTAGATGGAACCGAGGGCTGGATGAATCTGGAGAAGACAGAAGAATGGCTGAAAGAACATCCGGAAGCGCAGACAGAAAGCGTTGATGCTGAAGCGGCAGCAGAAAATGCAGTCAGCGCAGAGCCTGTCGAGGATTCAGGAGTGGCAGCAGCTTCGAAAACAACGGAAAAATCAGCGATGGCAACCACACCGAAAGCGACCGCGACACCGAAAGTGACAGCAACTCCGAAACCGACCGAGACACCGGCACCGACCGCAACAACCGAGCCTGCTGAGACACCGGCGCCGACCGCGGCAACAGAAGCGACTGAAACTCCGGCGGTAACAGCAACAGCTGAACCGGAAAAAGAAGATACAGAAGCTGCACAGGATGAGACAGATGCCAAGAGCCGTCAGGCTTCCGGACAGGATGTCAGAAGTACATCCGGTCACTGGTACCAGAATCCGTTTATCTGGATCATTGCGGTGGCAGTTCTGGCAGTAGCAGGATTATTGATCTATCATTATAAGAAAAGATAAGGAGTAATAATCATTCATAAGAAAAGATAGAGAGTAATGATCATTCATAAGTTTACGGAGGAGAGGCCTGAAAAGGCTTCTCTTTTTGCGTGATGAATGAGGTTTTTAGTGTTTGCGATGACTTGGAGTACACTTACTATTATCAGAGTCATCCACAGCCCGAAATTTGGTTACCTCGTATTGCATTTACTATTATTCAGACTATCTAATTGGCCTGATTTTGCACGGTTACCTGTGCGGAGGACTATCCAAAAGGTTAGTTCTGATACAAACGTGAAAAAAATTCACGAAAATATGAAATTTCATGCAATTTCAGTTCAAATAAATACGATTTATTGACATGAAATGTAAGTCATGGTAAATTTATTCTATATATGTTTCAATAGGCTAATTGTGACATAAAGTACTTTATGTTGAATAAAAAAACGAAAGAGATGACATTGTGGCATTAAGACGAGAGAGAATGAGGCTTGGTGATCTGCTCATCAGGCAGGACGTTCTTACCGAAGAAAAACTGAAAAAAGCACTGGAACTGCAGAAAGGAACCGGCAAGAAGATCGGAGAAGTTCTCGTAGAGAATGGTTTTATCACTGAAGAAATGATCGCCAGAGCACTCCAGACACAGCTGGGATTAAAGATGATCGAACTTACCGGCGTGACGATTCCGAAAGAGGTCCGTAATCTGGTCAGTGTGAATCTCCTTAAGAAATACCAGTGCATTCCATTTGAGCTTGATCCGTATAATGCGAATATCCTGCATCTTGCGATGTCCGATCCGATGGACATGGCGGCAATTGACGATATTTCCATCGTCACAAACCTGCAGGTTGAACCATATATTGCGACACCGCGTGATATACTTGCAGCAATCGATCGCTGCTATGGTGCATCCGAGACCATGGATGCAGCGAGACGATTCACACGTGAACGTGAACAGCTTCGTGGAAATACTGAAGAAACAGCAGCAGAAGCAGATGTCAGCGATGCACCGATCGTACAGCTTGTACGTTCGCTGATTGAGCAGGCGGTACGCCAGAGAGCCAGTGATATTCATATAGAAGCACTGGAGACAAAGGTTCGTGTGCGCTACCGTATCGATGGTGCTCTCTATGAAAAAATGGTCTACGACAACAGTCTTCTTCCGGCAATTTCCACCCGTATAAAAATCATGGGCGGCATGGATATTTCGGAAAAAAGAAAGCCGCAGGATGGTCGTATGTCCGTTATGGTTGACCGTCGGGAATACGATATCCGTATTTCCTCGATTCCGACTGTTCATGGCGAGAAGATTGTTATGCGTATTTCTTCAAAACTGAACCTGACCAGGGATATTAAAGAGCTCGGTCTGGATCAGGAAGAGATGGCAACTCTGCAGCATATGCTTGCAAAGCCGTATGGAATCATGTTTGTAACCGGTCCTACAGGAAGTGGTAAATCTACGACATTGTATACGGCACTCAGCGCCTTAAATAAAGAAGCTGTCAATATTGTAACAGTTGAAGATCCTGTCGAGGCAGATCTTGAGGGCATTAACCAGATTCAGGTAAACAACAAAGTTGACCTGACTTTTGCAGCGGCACTTCGTTCGATTCTGCGTCAGGACCCGGATATCATTATGATCGGTGAGATTCGAGATCAGGAAACCGCTTCAATTGCTGTGCAGGCATCTATTACCGGTCACCTCGTTGTTTCGACTATGCATACCAACAATGCAGTCGGTACGCTGAACCGTATGGCTGATATGGGAGTTGCCCGTTATCTGATTTCTGATGCGATCATCGGTGTCATTGCGCAGAGACTTGTCCGTAAGCTCTGTCCGCACTGCCGTAAAAAACGCACTGCAACAGATAAAGAGAAACTTATTCTGAAACGTTCTCTTGCAGAGGAAGTTGAGATTTATGAGCCGGGTGGCTGCAAACTATGCAACAATACCGGTTTCTTTGGAAGAACCGGTGTGTTTGAGATCATGGAGGTCAATGAAGAAATGCGCAAACTGATCGCAGACGATGCAACGACCGAGGAAATGATCGCAGCAGCGAAAAAGAACGGTATGCATACTCTTCGTGAGAATGGTATCCGCTATGTACTTGAGGGAGTTACTTCCATCGGCGAAATGTTGAAAGCTTCCTACGAAGAATAAGATGTATCGTTATTGTGGGCAGAATGAACAGCAACAATTCATCTGCACAGAGAAATGCAGTAGGAACTGAAAAATTATAGAAATCAGGTAGTATTCATGTATGATCTGAAAGATCTTTTACAGAGATCCATAGAAGAAAATGCGTCTGACGTCCATTTCACCGTGGGCAAACCGCCCTGTTACCGTATCGACGGCGTACTGACCGCCATCGAAGGAGAGCGTTTGATGCCCGACACTCTGGAAGAACTTCTTTTTCCGATCATGGAAGAACGGCACAGAGAAGAATTAAAGTATGACGGTCAGACCGACTTTGCCTACGCCATAGCTGGGGTGGGCCGTTTTCGTGTCAATGTTTTCAGGCAGAGAGGCACGCTGGCATCCGTTATGCGATGTCTTCCGTTCGAGATTCCCGAGCCCGAAAACCTCGGTATCCCAAAAGAAGTAGTAGAGGTCACGAACCGTAAGAGAGGACTTGTCCTTGTTACAGGGCCTACCGGAAGCGGCAAATCCACGACTCTGGCATCCCTGCTTCATGTAATTAACCAGAGTTATCCTTATCACATTATTACGTTGGAAGATCCAATCGAGTATCTTCACCGGCATGACAAATCCATTGTCAACCAGCGTGAGATCGGAAGTGATTCCGGAAGCTATGGAGCAGCGCTCCGTGCGGCACTCCGTGAAGATCCGGATGTTATTCTGGTCGGAGAGATGAGAGATCTTGAGACAATTTCGACTGCGATCACAGCAGCAGAGACAGGACATCTCGTATTTTCGACACTGCATACGATCGGAGCGGACAAAACCATCGACCGAATTATTGATGTATTTCCGCCGGATCAGCAGCAGCAGATCCGCATCCAGCTTGCGGCAGTCCTCGAATGCGTGGTTTCCCAGCAGCTGATCCGTAAGGAACATGGAGGCAGGGTAGCTGCACTGGAAGTATTGTTTGCAAACAATGCGGTCCGCAATCTGATCCGTGAGGGTAAGACCTTCCAGATTCCGTCTGTCATGCAGACAAGCAGGAGAGCCGGGATGATCACGATGGATGATGCTTTGTATGATCTCTTTATAAGAGGTGAGATCAGTCAGGATGCGGTAGTGACTTATGCACAGGATCCGGTTGCAATGAACCGTAAGGTGAATTTTGAGATTTAACAGAAAGGACTGAGCAGATGCCCGGTTATACTTATGTTGCCGTCGATGAAAAAGGCAAAGAAAAACGTGGCAGAATGGACGCGGAAAACCGTGATGCTGTTTCCCAGCAGCTAAAAAAAGATGGGCTCTTTCCTGTTGAGATCAAAGAACAGGGAGCTTTAAATAAAGACATTGATTTTTCCATCGGCAAGAAAGTCAAGCCTCGAGACTTAAGTGTGTTCTGCCGCCAGTTCGTCAGTATCACGCAGGCAGGCGTGCCCATGAAAGAAGCCCTGCAGATGATGACAGAGCAGACAGAGAACAAATGGCTCAAAAAGGCGATCGCCGATGTACTGGTCAATGTCGAAAAAGGTAATACACTGGCAGATTCCATGGCAGCGATTCCGGATATCTTTCCACCGATGCTGGTCAATATGGTGGCGGCAGGTGAGTCCTCCGGCAGTCTGGAAATGTCATTTAACCGAATGGCAACACATTTTGAAAAAGAAGCGAAGCTAAAGGCGACGATCCGTAAGGCGACGATCTATCCGATCATTCTGATCTGTGCGGTGATCGGTGTGATTGCGGTTATGCTTTTGTATGTTATCCCGATTTTTATTGATATGTTTGCCGACCTTGATGTCGAGATGCCGGCACTGACGATGGGTGTTATGAATGTCAGCAAATGGACAGCGGGGCACTGGTATGTGATCCTTGCGGTTGTCGTAGCCGTGGTGGTAATCTATCGCCTGGTTTACGGTACTGAGCAGGGAAGGCTGAAGATTGATTACATAAAAATGAAAATTCCGCTCTTCGGTAAGCTGACTGTCAAAACCGCGTGTGCGCAGTTCGCGCGGACAATGAGTACTCTGATGGCAGCCGGTATTTCCACGACGGAATGTCTTGATACTGTGACAAAGATCATCAACAATATTCATTATAAGAATGCTTTGCAGAAAGCAAAAGAAGAAGTTATGAAAGGTATTCCGCTGTCTGAGCCACTTGCGGCAAGTGAAGTGTTTCCTCCGATGGTCTGCCATATGACCGGAATCGGTGAAGAAACCGGTAATATGGAAGAAATGCTCAGCAAGCTTGCGGATTACTACGATGAAGAAGTCGAGATCACGACCCAGAGTGTGCTGGCGGCAATGGAACCGCTGATCATCGTATTTATGGCACTGATCGTCGGTACACTGGTTATCGCCGTGATCATGCCGATCGGAACGATGTATAACGGACTTGACAACTTTTAATAAAAGTCCTGCACAGAGGGACACGGTCACGGAGCAATCGACTTTTATTACTTGCGATTGGGAACCGCGTTAAAAGTTTCCACATAATTTTCAGGATGTGGCGCAGGAATTGCATGGGGGTCCTGTGTTCATCATAAATTTCCCGGTGGCTAAATGAGGGTAACGGGAAATACAATATAAACGAAGGAGATGTATCAAAAATGTTTAAACTTCTTAACAAAAAGAAAAACAACAAAGGTTTTACACTTGTAGAGCTTGTAATCGTAATCGCTATCCTTGCAATCCTGGTAGGACTTCTTGCACCTCAGTATACAAAATATGTTGAGAAATCAAGAAAATCCGCAGATGCATCTAATATGGATGAAATGGTAAAAGCTGTTCAGGTTTATGCAGCAGACGGATCAAATAACATAGCTGTGAAAACTGGAGATACTATTGAAGGAACAATTTCAATTGGCGATACAGTAACAGTAGATGGCGATGCTAAAGAGGCTTTTGAAGCTGCATTAAAGGAATTTGCTCCGGATTATTCAAAGGTTAAACTTAAATCAAAACAGTGGGGAGACACTAATCCAACAGCAACCATTACTGTTGATAAAGATGGTGGCGTAAAAGTATCTTATGAACCAGAGGCTTTTGCTACATTTATGGATAAGAAAAGCAAGTAATTGATAATTGATTTTCACCCCTGAAAGGAATTCCCTATGCTTCTTTTCCTCGATTCTATTCCGTACATCGTAATCTTCATATTTGGAATCGTGATCGGCAGCTTCCTGAATGTCTGCATTTACAGGCTTCCGCTGCATGAGTCCATCATTACGGCTCCCTCCCACTGTATGACATGTGGGAGGAAGCTGAGATGGTATGACATGGTTCCGGTATTCAGTTGGATCGTACTGGGTGGAAAATGTCGTAACTGTAAATCAAAGATTTCTGTGCAGTATCCGATCATAGAGGCGCTGAACGGCATCCTCTATGTACTGGTATGTGCAGTCAACGGACTGACATGGGTCAGCCTGTTGTATTGCTTAATGGTGTCAGCTCTGCTGACCCTTAGTCTGATTGACTGGCGCACATATGAAATCCCCTTTGGAATCAATGTATTTCTGTTTTTTATCGGTATCGCGGCGACCGCACTTGACCGGGGAAATCTGATTTCTCATCTGATCGGTGCTGTCTGCGTCAGCGCTTTTCTGGAAATTTTGTTCCTGTTAAGCGGCGGCAGGGCAATCGGCGGCGGTGATATCAAGCTTATGGCAGTCTGCGGGCTGATCCTCGGATGGAAACAGATCATTCTTGCATTTTTGCTTGGATGTATCATTGGTTCAGTCGTACATACGATCCGTATTAAGGTAAGCGGTGCCGGCCATATGCTGGCAATGGGACCGTATCTTTCTGCCGGAATCTTTCTGGCGGCACTATGGGGCAATGCATGGATCGGCTGGTACCTTTCCCTTCTGGGGCTGTAGCAGCACTTTATAACTGAAAGAATACTTTCGGTTATAAAAATATACTTTCTGTGAGATACAGAAACTATATTTTTGTGACTGAATGCCAGAATAAAATGAAATCTTCGGATTTTAGATCGTATAAACGGAGGAAACCTGAAAATGGCAAAAATTTTGACGATAGAAATCGACACAGCACAGATTCGTGTGGCAGAGGTGGACAGCCGCGGTCAGCATATTTATCGCTGTTTTGTACTGCCTGTTCCGCAGGGAGCCGTGGATGACGGACAGATTCGTGATACAAAAAGCCTCGGAAATCTTCTGAAAGAAGAGCTTATCGCACAGGGGATCAAAACAAAAAAGGTATTCTTTGTGGCTGGTTCTTCAAGGATTGCCAGCAGGGAGGTCCGTATTCCGTTTGTCAGGAAAGACAGGATCCAGAGTATTATTCAGGAAAATGCAACGGATTATTTTCCAATCGATATTTCCGGGTATGTACTTTCCTACAGCCTGATTGATATAGAATCGAAGGAGCAGGAGACCGGTGGTGTCATCCGTCAGTATCATCTGATGGTCTATGCAGCACCGACATCGATTTCTGCTGCATTTCGTGAGTTTGCGGAGGTTGCGGGACTGAATATGACCGGCATCGGATTTACCGGTGACAGCGTTTGTTCCGCAGTAAAAAATACTTTTGCCGATGGTTTACATATGCTTGTCAAAATTGAATTTGATTCAACGAGCATCAGTATTATCAAAGATGGGGGTCTCGCACTGCAGCGAAACATCAACTATGGTGTCGACAGTGCCATTGAGACAGTCCGTGCTTTTCCACAGTTCGGTGAGAATCTCAGCCAGCAGGAAGCTTTGATGGTTTTGCATGACCGGAGATGTCTTAAGGACAGCCTGAACGGAATCGACACGTCAGACATGGATACACAGGATCAGCTTCTTGAAAATGCCAAAATGGAAGTTACCGAAAGCTTCCGGTATATGGTCGGAAACATTTCCAGAATTATGGATTATTATATTTCCAGAAATACAGATGCCACGTTTTCATCTATTCAGATCTGTGGCCTTGGAGCCGGTATCAAAGGTGTGCGGAGACTTCTTGCCAATGAGCTGGCACAGAGAGTGGAAGTTGTTTATGCACTTGATAAATACACGTATCCGGAATTTTCCGAAAAAGAGGGACTTTATCTTTATACAGCGGTGATCGCGCCGATGCGTTCCGGCGTGAATCTGATGGAGAAGACGACCCGCAAAAAGAAAGAAAACAAGGATTCTTTAAGTGGCGCGATCCTGATCTGCGCAGTTGGTGTGGCAGCCGGTGTGGCACTGACAGTGGCAGGTGTGGCAAGCCGTGTATATCAGCAGCATCAGCAGGATTATCTGAATCAGCGAATCAATGAAGAAAGCTCCATAGAGGAGATTTATAATGCATACAATACTGCGCAGGAGCAGTATCAGAATTATCAGAATATGTACCAGTATACCAACACTCCGAATGAGGGTTTGAAGTCTTTTCTGGAGGAGATGGAACAGAAGATGCCATCTGACATTACACTGGATACCTTCAGTTCCGATGGCTCGCAGGTAAGCTTCAGCATGCGTGTTTCAAGCAAATCTGCAGCAGCCAATACACTGATGCAGCTTCGTACCTTCGAAAGTCTTGCGACAGTCACGACGACAGGACTTGAGGAGGCGGAAGACGGAACTGTGGCGATGAGTGTGATCTGTACCTATGCAAATCCGGCACCACTGGATAATACCGAAGAATAAGGAGGCAGACGGGACATGAACATTTCTATGCGTGACAAAAAATTATTACTGATGTTTTCCGGTGTAGCGGTATTCGGACTGGGCTGGTTTTTCGGGTATCGTCCGCAGATGGAGGAAGCAGCGAATATCGAGGCGGCAAACAAACCGCTCGAAGAACGTCTTTCCAATCTTCTGGAGCTTGCGAAAAACAAAGATTTTTATATCAGCGAGACAGAGAGTGCCCAGAGTAAGATCAGCGAGTATGTAGCGAAATTTCCTTCCGATGTAAAAGAAGAAAACGGCATCGTACTTGCACAGAATATAGAAAGTAATATCGGAATGCAGATTACCAATGTCGGAATCGCGACCAAAGAGTTTGTAGCTTCAATCGACGGAAGTACCGAAGAAGAAATCGCAGAGCAGAATGCGACGATGTCAGAGCAGGCAAACGCACAGACGCAGGAGCAGATTGATGCGATCGAGGGTACGGACAGCCAGGCGGCCGAAGATCTTCAGAATGCTTCGGATGCGGCAGCAGCACAGGCGGACAGTACTTCACAGACACCGGTGCTTTACCGTACACAGGATACCATGCAGTTTACCGGAACCTATGAGAATCTGAAAGATGTAATCGCATATCTTGCAGATCAGACCGGAAGACTTACGGTAGATAATATGAATGCATCCTACGATACCTCTACCGGCTATCTGACAGGAAGTATTGTAGTCAATATGTTCTCCATGTCGGGAACAGGAAACAGCTATACAGAACCGGATGCCGGTCAGGTGGCATACGGAACCGGCAATCTTTTCGGAACGCTTGAACGGGCGGCAGCGGCAAATGCAGATCAGGCATCTGAGGGAGATGGCAGCGACGGCCAGAGCGACAACAGCCAGGAAGGAGAAAATACAGACGAAACGACAGCTCCTGCTGATGCTCAGGGTCAGTCATAATATGCATGTATGTTAGAGGGGAAATATAAGCCCCTCTATCTGTCTATATATCGATACTTCATTCTGGAAAGGAGCAGCCCTATGAATGAGCAAAAAAGAAAAAATCCGAATGCCGGAATGACGCTTCTTGAGGTCATTATCGCAGTCAGTATTTTTTCCATAACGGCAATCGTACTCCTGCAGGGATTTGTTACTTCCGGACGGATCAACCGTAAATCAAATCTTTATCTGGAGGCAACGACGACAGCACAGAATATCATGGAGGAAGTCAAGGCAAAAACTTTCATGGAAGTTTCACAGGCTTTTAACTATCCACTGGATCTGGACGGTAACACAAGAATCAATTTTCTGAATCCACAGAAAGACAAAATAAAAAGCGGCGAGCTTGGAATCCGCGAAGTACTGAAGGCTTCCGGAAGCAGCGGAACAGTTTACAATTCTGTAAGCAAATACAGAGAAGGCATGGATGAATCCAAAGTCACTGCGTCTGTAATTTCAACAGATGATGGTAAGACCTGTAAATTTAATCCGAGAAAAAAAGGTTCCAATGCATCGAAATATTATTTCGAATTAACGAATGTGACAGCGAACCGGGAAACCTTTGACGCGCTGGTAGAGTTTGACGGAAGCGAAAGCTCCGGATACAAAGAAAAGACTGTCACCGGTACAGGAACCGGAAAGAACGATTATCTTGCACCGAAGATTTCTGATATGGACAGCAAGACAAATGCATTTCTGATCATGCCGCGTAACTGGGATGAAGAGGCTATGCAGCGGATGGTGGCAGGACAGAAAAGTGCCGCGATCGAGGCAATGAATACGGATGTCGGAAATAATGGGACAGACAGCGATACTTATCAGCCGCTGGACTGGAAAGATGTCTACAAATATACAAAGAGAACGCTGCATATCAAGATCGAGGAGAGCGGCGGAACGGTCAGGGCTGAAGCAAGATATATATTAAGTGCGTACGACTATAAGAAATCCGGTGGAACAAAGTATGAAACCATGAGTCTCTGTCCATGTGGCGGTAAAGGTGAAGACGAAGATATACAGGGATGCTTCTGTACATACAAGAGTGCTTATGTGCCTTTTTACAGTTCTGAGACAGGTGAAGCACTGAAAAATATTTTTATTTTTTATTACCCGAATTACAATTCAACCAGTGCGACAAATCCATATGACAAGATCATACTGGATAACACGACAAACTATGAAGTCAGCTTCTACGTAACAAAGCAGAGGGACGATACCAATAATGAACCGACTTCCGCACAGGAAGCACAGTATCGTATGTCTCTGATCATCTATGAAAATCCGGCTGCGAGAAACAAAAGCAACTGGAATACAAACCCGAGTCTTTATAAGGCAGTTACGAAACTTCGCACAAATCTTGATTACAACATCAGTGATATGAACGAAGTGCTGAACCGTCCGAAGATCAGCCAGATGTCCCTGACTTATCAGGCGGTTAATGATAAGGGCATCCATGGGGCAAAGGTGACAAATGCATCGGCAAAGAAAGTACTGGACTGCAACAGTCTGGATGACCGGGAAGCAGAAGACCGCATTTATACGGCGAAGGTAAGCGTGTACAAAGCAGGAGCGGCAGCGAAGAATTTCCCGGACAGTGACCTTGTCGTGACGCTTGATGGCGCAAAAGAAGATTAAACCTCCGGGGAGGATGCAATGAGAAACATCACAAAAACAAAAAGACAGCAGAATCAGGGATTTTCACTTTTTACCGTACTGATCGCGGTTTCTTTTGTGGGGATCCTTGGACTTCTTGTACTTTATATCGCACTTTCGAATTTTAATATGAAAATCACAGACCTGAAGGGCAAGGACAGTTTTTATACGGCGGAGCGCGCGCTGGAGGAGATCCGTACCGGTCTGCAGGAGGATGTGGGAAATGCCATGTCAAAGGCCTATACGCAGGTTCTCGAAAGCTACAACGTAGAGAACCGTTCACAGGATTCTTCTATGGACAAGCAGCGCCAGAGCGAGTTTCAGGATTGTTTTATCACAGAACTTATGCGCACACTCCGTGTGTCAAAGACAGAAGATAATATTTATAATATGAAGAGACTTCGCGGATATGTGGATCTGGAGTATGACAACTCAAAAGAATCTCTGATCATTACCAATCCGGCCGGAAGCGCCCCTGTGATGAAAGCAGTCAAAAATGTCGGCAAAAATACAGAGAATAACGGAGTCCTTCTGAAAAATCTTAAGGTGATCTATGTAGATGAAAAGGGACACGCAGCCATCATCTGTACGGACATAAGGC
>OLRT01001903.1_pt1 | contig 13779 bp, 11 predicted proteins | sample 1672021 | NCBI WGS metagenome assembly OLRT01 (sample SAMEA3136637, study PRJEB25190) | human gut metagenome | reverse complement strand
TACAACGCAGATAAATGTATCAAGTTGTGGATTATACATCATGTAATTCACTCCTCTTTGTGATTTTAAATCATCTGAAATGCTTTCAGTGCCCCAATAATTGCCTCTTCTTTCTCCTTCGGACATTGTGGTTGCTTTGCTCCCTCTGACCTAGGAATATTAAAATTCTCCGCTAATTCAATTCCACACTTTCTCTTCACCTGTGCAATATACAGATTAGATACCTTCATCCCATCATTATACTCTGCAACATACTTCTTTATCTCCTCATAAGTAGCCTTGCTCTCAGCCGCCGTTAAATCCATCTCGTCCATGTCAAGTCTCACATTCACATGATGCTTCGCTTCGTGGAGTTTGGACAATAAACATACCGTCTCCACATGAACCGTCTCGCAGAATTGATCCACCGCCGTCATCTTCTCCACGCGATATCCCGCCAGCTGCATCATCTCCAGATCACGTGCCAGACTGGTCATCTTACAGGAAATATATACAATCTTATCCACCCCATAATTCAAGATCTTCGGGAGTGCCTTCGGATGGATTCCGTCTCTCGGCGGATCCAGTACAATCACATCCGGCTTCTCTTCAATCTCATCAAGTACCTTAAACACATCTCCGGCAATAAATCTACAGTTGGAAAGTCCGTTTCGGACAGCATTTTCTTTTGCTGCCTCGACTGCTTCTTCAATAATCTCGACACCGATCACTTTCTTCGCAACCGGAGCAAGCACCTGACCGATTGTTCCTGTTCCGCTGAACAGATCGAATACAACCTGATTATCAATATCTCCAATGTATTCTCTTACAGTCTCGTACAGCACTTCTGCACCTTTTGAGTTTGGCTGGAAGAAGGAAAATGGTGTAATCTTGAATTCCAGTCCGAGAAGCTTCTCATAAAAGAAGTCCTGTCCATAAAGAATTCTTGTCTCATCACTCTTCACGACATCAGACAGAGAATCATTCAATATATGAAGGATTCCAACAATCTTTCCTTCTAATTCTAATGCCAGAAGTTCTTCTACTAATGGAGTTAAGTCATATTCTTCCTGCGTTGTCGTTACAAGATTCACAAGAATCTCGCCTGTTGTATCGCCTCGTCTTAAAAGAAGATGGCGGAGATAACCGACATGCTGCATTTTCTTATAATAACTTACATTTCTTTCTTTGAAATAATTCAGCACACAAAGAAGAATCTTATCCATATCTTCATGGACAAGCTGACAGTCTCCTGCTGTCAGTACATCATAAGTACTTCCTTTTTTATGAAGACCGAGAGATAACGGACCGTCTTTGAATTCGTCTCCGAAAGAGAATTCCATCTTGTTACGGTAATGAAATTCCTTCGGGCTGTGCTTCACACCTTCAAAAACATATTCACCTTTTACTACCGGATCCATGATTCTGCGGATCTGCCCTTCTTTCATCTTCACCTGTTCTTCGTATGGCATCGTCTGATACATACAGCCACCACAGGCAGGAAAGATACTACAGACCGGCTCTCTTGTCTCTAATGGAGATTTCTCCAACACTTCAAGAAGTCTTCCTTCTGCATTTCCTCTTTTAAATTTATTTATCATAAAACGGATCTTCTGTCCCGGAATCCCATTTTTCACAGTAACATACTGTTCTTCCTCCGGAACAAATACAATCCCCTTGTTTGGGAAATCTACACGTTCAATAATACCCTCGTAGATCTGACCTTTTTTCATCCTAATCTCCTATCAATTCTAATCTATTTTAACAGAAAAACAGACAGGATGGTTTCTTCTCTCACCCTGTCTGCACTTTTGCAATTCACTCAAGAATTATACCTGATCATCCTCGCTGAAGTAATCATCAAAATCGTCATCAAAATCATCTTCAAAATCATCAAGATAATCCGGTGATACAAAACGATATACTGCATAAGCGATTGCAGCTACTGCTGCTACTGCTCCAATGATAGCCAGTGTCCAGATTACTGTGTTCTTCTGCTTCTCAGCCTCATTCTTATGAAGAATCTCGTTCAATCTTGTTTCTGCAATGATGTCTTCTATTCTCTTGTTCATATTAACACGTCCTTTCTTCACCTTTTGCGGTGACAGATAATCTGTGTTTATTATAACACCTGACGATTCATATTACTACTGATTTATCATTTTTTTATAACTTTCTCATACCTTTACAAGCTTGGCAAATTTTGCAAACATCTTGCGTGTTCCGACACTGTCAAATTCAATCGTAACCTCGTGATCTCGTCCGCCTTCTTTGATATCCGTTACTGTTCCTTCCCCAAACTTCACATGACGTACCCGGTCTCCGACCTCATAACCAAGCGGACCATTCCCACCTGCTGCCAGCTGACTTCCCTTCTGCAGGGATGCCAGTGCCTGACTTCCTGTAAGCGGCTTACCCGCCCTCTGATTCTTTGCAGGTGTCATTCCTCCAAGTGCTCCTGCGAATGCCTGTGCCCGAAATGCTTCTCTGGCACGTGCATATGTATTCTGCTGTGCTGGCATCTCCGTCTCCTGGGTAAACTTCTTGTTTCCTGTATCAAGCAGTTCCCTCGGGATCTCTTTCACAAATCTTGACATCGGATTGTACTGTGTCTCACCGTGCACCATTCTTCTGCGCGCACTTGTCAAAGTCAGTTCCTGCTCTGCCCTTGTGATTCCAACATAACAAAGTCTCCGCTCTTCTTCCAGTTCTTCTCTGTCTCCTGCATTAATACTCATATATCCCGGGAAAAGCCCATCTTCCATCCCTGCAAGATAAACACGTGGAAATTCAAGTCCCTTTGCACTATGTAAAGTCATTAGAACAACATATTCCTGGTCTTCATCCAAGCTGTCAATATCCGCAACCAAAGCAACTTCTTCAAGGAATCCGCTCAATGTTGCCTTTTCATCTTTATCCTGACAACTTTCCTCATAAGTTGCCGCTTTACTGATCAGCTCGTCTATATTCTCTTTTCTTGTTTTCGCCTCTTCTTTATCTTCATTTTCAAGGCTTTCTATATATCCTGTCTTCTCAATCACTTCCTGTAAAAGATCTGTGATGTTCATCTCTTCTGCCAACGTCTTAAAATACTCGATCAATGCCGCAAAAGAGTCCAGTTTTGTTGCACTTCTTCCCACTCCTGCGATCAGCCCCGGTGCCAGTAATGCCTCATAAAAACCAATTCCACGTTCTGTTGCAGACTCCTGAATCCGGTTAATTGTTGTGAGACCGATTCCTCTCTTTGGGACATTAATGATTCTTCTAACCGCAACATCATCACGTCCATTGTCGATTGTCTTGAGATAAGCAAGAAGATCCTTGATCTCTCTTCTCGCATAGAAATTTACACCGCCGACAATCTTATAAGGAATATTCATGGCAATAAATTTCTCTTCCAGCAGACGGGATTGTGCATTCGTACGATAAAGAACTGCACTGTCATTATAGGAACCTCCCTGTCTGACAGCACTTTTGATATCTTCGCCTATGAAATCCGCCTCATCAAATGCAGTATCAAACTGACGCAGACGAATCAGTTCGCCTTCTCCGTTCTCCGTCCAAAGTGATTTCTCCTTTCTTCCGCGGTTATTCGCGATCACACTGTTCGCTGCATTCAGAATATTCCCTGTAGATCTGTAGTTCTGCTCCAGTTTGATCACCTTTGCATCCGGAAATTCATGCTCAAAGTCAAGAATATTCCGGATATTCGCTCCACGGAACTTGTAGATTGACTGGTCATCATCTCCAACGACACAAAGATTCTTATATTTTCCTGCAAGAAGGCTTACCAGCTGAAACTGGACTGTATTTGTATCCTGATATTCATCTACCATAATATAGCGGAATCTTTCCTGATAACTCTCAAGCACATCCGGCTGTGTCTGCAAAAGCTGTACTGTCTTTACAAGCAGATCATCAAAATCCAGTGCATTATTCGCTCTCATCTGCGCCTCATACTCGCGGTAAACCTTAGCAATCTTCATCTTTGCAAAGTCTCCTCCGGCATTCAGTTCAAATTCATCCGGAAGGATCATCTCATTCTTGGCAGATGAAATTGCTGAAAGCAGACTTCTTTCTTTAAACACTTTCGTATCCACATCTACTTTCCGACAGACTTCCTTAATTAATGTCTTCTGATCATCTGTATCATATATAGTAAAATGATTCTCATACCCTAATCTGTCAATAAATCTTCTCAAAATACGCACACATGCAGAATGAAATGTGCTCACCCATACACTTTCTGCTCCAAAACCGACAAGATTATCCACACGTTGGCGCATCTCCTCCGCCGCTTTGTTCGTAAATGTGATTGCAAGAATATTCCATGGGTTCACGCCACGTTCTCCGATCAGATATGCAATCCTGTGCGTCAGAACTCTTGTTTTTCCTGAACCGGCTCCGGCAAGAATCAGAAGAGGGCCGTCCGTGTGGTAAACAGCCTCTCTCTGCGGTTCATTTAATTTATCATAAATGCTCATCTTTCCACTCCTTTAAAGTTATAAAGATATCTGTAAATGTATTCCCATTATCAAACACACGTTCCTGTTTGTCAACTACATTTTCCGGCCTTCTTATCTTTTGCTTGCTATCTAGTTTTAAATACTATATAATAAATGTATTGAGGTGATAACATGAATATAGACACAAGTAATCTGTTAAACAGCATTTTGGAAGAACTTTCTTCTTTAAGTTATGTGCATCCCGGCGATGTTCCGAATATTAATCTTTACATGGATCAAGTAACTACTTTTATGGATGAGCAGCTGGCTTCGACCAAACGTTACCCTGATGATAAGATCCTGACAAAGACCATGATCAATAATTATACGAAGAACAATCTTCTTCCACCCCCGGTGAAGAAGAAGTATTCCAGAGAGCACCTGCTCCTTCTGGTCTTCATTTATTATTTTAAAAATATCCTTTCAATCAAAGATATTGAGACAGTTCTTGCACCGCTCACAGAGAAATATTTTCCGGATGGAAGCTCTTTTGAATTAGCAGATATTTACAAAGAAGTCTGCAAGATTGAAAAAGAACAGCTGGATTCCATCAAAGAGAATGTAACTGCTACTTATGAGAAATCTGCTGAGACTTTCACTCATCTTACTGATGGCGAAGATAAGGAGATCTTACAGCAGTTTGCATTTATATGCAGCTTGAGTTTTGATGTATATATCAAGAAAATGATCATTGAACGGATCATTGATGACCTCTCTTCCAAGTCTTCAAAAAACGAAGAGAAAAAGAAAGGGAAATAAACATTTCTGTTTAAAACGAGATACAGCCTGCGAAAGACTTTATCAGGATCTTCCGCAAGCTGTATCTTTTGATTGATAAAAGGTATTTTATTGTAAGCTTAATTCTTAAGTGTTATTCTTCCGTTCCATTCTCTTCCTCAGCAAGCCCTACACGTTTGAAAACCATATCATATCCGTCATTCCCGTAATTAAGAGAACGGTTCACACGACTGATTGTCGCAGTGGATGCTCCTGTCTTCTCCGCGATCTCCAAATATGTCTTCTGTTCACGGAGCATTCTTGCCACTTCAAATCGCTGTGACAATGAAAGCAGCTCATTAATCGTACAGATGTCTTCAAAAAATGTATAACACTCTTCTTTATTCTCAAGGCTTAAGATTGCCTGAAACAGATAATCTACTGCCTCGGTTCTGATCTTCTTACTCATACGAAACAATCTCCTTCTCAACCGGCTAATTATATGATGGCTTACGGCATACCATAAACCATAACAATACCTTTTGCCTTCTCAGGCCACTTTTTGATTTTAACACATTAAATTTTTAAAGTCTACCATTTCTTATGAATTTAAACTAAATTCTTGCGCAATTTTGATTTTTTTCTAAAACATTTTATGTAAAACACACTTTTTTCGTTGTTCTTCCTCTTTTAAGATGCTATAATAAGTCTGTTATAAATATTTTGATACAAAAGAGAGGAGTACATGATTAATATGAAGTGCCCAATATGTGGAAAAGACCTGGATTTGCAGAATAAGCAGATTGGCACCAGCGAAAACGGGGATCCAATCTTTAATGAATATGCAATCTGCCATAGCTGTAAAAAGCAATGGAACCTTGATAAACAACGTGCAAAGAAGATCGCTGCCAAGAAAGCCGCAGAAGAGAAAGCAAAAGCTGAGGCTCGTGCCGCTGAAGAAAAAGCGAAAGCTGAGGCTGAAGCCCGCGCTGCTGAAGAGAAAGCGAAAGCTGAAGCTGCCGCTCGTGCTGCTGAAGAAAAAGCGAAAGCCGAAGCTGCTGCCCGTGCCGCTGAAGAAAAAGCGAAAGCTGAGGCTGCCGCCCGTGCCGCTGAAGAGAAACGAGCTGCCCGCAGAGAAGCAAAAGCCCTCGCCCGCAAAGAAGCGATTGCCCGCCTTGCTGCTGACAAAGGGATTTCAGAAGAAGAAGCTGAACGTATTCTTAAGGAGAGAGCCAGAGCCCGCAAAGCCGCTGCACAGAAAGCTGCCACTGATGCCACTGCCACTGATAATTCCGAAGAGCAGAAATATGGGAACATTCCAGCGGAAGAAATCCGTGATAAGCGTGAAAAAGCAGTTCGCAAGGGATACGAAGATATGCTTGCAACTGACCCTGACAGTAAAGCTGCCAAGAAGAAAAAGAAAGAGGAAGCCGAAACTGCGAAAGCAAAAGAAGATGTAAAATCCAGAAAAATGGATGACTATGATGATGAGAAATCCTCTGATGATGAAGATGACGATGAATATGAATATGTAGACGAATATCCACGTTTCAGACCTGGACGCATCATCCTTGGAATCATTTCCCTGCTTGCATTTGGTTTCTGTATTTATAAAGGTTTCGTAACAGGACTCAGCACATCAGGAGCTGACGTAACTTCTGCTCCAGGCATGAATTATGTCATTGTTGCTCTTTGTATGCTTGTCACTGCACTGTTATACTTCATCATGAATAACCGTGATACACTTTTTGCATTCCTTATCCCGATGATTGTCTATATCGGTAGTGCTGTTTTTGCTTTCCTGAAACATGGAGATGAATTCGAGCTTCTGATTTTAGCCGGTGTAAGTGGTGTACTTGCTGTTATTTCACTGATTCTCGCAATTGCTTCCCGTGGTGGAGATGATTACGATGATGAAGATGATTACGACGATCCATTTGAAGAAGAACACGATAATTAGAATTGCGTTGTAAATCTTTTTGGTTTCTAAGAACAATTTATATAAGATAATTACAAGGGAGTATCATTTTGCGGTACTTCCCTTTTTTTGTCCTGATATGCATTTTTTATATCATATATCTAAAATATTTTTAGATGTCAAAAAACTTTTTTAGAATAGTTGTTGCTTTTTGTTGAATATGTGATAAAATGTAACCATAGGTATCTTTATATAATTAAAAATACACAACAAACACATACTCCTCAAAGATTTTTCTTTGGGGATTTTGTCACAAAGAAAGGAGTAACTGACATGGCATCATTTATAGTAAATGGTCAGGAAGTCTCACCTTCAAAGAATCAGAAACTGTTACGGTTCCTGCGTGATGAACTGCACATTACCTCTGCAAAGGATGGTTGCAGCGAAGGCGCTTGTGGAGCCTGTACTGTTATCATTGATGGACAGACTTGCAAATCCTGCGTACCTGACACAGATTCATTGGCCGGAAAGAATGTCATCACAGTCGAGGGGCTTTCTGATTGGGAACAGAAAGTTTACACTTATGCTTACGGGAAGGCAGGCGCTGTACAGTGCGGATTCTGTATTCCTGGTATGGTTATGTGCACAAAAGCACTTTTGGATGTAAATCCGGAACCAACCGATGATGAGATTCGCTATGCGCTGCGCAACAACTATTGCCGCTGTACAGGATATGTCAAGATCATGGACGCGGTGCGTCTGGCAGCTAAGATTCTGAAAGAAGGAGTTTTACCAGATGACGGAGATCCTAGCTGGACTCTTGGTTCCCGTGTTTCTCGTATAGATGTTGAAGAAAAAGTGCTTGGAACAGGTAAATATCCGGATGACTATTATCCGGAAGGAATGCTCTATGGCGCTGCTCTTCGTAGTAAATATCCACGAGCTCGCGTACTTTCTATTGATACCTCTGCTGCCGAGGCTCTGCCTGGCGTAGAAGCGGTTGTAACAGCCGATGACATTCCTGGGGAGAATAAGATCGGACACTTAAAACATGACCAGTATTCACTGATTCCGGTTGGTGGACTGACTCATTATCTCGGAGATGCAATTGCCCTTGTAGCTGCAACTGACATGGCAACTGTAGAAAAAGCAAAAAAACTTATTAAAGTTGAATATGAAGTACTTCCTCATGTGCATACAGTGGAAGAAGCTGCTGCTCCGGATGCACCTCTTGTTTATGATGAAGAAGAGACTAACGTATGTGCTTATAAGCACATCAGCCGCGGAAATGCGGAAGAAGCAATCAAGAATTCCAAGTACGTGATCTCACATCACTTTGAGACACCTTGGACTGAGCATGCTTTCCTTGAACCGGAATGTGCTGTTTCTTTCTATGATGAAGACGGTGACATTTTCGTATATTCAACAGACCAGTCCGCTCACCAGACACTACACGAAGTTACACTTATGCTTGGAACAGATAAAGTAAAAGTTCAGAACGCATTAGTCGGCGGTGGTTTCGGTGGTAAAGAGGACATGACTGTTCAGCATTTAAGTGCATTGCTTACTTACGTAACAAAGAAACCGATCAAGATGAAATTATCCAGAGCGGAATCCTTGCTTGTTCATCCGAAACGTCACCCATTCTACATGGATATGACAATGGGATGCGATGAGAATGGAGTGATCCAGGGTGTAAAAGCGATTGTTAAATCTGACACAGGTGCATTCGCTTCTCTTGGTGGCCCGGTTCTTGAACGTGCATGTACACATGCAGCAGGACCTTATCATTATGAAAACTTTGAAATTGAAGGAACTGCTTACTATACAAATAACCCACCTGCCGGAGCATTCCGCGGATTTGGTGTTACACAGACTTGTTTCGCAACAGAGACACTTCTGAACATGATGGCTGACAAGGTAGGCATTACGCCTTGGGAGATTCATTACCGCAATGCGATCCGCCCAGGCGAAGTACTTCCGAACGGACAGATTGTAGATAACTCTACAGGTCTTGTAGAGACACTGGAAGCTGTCAAAGAAGAGTATGATGCTGCACTTGCGGCCGGTAAGGCTGTTGGCCTTGGTTGTGCTATGAAGAATGCCGGCGTTGGTGTTGGCATCCCGGATACAGGACGTGTAAAATTAATTGTTGAAGAAGATGAAAAACTTCACATCTTCACTGGTGCTTCCTGTATCGGTCAGGGACTTGGTACTGTACTTGTACAGATGATCGTTACAAATACAGATCTTTCCCATGATGACATCGTCTATGAGCGAAGCAACACATGGATTTCACCTGATTCCGGTACAACTTCCGGTTCTCGTCAGACACTTGTAACTGGTGAAGCGTGCCGCAGAGCATGTGAAAAATTCATGGAAGCGAAAAACAGCGGTAAGTCCATGAAAGATATGATTGGAGAAACTTTCTACGGAGAGTATCTCGCTAAGACTCATCCACTTGGTGCAGATGTGCCTAATCCGATATCTCACGTTGCTTATGGATATGCAACTCAGGTCTGCATCCTTGATCCTAAGACAGGTAAGATTGAGAAAATGATTGCCGCACATGATGTTGGTAAAGCTGTCAACCCTCTCTCCTGCGAAGGTCAGATTGAAGGCGGTGTTGTAATGTCAATGGGATATGCACTCAGAGAGCAGTATCCAATCGATGAAAACTGTAAACCAATTGACAAATATGGTTCCTTAGGACTTTTCCGTTCTCACGAAGTTCCTGAGATTGAAGCAATCGTTATTGATAAACCTGGTCTGGATGTTGCCTGTGGAGCAATCGGTATCGGAGAGATCACATCCATCCCTACTGCTCCTGCAATCGCGGATGCATATTGCAGATTTGACGGAGAAAGACGCTACAGCCTTCCTCTTTCTAACACACCATACGAAAGGAAGAAATAACCATGGCAATTAAAAAGAGATTTCCTTACCGGGCAGCTCTGGTTGCCTGTAACGGTGGCTGCCGCGCAGCCGGCTCTGAATACGGTGGATGCAAAGATGGCTGCATCGGATGTGGAGCCTGTATAGAAAAATGTAAATTCGGCGCGATTTCCATGAATGAATATGGCGTTGCCGAAGTAGACGAAGAAAAATGTATTGCCTGTGGGCAGTGTGCAAAAGTCTGTCCACAGAACCTGATCAAAATTCACGAATGTGCAAACTACATTGTAGTAAAATGCTCTAACAAAGAAAAAGGAGCTGTTGCACGTAAACAGTGTGAAGTCAGTTGTATTGGATGCGGTATTTGTGAAAAGACATGTACTGCAGGTGCAATTCATGTAGAAGATAATTGCGCAGTAATCCAGGAAGACATCTGCTTAAGCTGTGGAATGTGCTCTGTAAAATGTCCAAGACATGTAATCCATGATCTCCGCGGAGTATTTACAGCAGTAAGATAATACAAAAGCTATCGACTACGATAACAACACAGATATGTTTTAAGTTATTGTAATCGATAGCTTTTTTTATCTACTCATCTTCATCCAGAAACTCGATATCATCATCGTCATCAAGATAATCTAAATCATCCAGATCTTCCAAATCATCTAAGTCATCCAGATTTTCCAGATCATTCAAGTCATCTAAGTCATCCGGATCTTCATCACAATCATAATCCTCTGTCGCATCTGCCTCATCAGCAGTTACTTCAATTTCGACGTCTTCCTCGTCTACATCAAACTCCTCTTCTTTAAAGTTCTCCACTTCATCTTCTTCCAGATCATCTTCAAGATCATCAAATTCATCCATGCTGACAACTGTTGTGCCCTTGTCTTCTTTCAGGACATTTTCCGGAAGACTCTCTATAATCTCATCCAGCTCATCAAAATCATCCAGATTCTCGACCAGTGCCCTTGCCTTCTCGACTTCATTTTCTGTAGAATGTTCTTCACGGATCTCTGCGGCTTTAAGTAAATTCTTTTTCTTACGTTTTCCGGATTCCAAAAGAAGCTGGATCCAGATACTAAGTGCACCAATTGCAACACAAAGTGCCACATGAATCATTCCGTTTTTATATGGCTGCAGATAAAAGATACTGCTGCCCGCTGCCATTGCTCCAAACACAGAAGAAGAAGCAATCAGCATAAAGTTATGAAACTTAATAGAAAGCAATGCACACACAAGACCGATACCCGCACAGATTCCATACATAATAAGATCCTGTGGTTTCATCAGATGTACACTGACAACAAAGACAAGTACCGCTACTGTCACAAATCCGCCAATCTGCTTCTTCCATGCACCAAGCACCGCCAATACAAGTCCCACACCCGTTCCTGCTGCCAATGCGATTGTCTGATCCAGACCTGCAATCGCTCCGACTGCAATTCCAGCTGCACATCCTGCTGACAATCCTGCAATCACTGACCAGAAACGTACCAGTTTCAGCCCCGTCAAACATAACAGTACTGCTCCGACCGTTATAACGATCAGAGAAATAAATTCCATCTGACTCAAATGATGACTGCTTTCATTAAGTCCAGCCAGAACAACATCCAGGTCAAAATTCAGAATTGTATCAATCATATCATTTACATTCATTATTTACACCTTCGTCCCTTACTATTTATTACTCACTACTGCTCATTTTAGCAATTTTTTTTACTGATTACAAGTGTTCATTTCACCTTTCCATTGACTTCTTATTCTTCTCCACTTAAAATAGAAGAGAAATGCTATTGCTGACCGCATAATACTGTGAACAGCAATAAAATGCTAACATAAAGGAGTTTATTATGGAACAGTTAAGAATACCTGCTAGCTATCATTCCCCTCTTACAATTCGTGAGACAGAAGTAGCCATCAAAGAAGTGAAAGACCACTTCGAGCGTGCTCTTGCAAAGAATCTCCACCTGACACGAGTGTCAGCACCACTGTTTGTCCGTCCGGAATCCGGTCTGAATGATAACTTAAACGGTGTGGAACGTCCGGTTTCCTTTGACATCAAAGAACAGGATGGTTCTGTTGCAGAGATCGTTCATTCTCTTGCAAAATGGAAGAGATATGCATTGAAGAATTATAATTTCCATTCCGGCGAAGGACTTTACACAGATATGAGTGCGATACGTCGTGATGAAGATACAGACAACATCCACTCTCTGTATGTTGACCAGTGGGACTGGGAAAAAGTAATTTCTAAGGAAGAACGTAACACAGAGACACTTCAGTACACTGTCCGCAAGGTCTACCGGGCTCTGAAAGATACAGAAGAATACATTTCCAGACGTTACAACTATATTGATCCTCTTCTTCCTGATGATATCTTTTTCATCACTACACAGGAGCTGGAAGACCTTTATCCGGATCTTACTACCAAAGAACGTGAAAGAGCGATTGCGAAGGAAAAAGGCGCAGTGTTTATCTCCAAGATTGGTGGCGTACTTGCTTCCGGCGAAAGACATGACGGTCGTGCTCCGGACTATGATGACTGGGAGCTGAACGGTGACATTATCGTTTACTATCCGGTTCTTGACATCGGTCTTGAACTCTCTTCTATGGGAATCCGTGTTGACGAAGACTCATTAAAGGCACAGCTAAAAGAAGCCGGATGTGAAGATCGTGCAGAACTTCCATTCCAGAAGGCACTGCTGAACGGCGAGCTTCCATATACAGTCGGCGGCGGTATTGGACAGTCCCGTATCTGTATGTATTACTTAAGAAAGGCTCATATCGGTGAAGTACAGTCTTCCCTCTGGCCTGAAAATGTAGTTGAAGCTGCTGCTGATGCCGGCATTCACCTTCTCTAAACACAAGACAGACCAGTCAATTATATGATAAAAAGCAGATTCGAATTCTACTGGAGCATCTCTCCTTTGAATTCGAATCTGCTTTTTTCATTCTCCTCTTATTCTACAATCAGCAACTGTTCTTTCTCTTCCTCAGACACCCTGTTCCAAAAAACATTAAAATCATCAAATTCCGGCAAATAGATATCTGCCGTATTCCAGATCTGCGCCAGATTCTTGTCATTTGCCTTATCATAAACTGCTACTGTCTTAAATCCCGCATGCTTTGCCGTTCTCAAAGCCTGGTAAGTATCTTCAAACACCCAGGTCTGTTCCGGCTCCGTATCCAGCTGCAAAAGTGCTGCAAAATAAATATCCGGCTGATCCTTACCGCTTCCGATCTCAGATGCTGTAAAAACTCCTTGAAAATAAGGTAATACCTTCAATCTGCTCAGAGCTGCTTCTGCATTCTTCCGGTCACCGGTTGTTGCGATCACCATAGGAATCTTCCGCTCTCTGAATTCCTCTAGATACTGACGAACCCCTTCTTTCAATGGAACTCGTTTTGCATAATAATCTTCCACTTCCTTATTTAGTCCCTGTACAACCTCTTCCACTGTCTTCTCCAGGTTATAATGTGAGATCAGATAATCTGCCGCCTCCTCCAGGCTCATCTCAAATAACGTCTCCCCCAGGTTCTTCTCGGCCTCAATTCCCAAATGATCCAGATACAATTCTCCAAGATTCTCCCAGACAGGCATGGAATTGAGAAGGACACCATCTACGTCAAATATTACACCTTTTATCATGTCATTCCTCTTTTCTGCTATGCACTACATTATAATCTCCCTGGAAACGCATGTCAACCGTTACTGTTCACACGATGTGCGACCAGCAACGCATCTCGCCATTTTAAATCGCC
>OLRT01001900.1_pt1 | contig 13784 bp, 17 predicted proteins | sample 1672021 | NCBI WGS metagenome assembly OLRT01 (sample SAMEA3136637, study PRJEB25190) | human gut metagenome | reverse complement strand
AAATCGAATTGGAACTGTGTCCCGCATCATAGGAATCACAGTCACTTTCGCTTCTTTTGGGGAATCCACTCATACCACCTTCTTTGCGAAGATTCTTGAATCCGTCTTTTCTTCCTGTAAGAATCTTGTGTGTATACGCCTGGTGCCCTACATCCCAGACGATCTTGTCCTGCGGAAGTTCCAGTACATTATGAAGTGCCAGTGTCAGTTCCACAACTCCCAGATTAGAGGCAAGGTGTCCGCCTGTATGGCTGACGGATTCTATCAGAAACTGTCTGATTTCTTCGGCAAGCTGTGGAAAATCTGCTAAGGCTATTTTGTGAATATCGTTGGGCTTATTGATTTTTTCCAGCATCCTTCGTATCCTTCTTTCACTTCCTGCGGCTGGCCATTTCCAAGATCAGCTCATTCAGGAATTCGTTTTTGTAATTCAGATTATTCAGTACTTTCAAAGCATTTTCGGAAAGTGTCTTTACCTGCCTGGACGCTTCTTCTATGCCAAAAAGAGTCACATAAGTGACTTTATTGTTCTTTTCATCACTGCGTACAGGCTTGCCCAGTTCCTGACTGGTACTGGTCACATCCAGAATATCGTCCTGGATCTGAAAAGCCAGTCCGATATCAGACGCTGCCTTCTCCACCAGCGCAGTCTCTTCTTTATCTGCACCTGCAAGAACAGCCCCGCACATCATAGAAGCTTCTATCAATGCCGAGGTTTTGTGTTTGTATATATAGTCCAGCATTTCTCTGGTAATGGGCTTACCATCATTCTCCACGTCTACGCTCTGTCCGCCCAGCATACCATAAAGCCCTGTTTTGGATGACATGATCCTCAGAGCCTCTGCTACCTTTTCTTTGTCAGAAGTCATCCCAAATGCCTGAAACATGGTCTCATAAGCATAATTCAGAAGTGCCACTCCACTCAGGACACCCATGGCTTCTCCGTATACTTTGTGGGTGGTAAGACGTCCTCTTCTGTAATCGTCATTATCAATAGCCGGAAGATCATCGTGGATCAGAGAATGTGTGTGGATCATCTCAATTCCTGCCATAAAAGGCTCTGCAAGAGCTTCCACTTCTCCAAAAAGACGGCTGGTCTCAAGAAGAAGCACCGGTCTCAGCCTCTTGCCGCCGGCACACATACTGTAATTCATTGCCTCTGCCATGGATCTGGCAAATCCTTCTTCTTTCGGCAGAAAACGACGGATCACGTCTTCTGCATAATCTGTTCTGATTTTTAGTTCGTTCTTAAAATTCATGCAATGTTCCATCTTCATCCATCTGGAGCATCTTTTTTTCTACTGTATCCAGTCTGCTGCTGCAGAATTTCAGAAGCTCCATTCCTTCTTTATAGAAACGAAAAGAGTCTTCCAGTGAAGTACTGCTGTCCTCCAGCTTCTGTGCCAGAGCTTCCAGTTCCTGAAAAGCCTCTTCGATTGTTTTTTCTTTTTCCGTATCCTGCATCTGTGATTCTGTCATATATTCCAGTTTTCCTTCCTGCTGTTTACAACTTCTGCCTCTATCACACCGTCTGTAACTGATATCTCAAGAAATTCCCCTTTCTGTACCTGACTGGTACTGGTAACCGCCTTACCTTCTCTGTCCGTTACAAAAGAATATCCCTGATTCAGTTTATTTAGTGGCGAAAGTCCCTTATATCTTTCCAGATAAAGACTCAGAGTATGCCTGTCTGTTTTTATTTTTTCTTTCATGGCATCCCTCAGTTCTTCCTCCAGATCTACAAGTCTCTGACGGTTATCCCGAAGGCGTGTAGCCGGACTTAAATAGTCCATTTTCATCTGGTACTGCTTCAGGTAAGCTCTCAGGATATCCAGTTTGTTCTGCATACTTTTCTGTAATCTGTCCTGATAGTCCTGGCAGCTCCTGATGATCTGTCTGAAATCATCCACTGCCAGCTCTGCTGCTGCAGAAGGTGTAGGTGCACGCATGTCTGCCACAAAATCTGCAATGGTAAAATCTGTTTCATGTCCCACCGCTGAGATCACAGGTGTATTACATTCAAAGATCGCCCTAGCTACTTTTTCTTCATTAAAGGCCCAGAGATCCTCAATAGAACCACCACCTCTGCCCACAATGATCACATCCACACCGACCTGATCCAGCATTCGGATACCCTGGACAATACTGTCAGCAGCACCTTCGCCCTGAACCAGTGCGGGATAAAGAATAATCTGAAGATACGGATTCCGTCTCAGAGAAATATTGCGGATGTCCTGTACTGCAGCTCCTGCAGGTGCTGTCACTACACCCAGTCTGTGGATAAAATGTGGAATTGGCTGCTTGTACTCCTGGGCAAACATCCCCATCTCTTCAAGTTCTTCCTTCAACGCAAGAAAGCGTTCATAAAGGGCACCGGCTCCCTCCAGAGTGATTTCCCTGGCATAAAGCTGATAACGTCCGTCTCGTTCATACACATCTACAGAACCACCTGCAACTACCTTGTCTCCGTTTTTCATGCGGAAGGCAAGTCCACGTCTCTGTCCTGCAAACATCACACAGGACAGAACACCGGTCTCATCCTTCAGCGAAAAATAGATGTGACCGCTTGGGTGATATTTACAGTTGGATACTTCCCCCTTGACGTATACCTTTTGCAGAACAAAATCCTGTGTGAACATATTTTTGACGTAACGGTTCACCTGCCCTACGGAATATATGTTTTTCATTTAATTGTTGCTTTCTTCGGAATCTGTCTTCTTTTCTTCAGTAGCAGCTTTCTTTGGATCCTTTTTGGATCGGATGATGATTTTGGCTGAATGTGTAGGACGATGTGGTTTCCTGGTTTCTTTGCCATCGTCTTTTTTGCCGCTGGCGATCTTGCCCAGAACACCGTTGACAAAAGAACCTGAATCATCTCCGCCAAATGACTTGGCAAGCTCTACTGCCTCGTTGATGGCTACTCCTGTAGGAATATCTTCATCAAATTTCATCTCGTATACTGCCAGACGCAGTGCTGTCAGATCCACACGATTCATACGAGTGGTCTTCCAGCCCCGGCTGAAATCATTCAGTACCTGATCGATCTCATCCAGATGTTCCAGGATATGGCTGTATTTTGCCTGCATTGCCTCCTGATCTTTCTCGTCCAGCTCTCCAAGTCCTTCAAAATACATGGAAAGCTGCTGTGACATCTCTGTCTCTGTATTGAACTGTGTCATAAACAGCAGTTTAAAAATATGTTCTCTCTGTTCCCTTCTTCGCATAAGTCCTCCTATATAGAAAAAAGGAAAGGTTTACTTTCCTTTTTCGTTCTCCATATCAACGCCTGCGATGCGGATGTTTACATCTGCAACTTCAAGGCCTGTCATATTTTCAATGGATGATTTTACTTTATCCTGAACTTTCTTGCTAACTTCAAGGATATTCTTGCCAAACTCGATGTTCAGTGTCAGGTCTACGGTAACAACACCTTCAAGGACGGTTACCTTAACACCTTTTGAAAGATTCTTGACACCAAGTTTGCTTACCAGTTCGTTTGTGATATTGCCTTCCATGGAAGCAACACCGTCTACGTCTGTCGCTGCAAGTCCGGCGATCACGGTAACTACTTCATCAGCAATCTTTACTTCGCCGATTCCTCCCACGTCCTGTAATTTATAAGTTGTTCTTTTTTCTGCCATTTCAATTCCTCCTGCGGATTTCGAATCGAATAATTTATGGTTTTAGTATATCAAATCTGGCTGCAAATTAAAAGGTTTATTTACTGAATTCTGTAAGCACCAGATCCGGATTTCTGTCTTCAACCATACCCACACTCCATGCATTGACAAACAGAAGCAGCGGATTGCCTTTCAGATCCGTGACCTTCTTCATATCTGAAGTTCCGGAAATCTTCGCCACGTCAACCTGCTCTTTGTTTGCGATCCAGCGGATGTATTCGTATGGAAGATTCTCCAGACGGATTTCTACGTTGTATTCATTTTCCAAACGATATTTCAGGACATCAAACTGAAGTACACCAACAACACCGACGATGATCTCTTCCATACCGGTATTAAACTCCTGGAAAATCTGAATGGCACCTTCCTGTGCGATCTGGTTGATACCTTTGACGAACTGTTTACGTTTCATGGTATCGATCTGGCGTACACGTGCGAAATGCTCCGGTGCGAAAGTCGGGATTCCTTCAAAAGCAAATTTTTTACCCGGTGCACAGATCGTATCACCGATGGAAAAGATGCCCGGATCGAAAACACCAATAATGTCACCGGCATATGCCTCGTCTACTACGTGACGGGACTCTGCCATCATCTGCTGCGGCTGAAGAAGTCTCATCTTCTTTTCGCCCTGTACATGGTAAACTTCCTGAGATGCATCAAATTTTCCTGAACAGATACGCATAAATGCGATTCTGTCTCTGTGTGCTTTGTTCATGTTTGCCTGGATCTTAAATACAAACGCTGAAAAATCATCAGACATCGGATCGATCTCGCCCTCATCCGACATTCTCGGAAGCGGAGAAGTCGTCATCTTGAGGAAGTGCTCCAGAAATGTCTCAACACCAAAGTTTGTCAGCGCAGAACCAAAAAATACCGGTGTCATGTTTCCTTTACTTACCTGTTCCTGATCAAAATCAACGCTTGCACCATCCAGAAGCTCAATCTCTTCCATAAGCTGTTCTCTCTGATCCGGATCTACAATGTCATCAAGACGTGCATCGTCGATATCGATTTCCTCAATGACACCTTCCTTTGTTCCCTTCTGTGTATCAGAGAAAGTCAGGACTTTGTGTGTGTTTCTGTCATAAACTCCGCGGAATTTCTTACCGGAACCGATCGGCCAGTTGATTGGACATGTCGCAATTCCGAGTTCTTTTTCTATTTCATCAAGAAGGTCGAACGTATCATTTGCATCACGGTCCATTTTATTGATAAATGTAAAAATAGGAATGTGGCGCATAACGCAGACTTTGAATAATTTTCTTGTCTGTGCCTCCACACCTTTGCTTCCGTCGATAACCATGACTGCGGAATCGGCAGCCATCAGTGTACGATAGGTATCCTCGGAGAAATCCTGATGTCCCGGTGTATCCAGAATGTTGATGCAATACCCGTCATAATGAAACTGTAATACGGAAGAGGTTACGGAAATACCTCTCTCTTTCTCTATTTCCATCCAGTCAGATACTGCATGGCGGGCTGTGGCTTTACCCTTAACGCTGCCTGCCAGATTAATGGCACCTCCATACAGCAGGAACTTCTCTGTCAGAGTCGTCTTACCTGCATCCGGGTGGGAGATAATGGCAAAGGTTCTTCTTTTTTCTATTTCTTTCGCATACTTAGACACGTTTTGCCTCCTGTCTATTATCCATTTTCCAATTTCTATACAACTTTTTATTCTAGTATATAGAATACCCTGATGTCAAGAAAATTCCCTGTATTTAATCGTATATCCCTTCTGTCACGATTTCCTCTCCTGAAGTCTCCTGATCATCGTATGTAGCAGTTTCTTCCGCCTGATCCTCTGCTGCCGTTCCGTCATCCGCCGTATCTTCCGAAACAGATGTATCTTCCGAAGCAACGGTGTCTTCGCTTTCATTTAATGGTGTGATCACTATATTCTCCGGTGCGATGCCGGTCTTACGTTTTACGATATCCTCGATCTGTGCACGTCTGGAATCTTCCAGATCTGCTTTCGGTACTACCACATCCGCGGTCTCACCGGTCAGATTGACAACTGCATTTTCGAACCCTTTTGCTTCAAGAAGCATTTCTGCTGCCGCCTCTTTTTCTGCGATCTCGGTCATCTGCACCATGGTATTAACCGCTTCCTGCTTCTGGTCATCCCCTACTTCTGTGTTGTTCAGAATCGCCTGCAGATCTGCTTTGCTCTGTGAACGCACCTGTTCCCTCGAAAGCTTCGCCTGCGCCGCAAAATCCGATGCTCCTGTCAGTACCGCTTCCCCCGGTGTACTGCCATCTTCCGGCACTTCTGCCGTTTCTGTGACACTGTTTTCATCTACTACCGCAGACTCATCGCTCAGATCATAATCCACCTGATCAAGAATACTGCTGCTCTCCGTACTTGCTTCTTTTTCGCCAAATCCCAGATCCACATCTGCAAAATTCAAATAACCGGCTATCGCGATCAATATCGCCAGTGAGGTGATAATGACCTGATTTTTTCTGATTACTTTTTTCATTTTTGACTCCTCATTTCATTTTCATTATTCTAATTTTATGCGCATCGATCTGAAATAATGCCATCACTGCCTGCTGAATCTTCTGGACAGTTACTGCGTTGTCTGCCCCTTCCGCCACGATCAGGACACCCGTAACTTCGGTTTCTCCGGCACTATAAACACCCTGTCCGCCGTCCTCCATAAGCATCACTTTTACCTTACCGACTCCTTCTGCATTTTCAAGAAGATTCTCCAGTTTTTCTTCAAGCTCTGACTTCTGCTCCTGTGTTGTATGCGAAGCCGTAAGATGCTTTTCACCTGCTGTGTCACTGTTTCCCTTCGATACCGGAAGTGCGATCACCATCAGAAGAAGTCCCGCCAGCAATACAACTGTCCATCTCTGCCTGTTCATCCCCTGAAGCCATGATCTGACAGTTTTTTTCTTCGATGCCAAAGTTTCTGCCGAGCGCATCGTTCAGCCCCCTTTCCTGCTCCTCTGTCATTTTTTCTTCTATATAAAGCACAGCCGATACCGTCTCTCCTTCTATATGTACGACTGCATCGGTCAGTTTTATTCCGTTTTTTTTGCAAAGTGCCGCGATTTCTGTTTCGATTTCCCGGCAATAACCTTCACGCAGATAAAACTCCTGAAGATTTTCTGCTTCCTCTGTCTCAAGCGTCTGCATTTCCTGTGTATATCTGCCGGAAAAAATTCCCGCCAGTTCGCTCTCCCTCCCGAAAACGGCAAAAACAGGCGTACACAGAATATAAATCAGAAGCAGTCCCATAAACGAGCGGATGTAACGCTCATATTTTGGATCCGGAATCAGATGAAGCACCGCTGAAAAAAGAATATAAAAAACTGCCAGCGTTTTTACCCACTGATAAAAAGATTCTTTCATATGTTATGCGCCTCCTCCCACACTGGTCATCAGGATCACAAAATCCAGCATGCAAAGCACCTCCGCAGTAAAAAGTACTTTCAGAAGCATCGCACATCCTTCCCCCATGGTTGCCAGTGACTCGACGATTCTTTTATCTGAAACAGGCTGCGCCACTGCCGCAAGAAAGCGATACACAAGTGACTGCAGTCCATAATGGATCACCGGCCCGACACCGACCGCCACAAACGCCAGAAGGATCACGACACCCAGGCAGTTGCGTACCAGCACCGCACTTGTCAGCACAAGCTCCGTCACCATATTGACTGCATTCCCGATCCCCGGAAGCGCACCGGCCGCCCTTCCGACCATACTCCGTTTCAGAGTATCGAGGACCGGAGCCACGAGATTACGCACTACCTGAAGTCCGACAACTGCCCCGAGCATAGTCTTAAGTCCCCAGTTCACGACAGTTTTTAAAAGTTCCGCCATACGATCCAGCATTTCTTCTTTTGACAGATGGTTAATAAGCGATAACAAAACATACATTCCGACTCCCGGAAGCAACATGCCAAGAAGAAGGCTCTGCACCAGCCAGACAAGCAAAAGCACTCCTTCATAAAAAACTGCCGCACTGGTCGTCCCCGCTGAGACAGAAACTGTCAGAAAATAGGCAGGAGCCAGCCCCCGCATAAATTCCGCCATCCAGGAAAGGACATTTTGAAGTGCCCGGCTCATGCCGGAAAAAGAATCCATACAGACCATAAAAAGCAATAAATACACCACATAAAAACAGGTGTCTCCGATCTGTCCGTTATCAAAAACTGCCGCAAAATTCGAAAAAACTGCCGCGAGTAAAATCAGCAGCAGTATCCTGATATAAAGTCCTTTCTGTTTTTCAATCTGTCCGAAAAAGATGCGGTAACAAATCCCCTGCAGTTCTTTTTCAGAAAAAATCTTTTCACCTCTTGTCAGACTGACCAGCGTATCCGTGAGTGAAAAACTGTTTTCTCCGAGCATCTCGTCCAGCATTTGCTGCACCTGTGTAAGTTCCAGATCATCGAGGAGATTTTGCATGGTATCGGTCCGGGTAGTGTCGATGGTGTCGGATTGCAGGTCTGTTTTCACTGTATCTGGTTGAAGATTTGTATTTGTCTTTTCAGTAATCTGCCCCGTCTCTGCACGGACAAAGACCGACGGTAATACCAATGTAAAAGTCAGCAAGAACAACAGCCAGATAACATACCGGTTCTTCCCTTTCCCCCGCCTGGCTCCGCCATACCTTTTTTCCCGATATTCCCCTCGGAACCACTGAACCTCTCGGATTTCCAGTCTCTTCATGCCAGAAACTCCTGAATCGTTTCGAGCAGTGCCAGAAGGATCGGAATGCTCAATACCATGACCGACAATTTACAGAAGAGCTCGATCTGTGCCGCAGTTGCCTGATGCCCCGCATCCTTGCAGATTCCGGCTGAAAACTGGCCGATATATGTGATCCCCACCATTTTTATCAACGTATAAAAATATTCCTGATCGACAGAAATACTATTTTGCAGATTTCCCAGTGTCTGAAAAAGATATTCCAGTTTTCCCACAGCAAGTCCGAGAATCATGATTCCGATTCCCATCGTAATAAACGCTGTATACTCCGCGCGTGTTCCTTTCAGGAAAAATCCCATGATCACACCACACATACCAAGCATCGAAACCCGGATGATATCCATACTGCCTCCTTTCTCAGATCACAAACAGTTTCTGAATACTCTGAAACAGTTCATAAATATAGGGAACGATCCAGAAAAGAACGATGAGAAGGCCTGCAAGGCTGACCATAAATGCCTGCTCGTCCCTCCCGCTGTGTTTCAGCACCTGCGACAGAATGGAAACCAGAATGCCGACCGCCGCTATTTTAAATATGATCGTGACTTCCATTCCACGCCCCCTTCCGCCAGATTTCATTCTCCTACCAAAACAGAATCGCAAGCATTGCACCGCCTAAAACTCCCAGACTGTGATACAATTTTTTCTTTGCCGGAGCAGCCTCCTTCGCCTTCTGTATCATCCGCTCGAATTCATCTTCATAGAGAGAAAGCTGCCGAAGCTGCATCTCCCGGTCAAGATAACCCAGCCGCTCTCCAAGCTGTGCGATCCGTTCCTGTTCTTCTTTTGACAGCGCATTTTCCTTAAGATATTTCTTTGCACATTGCTGTATGATCCTGCCCGGATCTTCTACTTGCCTGTTTTCCATTTTTTCAGATACTGCTTTCAAAAAAGCGGCATATCCCTCTGAGCAGTGCATCGCGGTTTCACGAAACGCATCCGGAAGTGAACTTCCCCCATAGCGGATCTCACCTTTCAGGCAGATGATCACCTGTAAAAATTCCTCCAGTGCCTGTATATGTTCGGACAGTTTCCGACTCTCCTGACAGCCCATTCCGGCAGATGCAAAAAATACCAGAAATGCCCCGATGGCCCTCAGCATGGTTTCCCTTTCCCGTCCAGAATCTGTACGATCCTTCCGTTTCGGTTCTGCCTGCCAAGTATGATGTAGCGTTCAAAAACCTGCATGTTTTTCAGTTTCTGGAAAAAGGGCTGCTCCATGATATCCTCGAGTGAATTTCCATGCGCCGTCGCAAGAAGTGTGCAACCACAGTGAATCACGGACTCCACTGCCCGGAAATCCTCCTCTTTGCCAAGCTCGTCCACCGCCACGACTGCCGGTGACATTGAACGGATCAGAAGCTGCATTCCTTCTGCTTTCGGACATCCGTCCAGCACATCGGTACGCATACCCACATCGTTCTGCGGAACTCCCTGATAGCATCCTGCCAGTTCTCCTCTCTCATCGACCAGTCCGACCGTCATTCCCGGAAACTTCTCATTCCCGTTACTGATCTGACGCACGATGTCCCGAAGAAGCGTCGTCTTGCCACAGCCCGGCGGTGAGATCAGAAGTGTATGACAAATTTTTTCTTTTTTTCGGATAAAAGGCATCACCGCATCTGCACACCCGAGAATCTGGTGCGCAAGCCGGACATTGATACAGGAAATATATTTGATACTGCGAATATTTCCCCGATCAAGAATGACCTTGCCGGTCACGCCCACACGGTGTCCACCCTGTACACTGATATAACCCTGACGCAGCTCATCTTCACACGCATACAGAGAATATCCGCTGATGTACTCCAGTGTTTCCTTAAGGTCCTGTCTGGTCACCAGATAGGGGACATCCTTTGTTCGGAGGAATTTTTCGCCGCTGTCATAGCAAAGAAATACCGGTCGTCCCACCCGAAGGCGGATCTCGTAAATTCGCTCATAATCCCGCGGTGCTTCCAGAAGAAGCTTCCTGATATTGCCTGCAAAAAGATTCTTTACCTGTTCCGCCCTGATCGTCCTCACCCTCTCTTACACATAATATATGTGAAGGATCCGGATTTAGTACGACAACAAAATGTTTCCACCTGATTTTCCTTTCCACGAAAAAACCTCCCACATTCACTGTGGAAGGTTTCTTCTCGTCATTACTTATTATTTTGTAACTTTTACTTTGATTCTTACGGTCTTCTTACCGGACCTTTCTTCTCAGTTTTCGCTGCGAGGCGTTTCGTTTACGGAAGCTGTACATCGACGTGTTCCCACTGTAATTCAAGATGGTCCTGCGACCATATGGCACCGCTGTAATCTTCTCCAAGATCTAAAAGTATATAGGAGCCTTCATCCAGCGAGATGGTTCGAAGATCTCTCGAAAGTCCCTCTCCTGTCCATTTGATGTAGGCCTCCCGAAGTACCCACTGTGTAAAAAAGGCTTTTTCAGGCTCATCTGCATCCAGGATCTCACGGATCATATCCTGTGGAACCATCCGTTCCAGCATCCGCTCATAATTTGCCTTACGATGCTGCTGCACATCGATTCCCACTTCCTGTCCGGCAAGGATACACATTACATACTTACCGGAATGGGTAATGTTATAATGAATCTTCGGCTGCAGGCTTAAAAATGGTTTTCCGTGCTCACCTGTCGCCCTTGGCTCTCTCTCAAGCTTCAGACCGTATTCTCTTAAAAGGCCCGTTTCAAGAAGCTTTTCTCCGATCATATGCTCCATGTTTTTGTGTTCGTACTGCTGTGCAACCTCTGTAAAATAAATAACCGCCTTCATACTCCAGCCTCCTTTAGGAACCGGGACGGTTCCCGTTTCTTCTCATACTGCTGTCTTACGTAACACAGAGTCAGCTCTTTTCTGGCGCGTGTCATGCCAACATAAAAAAGTCTCCGTTCTTCCTCGATTGCCGCTTCAAGAACAGCTTTTTTGTATGGCATGCTTCCTTCATTTACATTGAGGATGTACACCCTGTCGTATTCCAGTCCCTTAACTCCGTGAAGAGTGGAAATCAGCACACCCTCCCGTTCTTTTTCCTGTTTACGTGCCTGTTCTTCCAGCTTCTGTGTATAATCCTCTATGTAATCTTCCCATTCTTTCAGGCTGTCCATGCCCTTCGTACTCTCGGTCAGCCGATCCAGAATTTCACTTAACTCTTCTGGTTTTATTTTACGATACTCTGCATATTCACGCAAGTATTCTTCATATCCCATACCTTTTCTGATAAAATTTATCGCCGCATATGGTGCCAGTCCTTTCAGAATCCGCAGGTGCGTCTCCAGTGTAGTAAGCCGGTCACACATCCAGTCTTTATCCTTATAATGTTCTTTTAGCTGATCAAAAGATATTTCCGGTGAAAGCGACAGGGCATCTCTCGCTATATACCGGTTCGGACGGTTCATAAATTCCAGAAATTTTTTCCTGCTTCTGTCCCCGTTTGCAAAACGCATATAAGCAAGCAGATTACGACATATCCAGTGATGAAAAAGATTCGGCAGTTTTTCTTTCATATAGAATGGCACCTGCCGTTCCATCAACGCTCCGACCAGCCCTTCCGCCTCCTGATTGGTACGGAGAAGAAGTGCCGTATCTTTCAGATCATCTCCCTTTTCCATCCTCCCACGAAGCCGCGCGACCACAGACAGATATTCTTCCCGCGGATTCTGGTATTCGCTTATAGTTACTGCGCTTCCTTCCTGATTCGGTGTTGAAAGATTCTTCTGAAATCTCTTTTTATTTGATCCGATCAGGCGAAGCGCCGAAGAAAGAATCCTGCCGCTGCAGCGATAATTCACATCCAGTGTGACCGTCTCCGCCTTCGGATAATCTTTCGTAAAATTAAGCATGATCTCCGGTCTTGCCCCACGAAAATGATAGATGGACTGATCATCGTCCCCGACAATAAAAAGATTGTCCTGCGGTTTCGCCAGCATCCGTACAATATCATACTGAAGCTGGTTGATATCCTGAAACTCATCGACCAGAATGTACTGAAATTTATTCTGCCATGCCGCCAGAATGTCCTTCCTCTGAACAAAAAGCTCATAGCAGTAGAGAAGCATATCATCAAAGTCCAGCTTGCGCCGTGCCTGACATGTCTGACAGTAGCCACTGTAAATCTGTCGGAATACTTCGTCCGGGCAGCAGGAAGAATAATAATATTCCAGAGAAATCCGATTTCCCTTGACCACACTGATCTCTTTTGCGATTTCTTCCGGGAAGTCACCTTCTTCTGCCAGATCTCCACCGTAATTCAGAATCAGCTCTTTTAAGATACCTGACTTCTCTTCTTCTGATAAAATATTGGCTGCAGTAAATCCGTATGCCTGCCTGAGGATTCCATAAAACACTCCGTGAAACGTACCAAACGTCACCCTTGTTGCAGACTGTCCGGTAAATTTAAGAAAGCGTTCTTTCATTTCTTTTGCTGCGGCTCTGGAAAAAGTCACTACCAGAATATTTTCCGGTGGAATCCTGCCCTCACCTGTCATATATGCAGTTCTCTCTACGATTACGGAAGTTTTCCCCGAACCGGGGCCTGCCAGAACCATCATAGGTCCTGACAGGTGGGCGATTGCCCTTGATTGAGATGGATTTCGTTTCATATTTATCAGCTGAGCTTTTCGATAGCTGCCTTTACACGTTTCAGTGTTTCTTCTTTACCGATGATCTCCATGATTTCTGTAGCACCTGCCGGTGTCATCTGTTTGCCGGATACTGCTGTACGCAGAGGCCACATTACATAGCCGTTCTTGTATCCTTTTTCTTTTACAAATGCGCTTAAGGACGCAAACAGCGGATCATTGGTATAATCTTCCTGAGCTTCCAGAACCGGAAGTACTTCTTTCAGGACAGCAAGAGAAGTTTCTTCGTTTGTTTTCATTTTCTTGTGGCAGTACATTGCAGAATCGTATTCCGGTACTTCTTCAAAGAAATCGATCAGAGCCGGGATATCCGGGAATGTCTCGATTCTTGTCTGAACCATACCTGCGATCTTGCGGAAGTTGTAATCTTTAGTGAGTACTTCTTTCATGTATGGAAGTGCTCTCTCATAGAATTCTTCCGGATCCATTTTCTTGATGTATTCGCCATTCATCCAGCGAAGCTTGGTGATATCAAATACAGCCGGTGATTTGCTGATGTGATGATAATCAAAAGCTTTGACCAGTTCCGGGAGGGAGAAGATCTCACAGTTGTCCTGCGGGCTCCATCCGAGAAGTGCAACAAAGTTTACGATTGCCTCTGTCACAAATCCCTGCTCCAGAAGATCCTCATAGGAAGAATGTCCGGAACGTTTGGACAGCTTCTGATGCTCTTCGTTTGTGATCAGCGGACAGTGTACATAGACCGGAATATCCCATCCGAATGCTTCGTAAATAC
>OLRT01001899.1_pt1 | contig 13787 bp, 8 predicted proteins | sample 1672021 | NCBI WGS metagenome assembly OLRT01 (sample SAMEA3136637, study PRJEB25190) | human gut metagenome | reverse complement strand
ATGCAAGCATCGCCCCCTACAGCCTCATGCAAGGTGGTATTGTAGGGAGAGGGGCTTGCCCCCCTTCTGCAGAACCGACTTTGAATTTTTTCAAAAAATTCCGCATAAAAAAAGAGTATTTCGCCAAGTTTTATCGTATTTATATATAGAGGGAAAAATAAGGCAGAACTGCCCCCGTGCGCCGCAGCTGCAGAACGGCGCAAAAGCAGGGCTGCCATAAGCCGGAAAGGGGGCTGCTGACCATGACCATCCGCGAAGAGACCCAGGCGATCGAGCGCCAGACCCTGAGCCGCTACGCCACCCTGAGCCAATCCACCCGGGGCCGCCGCCGCCCGGAGGACGAGGACCCCATCCGCCCGTGCTACCAGCGGGACCGCGACCGCATTATCCACTGCAAGGCGTTCCGCCGCCTGAAGCAGAAGACCCAAGTCTTTCTTTCGCCCGAGGGGGACCATTACCGCACCCGGCTGACCCACACGCTGGAGGTCGCGCAGATCGCCCGCACCATCGCTCGCGCCCTGCGGCTGAACGAGGATCTGACCGAGGCCATCGCCCTGGGCCACGACCTGGGCCATACCCCCTTTGGCCACGCGGGGGAGCGCGCGCTGAACCGCCTGTGCCCCGGCGGCTTTACCCATTACCGCCAAAGCCTGCGGGTGGTGGATTTCCTGGAAAAAGACGGCAGGGGCCTCAACCTGACCTGGGAGGTGCGCAACGGCATCGTTACCCACACCACCGGCGCTTGGGCCCGCACGCCTGAGGGCTGCGTGGTGCGCCGCGCGGACCACATCGCCTTTTTGAACCACGACATCGAGGATGCCGTCACCGCCGGTGTGCTGGATCCCCGCCAGCTCCCGCCCGAAGCCGTGGCCGTGCTGGGCACCACCAAGTCCCAGCGTATCACCACGATGATAACGGATTTGATCGAGCACAGCCAGAACGGCCGCATCAACTTTTCGCCCGAAGTCGACGCCGCCTACGCCGTGCTGAAGGACTTCATGTACAGTACGGTCTACGTGGACAAGGAAGCCAAGCGCGAGGAAAAAAAGGTGGACAAGCTCGTGGCCGAGTTGTACGAGCGCCTGTGCGAGGAGCCGACCCTGATGCCCAACTTCTACCTGCAGATCGCCTACAACGAGGGCGTCGACCGCGCCGTGACCGATTACATCAGCGGCATGAGCGATGAATTCGCCACCCGGCTTTTTGAGGATCTGTTTGTCCCCCAAAAGTGGACGGTTTTATGATTTTGTTTTAAGAGGGCGGCTTTTGCCTGCCGCCGCAAGGTGGCGGCATCCGTCAACCGCTAACAAAAAATAAAGCAAAAAGGAGGTGCCCCACGCAGGTATGATCCCCCAGGAATACATCCAGGAAGTCGTTCGCCGCAACGATATTGAGGACATCGTAGGCCAATACGTCCAGCTCCGCCGCCGCGGGCGCACCCTTACCGGCCTTTGCCCGTTCCATAACGAAAAAACGCCTTCCTTCGTGGTTTACCCGGACACCCAGAGCTTTTACTGCTTCGGCTGCGGCGCGGCAGGGGACGTTATCAGCTTTGTGCGCAAGTACAATAACCTCGGCTATGTCGAGACCGTCAAACAGCTGGCCAGCCGTGCAGGCATGCCCCTGCCCGAGGAGGACGATAAGGAATCCCGCGCCCGGCAGCGCCTCTTAGAGATCAATCGCTGCGCCGCCCGCTACTTTTACGAGCAGCTCAACGCCCGCACGCCCGAAGCCGCCCTGGCCCGCCGCTACTGGCGGGAAAAGCGCGGCCTGTCCGACGCCGCCATCCGCCGCTTCGGTCTGGGCTACGCGCCCGAGGATTTCACCGGCCTGCTGCATTACCTGCGCCGCCTCGGCTTCTCCGAGGAAGAGCTGGAACACTCCGGCCTCGTCAAGCGCAGCGCCAAGGGCAATCTCTACGACATCTTCCGCCACCGCGTCATGGTGCCCATCATCGATGTGCGCGGGGCCATCATCGCCTTCGGCGGCCGTGTGCTGGACGACTCCAAACCCAAGTACATCAACAGCCCCGAGACGATGGTGTACAAAAAGTCCCGCACGCTGTTTGCCCTGAATGTGGCCAAAAAATCGCCGAATAAACGTTATATTTTGTGCGAGGGCTACATGGACGTCATCTCGATGCACGAGGCTGGGTTTGACACCGCCGTCTGCGCCTGCGGTACCGCCTTGACGCCCGAACAGGTCAAGCTGCTGACTGAATACGCCGACGAAGTGGTGCTGAGTTATGACTCCGATGAGGCGGGCCAGAAGGCCACCGCCCGCAGCCTGGCCATGTTCACTGACGCCGACATCAAGGTGCGGGTGCTGAGCTACCAGGGCGCTAAAGACCCGGACGAGTTCATCAAAAAATACGGCAAGGAGCGGTTCGCCATGCTGCTGGACGGCAGCGCTGACCCGACGGAGTTCCAGCTGAAAAAGGCTGCCGCCAACTATGACCTGCGGGATTCGGCCGGGCGGCTGAACTACCTCAAGGACGCCATCGACATCCTGGCCCGCAAGGGCGTTACCCCCACAGCGCGGGATGTCTACGCAGGCCGCCTGGCCGAGGAGACCGGCGTGGGTAAAAAGGCGATCTTGGAGCAGATGAACGATGTGCTGCGCAGCACCCAGCGCCGCGACCGCCGCAAAGAGCAGCGCGACCTGGCCGGGCAGGGCAATGCCGCCGACATCCGGGTGCCCTACAGCGCCGGGGGAGATGCCGCTTTGGGTGCCGCCAGTGCCGGGCGGCAACTCATCGCCGCGCTGCTGCAAAGCCCCGAAAAGATCCCCTATGTGCGCCAGCGTTTGAACATGGACGCCGTGGTCCTGCCCGAAATGCAGGAGGCCCTGCGGGCTATTTTCCGCTGTGCGGACGAGCAGCTGCCGGTGAACATCACCAGCCTGCAGCAGATGCTGGACGATAAGCCGATGGCCGAAGTCAACCGCGCCCAGGCCGTCAACGCCGGGCACCCCCTCCAGCAGGAGGACATTGACATGTACCTGGAACGGCTGGACAACGCCAAGCCCATCAGCCAGACCGTCAAAGGCACTACCGACGACCAGTTTTTAAGCGCCTTCTCGAAACTCCGCAAGGAAAAAGGCGCGGCCGACCCGCCCCAATCTGATTGAAGAATTTCTCTCAAACATCCGTGTTCATATAAAAAACCAAAGGAGAACGTACTTATGGCAGAAAAGAAAGATTCTATCCGCAGCTTGATCGAGACCGGCCGCCGTGCCGGCAAGCTGACCAACAGCGAGATCAGCGACGCGATGGAGGAGAGCGGTCACGTCCTGGACGTGGAGCAGATGGAAAAGCTCTACGAGGAACTGGAGAGCAACGGTATCGAGGTCATCGATGATGACCCCGTCAGCGATGTGGACGCCAGCCTGCTGAGCGGCACCACCGAGGAAGGCGCCGACGACTTCGACGACGCCCTGAATACCGACGGCATTACCATCGACGACCCCGTCAAGGTCTACCTGAAAGAGATCGGCCGCGTGCCCCTGCTGACCCCCGAGGAGGAGATCGACCTGGCCCTGAAAATTCAGGCCGGCGGCCCCGAGGGCGAGAAAGCCAAAAAGCGCCTGAGCGAAGCCAACCTGCGTCTGGTTGTTTCCATCGCCAAGCGTTACGTCGGCCGCGGCATGCAGTTCCTGGACCTGATCCAGGAGGGCAACCTGGGCCTGATCAAGGCTGTGGAAAAGTTCGACCACACCAAGGGCTTCAAGTTCTCTACCTACGCAACGTGGTGGATCCGTCAGGCCATCACCCGCGCCATTGCCGACCAGGCCCGCACCATCCGCATCCCGGTGCATATGGTCGAGACCATCAACAAGGTCAAGAAGGTCTCCAGCCAGCTGCTGCATGAGTACGGCCATGACCCCAGCGCCGAGGAAATTGCCGAGCGCCTGGAGATGCCTGTGGATAAGGTGCGCGAGATCATGCGTGTGGCCCAGGAGCCTGTCAGCCTGGAGACCCCCATCGGTGAAGAGGAGGACAGCCATCTGGGTGACTTCATCCCCGACGATGACGCCCCCGTGCCCGCCGAGGCCGCCAGCCAGACCCTGCTGAAAGAGCAGCTGGCCGACGTGCTGAAGACCCTGACCCCCCGTGAGGAGAAGGTCCTGCGCCTGCGCTTCGGCCTGGAGGATGGCCGCCCCCGCACGCTGGAAGAGGTCGGCAAGGAGTTCAACGTCACCCGTGAACGCATCCGCCAGATCGAAGCCAAGGCCCTGCGCAAGCTCCGCCACCCCAGCCGCAGCAAAAAACTGCGCGACTTCCTGGATTGATTTGACAGCATAATATAGCAAGAGCCGCTCCCTTCCATTGGAAGGGAGCGGTTCTTTTGTGTAGATGTTTTGGAACTTACAGCTCCTCGCCGTTGGTCTCGATCACTTTACGGTACCAATCGAAGCTGTCTTTTTTATACCGCTTGAAGCTGCCGTGGCCCTGGTCGTCACAATCGACGTAGATGAAACCGTAGCGCTTGGACATCTCGCCGGTGGAGGCGGAGACCAGGTCGATGCAGCCCCACATGGTGTAGCCGAACAGGTCCACGCCGTCCTCCTCGACAGCCTGCTTCATGGCGCGGATGTGCCGCTGCAGGTAGTCGATGCGGTAGGGGTCGTGGATGCTGCCGTCAGCTTCCAGCGCGTCCCGGGCGCCCAGGCCGTTCTCCACGATGATGATGGGCAGATCATACCGGCTCTCGATCTCGTTGAGGGTGTAGCGCAGGCCGTCCGGGTCGACCTGCCAGCCCCACTGGCTGGACTCCAGGTAAGGGTTCTTCGCGCCGCCCAGCAGGTTGCCGGAGGCCTGAGCCGCATTGGGGTCGACCGTCACGCAGTTGGTCTGATAGTAGGAGAGGGAGAAGAAATCCACCGTGCCGCGGCGCAGGGTCTCGCGGTCCTCATCGGTGATCTCCAGATGGATGCCGTTTTTCTCCCAGAAGCTCTGGGCGTAGTAGGGGTAGGCACCGCGGCACTGCACATCGGCACAGTACCAGTTGAACTGCCGCCAGTTCTGCTGGAATTCCAGCATGTCCTTGGGGTTGCAGGTCAAGGGGTAGACGGGCATCATGGCGATCATGTTGCCGATCTTCGCCTCTGGATCCAGCTCATGCCCGGCCAGCACGGTGCGGGCGCTGGCCACAAGCTGGTGATGCAGCGCCTGATACCGCACCTGCACATCATCCACCTGATGCAGGAAATCCCGCGTGCCCTCGTTGCGGATGCCCAGGGACATGTAGTTGCCCAGGGGCAGGGTGCCGCAGTTGATCTCGTTGAAGGTCAGGTAGTACCGCACCTTGCCCTTGAAGTGGGCAATCACCGTACGGGCGTAACGCTCAAACAGCGCGATCACCTCGCGGGAGGCCCAGCCGTTGTACTTGTTGACCAGGTGCAGCGGCATCTCGTAGTGGGACAGGGTCACGATCGGCTCAATGCCGTGGGCTTTCAGCTCGTCAAAGACGTCATCGTAGAACTGCAGGCCGGCCGGGTTCGGCTCGGTCTCCTCGCCGGTGGGGAAGATGCGGCTCCACGCGATGGACATGCGGTAGGCTTTAAAGCCCATCTCGCCCATCAGGGCGATGTCCTCTTTATAATGGTGGTAAAAGTCGCTGGCGGTGCGGTTGGGGTAGGTCAGGCCCGGCTCGGTGTCAGGTGTGATCTGACGGGGAAAGGTATGCGTCCCGGCAGAAAGCATATCCGCCTCACTGGGGCCCTTTCCGCCCTCCTGCCAGCCGCCCTCGATCTGGTTGGCGGCGGTGGCACCGCCCCAGAGAAAGTCTTTGCAAAACGGCATAAAAAGCATCCTTTCGGGAGAAAATTACTTGTTGGCAGCTTCGGGCTTGTACAGGACCCAGGTGGCTGCGAAGGTGGCCACAGCGCCCACCAGCACGGAGATGACCATGAACAGCAGGTTGTTGGGCTTGTCAGCGCTGACGAACAGCGGCAGGGCGATGACAGAGGAAGCACCCGCAAAGGCATAGATAGCGGTCTTGAGCAGACCTGCCACGCAACCGCCGATGGCAGAACCGATCATGGCGCCGTACATGGGGGTCTTGTACTTCAGGTTGATGGCGTACATGGCAGGCTCGGTAACACCGGCCACAACAGCGGTGACGGCGGTGGAGAAGCCGGTGGACTTCAGGTTGGTGTCTTTGGTTTTGAGAGCGACAGCCAGTGCAGCAATGCCCTGATCGATGTTGGAGATGATCAGTGCGGGGAAGAAGATGGGCTCGTACAGGGGGTCAACGGTCAGCATCTGCATCAGGTAGGGAACAAAGGCACCGTGCATACCGGTCATGATAACGAACGGCATCACAGCGGCAAAGGCGGCCACACCGATGAAGCCCAGGGTGTTGTACAGCCACAGGACGAAGGTGCTCAGGTAAGTGCCCAGGAAAGAACCGATGGGGCCGAGGACGCAGTAGGCCAGGGGGATCATGACGATGATGGTCAGCAGCGGCTCCAGCACGGAACGCAGGATCTCAGGGGAGTGCTTGGCAAAGAACTTCTCGATGGGGGCCATGACGGCGCAGCACAGGATGATGGGGAAGATGGTGCTGGAGTAGCTCACGCCGTACACGGGGATGCCCAGGAAGTTGAAGGCGGTGCCATCGCTGACGCCGCTGGCAAAGGACGGGTAGATCAGCAGGCCGCCGATGACCATGCCCAAGGCGGGGTTGGCACCAAACTTCTTGGCGGCGAATGCGCCGATCATGATGGGCAGGAAGTAGAAGCCAGCGTCACCGGCAAAGGTGAGCAGCTGGTATGTGCCGCTGTCGGCGGGCACGCCGGCCATGTCCATCAGGATCAGGATGACCTTGATCATGCCGCAGCCAATCAGAGCGGGGATAAGCGGGGTCAGCGAGCCGGAGATGCCGTCGAAGATTTTGTCGATGACAGCCTTGACACCCTTCTTCTGGGCGGGCTTTTCATCGTCCAGCTTCTCGTCCACGGATTTCTCCACGGCGAAGCCGTTCTTCTCGCAAATCAGGCGGTAGGCATCGTTGACAGCCTGGCCGATGATGATCTGGTACTGGCCGTTCTGCCACTGGGAGCCGAGAACACCGGGCAGTTTTTCGATTTCGTCTTTTTTAACGACGGACTCGTCCTTCACGTTAAAACGCAGGCGGGTCACGCAGTGGGTAAAGAACTGGACATTTGCTTTGCCGCCGACAAGACCAACGATCTTGTCAGAAAGCTCCTGATATTTCTGTGCCATTATTGGTTCCTCTTTCTTGATTTTCAGTGTGTTTGGTATATCTGTACAAAGGGTGCGCGCTTCCCTTTATTACATGCGAGGTTAAGCCTGCTCGCGGGAGCAGAACCGTTCGATATGAAGCATGAGATAGGACATTTCCTCGCTTCCCAGGTTCTTGCCGGTCTTTTGCTGCAGGTAGGTGCGGACATCCTCCGCACACAGGTAAGTCTCTCTATACTCCTGTTTCAGATTGTTGAAGAGTTTGTCGTTGTTGTTTTCCAGTGTCTCGTTGTTGCGGATGCGGGCCAGCAGGTATTCCATGTGGGTGATAAAGCGGCTGGCGTTGAAGCCAGAACGGTCAATGGTGATGTTCTCCCGCTTTTCGATCAGGCCGATGACATCGCTGATCATCGTGCTGGCGTCGAGGAAATCGGCCTTTGGGGCCACGGAGTTCTCGGCGTTGATGAGATGCAGCGCAATGGCGGCGGCTTCTTCTTTGGGCAGGCGCACACCGAAGCGCTGGTTGATGCACGCCACAGCCTGGGTGGCAACCTTGTACTCTGCTTCGTGCAGGTAAGCCAGGTTGCCGACGTAGGGCGGCTTGATGTGGATGTTTTTCTTGTAGCGGTCGATGGCAAAGTTGATGTGGTCCGCCAGGGTGATGACCAGGTTGCGGTTAAAATCGGCATCGATGCTGTTGGCGGCCAGATCAACGAGCATACCCGAGACATCGAAGATCTCCTTGGGGATCTCTTTCAGCAGGCCCTGGTATTCGGGGCTGATGCCGTAGTAGGTGCGCTCAATGACCGAGAGGTCCGTCAGCTCGTATGGGATGGGCTTGAAGCCGATGCCCTTGCCAAAGGCGATGAGCTCACGCTGGTTGCCATCCAGGCACAGCGCCACGTTATTGTTGATCTTTTTGATGACTTTCATGGGCTCACCTTCCTTATACGGGGTAAAATGAACATGCGGGCAAAAAAATAAGACACGACCATACAGGTGCATTTTCTGCATCTGTCAATGGTCATGCCTCCCGAAGAGTAACAATCCGTTAACGTATGTTCATTTTTCATTCATATTCTACGATGTCCCCTAAAAAAAGTCAATCGGTGAACTCGCACAAAAAAATGAACGTATTCTTGTGCATGTTGCTATTGCGTGACTTGGACAGCCTCATTTTTCCGTCCGGCAATACACCTCGATCGCCTTGCTGGCAAACTCGGCGGTACCGGGGCCGTCTGCGGCGTTGATGTTTTGGGTAAACGCGCCGCCTGCGGTGTACAGCTGGCCGAGCTGGCCCAAAATGGTTTTGGAGCAGGTGTAGTAATGCTCGCTGATAAAATCTTGCAGCTTCTTCACCTGGGCCTGCACGGCGGGGGCGGCAGGGTCCATGCTTTGCATCTTACCGAAAGCTGCAATGATTTCCATCAGCTGGCCGCCCATAGCGGAAACCTCTTTTTCCGTCTTGAGGGCGGTTTTTTGCTCAAACTCTTTGTACTCCGGCGTGGCGCCCCACTGCTGCTTGGCCAGGGCGGCGTAGTCCTTGATCTTCTGTGTATCAAATGCGGTAAAATCCATAATGGTTCCTCCTGTGGTTTGTGTCTTTTCCGCAAGGGCGATGAGATCCTCGATATGCTGTCGCTTCAGCTTCAGCAGTTCGATCTGCTGCTCCAGCGCCTTTTCTCGGTCGAAGGCGGAATTAGACAGGATCCGCTGAATGTCTTTCAGCGAAAATTCCAATTCCCGGAACAACAGGATTTGCTGCAAACGTTCCAGCGCTGTATCGTCATACAGGCGGTAACCGCTGTCGGTATGCCCGGCGGCGGGCAGCAGGCCGATCTGGTCGTAATAGTGCAGCGCGCGTATACTCACGCCGGTCAGGCGGCTGACTTCGTTTACGGTCATCATGAGGGACACCTCACTTTCCCTTGCGGTAAGTATAGCATACACTATGACGCAGCGTAAGGGTCAAGGCGGAAAATAGGAGATGGGACGTGAAAAAAATTCATCTTGAAGTTCCATTTCATTTGTGCTACACTTGTGGTTATGTGAGAAACAACCCGGAGGGACGTAGGAAAAATGGAAAACGAAAAAAGAAGCAGCTTTTCCGGCAGGCTGGGCTTTGTGCTCTCGGCAGCCGGGGCGTCGGTGGGACTGGGCAATATCTGGCGGTTCCCGTACCTGGCGGCCAAATATGGCGGCGGAATCTTCCTTTTGATTTATATCGTGCTGGCGCTTACCTTTGGCTACACGATGATCATGGCCGAAACGGCCCTGGGCCGCATGACCGGCAAAAGCCCGGTGGGCGCTTACGCCAGCTTTGCCAAGCCGGGCAAGCGCGGCGGGTTCTTAGGCTTCGGCGGCTGGATCAACGCTATCATCCCGGTGCTGATCGTACCGTATTACTCGGTCATCGGCGGCTGGGTCATCCGGTATCTGGTGGGGTATCTCGTCGGCCAAAGCCAGGCGCTGGCGGCGGACGGCTTCTTCTCGGATTTCATTTCCAACGGTGCGGTAACAGAGATCTGCTTCCTGGCCTTTGCGCTGTTCACGCTGGGCATCATCTTTGCGGGTGTGCGCAACGGCGTCGAGCGTGTCTCCAAAGTAATGATGCCGGTGCTGGTGGTGCTGTCGGTCATTATCACTGCCTACTCGGTCACGCGGCCGGGAGCGCTGGCGGGCGTCAAGTATTTCCTGGTGCCGAACCCCGCCAACTTCAGCTGGATGACGGTGGTCACGGCGATGGGGCAGATGTTCTACTCGCTGTCCATCGCCATGGGCATCCTGGTCACTTTCGGTTCCTATATGAAAAAGGATGTCTCCATCGAGAACGCGACCCAGAACGTCGAGGTGTTCGACACGATCATCGCCGTCATGGCGGGCCTGATGATCATTCCGGCAGTGTTTGCCTTCTCCGATGGCGACCCGGACAACCTGCAGGCGGGGCCCGCGTTGATGTTCATTACGCTCCCCAAAGTTTTTGCCAGCATGGGCCTGGGCAGCGCGGTGGGCGTGCTGTTCTTTGTGCTGGTGCTGTTTGCAGCGGTCACCAGCTCCATCGCGCTGACCGAAAGTGCGGTCTCCACCTTCCAGGATGAGCTGGGCTGGAGCCGCCGCAAGGCCACAGTGCTGGAGGGTGTTATCATGGTAGGGCTGGGCACGCTGTCCAGCCTGGGCTACGGCCCGCTGGCCGGGGTGACGGTGCTGGGCATGCAGTTCCTCGATTTCTTCGACTTCCTTACCAACTCGGTGATGATGCCGATCGCGGCCATCGCTACCTGCCTGCTGGTGTCCCGCGTGGTAGGCGTTGAGCGCATCGAACACGAGGTCACCCTCGAGGGCGGGAGCTTCCGCCGGAAGAAGGTCTTCAACTTTATGATCCGCTGGCTCTGCCCGGTGTTCGCGGCGATCATTCTGGCCAGTTCCGTGGCCAATGCGTTTGGGATCATTGCGATGTAAAACAGGGGACAGACTCCCCGTGCTCTATCCAACACAACATCTTGCGCCTCCTCTTTTGAGGGGGCGCTTTTCTTTCAGAGCGCGATTGTCAAGAGCAATCCTGCGCAAAAAGGTGTCCACATCCTTGTGAAAACTGCCCAAAAGCGGGGAATATAGCACCCGTTACGGATTTGTCAACCCCTGCAAAACAGTGCAAAATCGTCAATATGCCGAAATTTTGTTACACTCGCCCAGGCGTTCGACGACCAAGAAAAACTTCGCAAAAAAGCCGAAAAAGCCTTGACAGCAAGCCTTTTACCATGTATACTGAAACAGTATCACAAAAATGGAATAGAGCGCCCTAAAGGGATTTTGCAAAAACGACAAAATTCAAAAGTTTGTGAAAAACGACGAATATACATCGCTTTCGCACAGCTCCTTTAGGTTAGCTTTTACCGACTTTGTCAATCTACGGAATAGGAGTGGTCGCGTTTTATGGTAAAGGTCAAGCCCGTACAAAACGGCAGAACGACCCGCATGAGCTTTTCCCGCATCAACGAAGTGATTGGTATGCCCAATCTGATCGAGATCCAGAAAAACTCTTACAACTGGTTCCTGGAGGAAGGTCTGCACGAAGTCTTCCACGATATTGCCGCTATCGAGGACTATACCGGCAATCTCGTGCTGGAGTTTGTGGACTACCGCCTGGACAAAAACCCCAAGTACACCATTAAAGAATGTAAGGAACGGGACGCTACGTATGCAGCGCCCCTGTACGTCACTGCCCGTCTGTTCAATAAGCAGACCGGCGAGGTCAAGGAGCAGGAGATCTTCATGGGCGACTTCCCGCTCATGACCGATTCCGGCACCTTTATCTCCAATGGTGCCGAGCGTGCAATCGTTTCCCAGTTGGTTCGTTCTCCCGGCGTGTTCTACGGCTCCAGCAAGGACCGTACCGGCAAGGACCTGTTCACCGCCACCATGAACCCCAACCGCGGTGCTTGGCTGGAGTACGAGACCGACTCCCAGGATGTTTTCTATGTCCGCATCGATAAGAACCGCAAGCTGCCTGTCACGACCCTGATCCGTGCCCTGGGCCTGTCCACCGATGAGCAGATCAAGCAGTTCTTCGGCGATTCCGAGCCGAAGATCAACGCTTCTCTCGAAAAGGACATCACCCATAATACCGAGGAAGGCCTGCTGGAAGTCTACCGCAAGCTGCGCCCCGGCGAGCCCCCGACGGTCGAAAGCTCCCGCGCCCATCTGGACGCCCTGTTCTTCGACCCGCGCCGCTACGACCTGGCTCGTTTCGGCCGTTATAAGATGAACAACAAGCTCGCGCTGGCCCGCCGCATTGCCGGTTACAAGGCCGCCGAGGACATCATTGCCCCCCTGACCGGCGAACTGCTGGCCGCCAAGGGCGAGAAGATCAACCTGGCCAAGGCCAACGAGATCGATGCCGCCGGTGTTACCCGCGTCACCGTTCTGGTGGAGAGAAAGGGCCAGGAGGCTTACCCCGTCATCGTCATCTCCAACGGCTGCGTGGACGCCCAGCCCTTCTTCAGCTTCGATGTCGATGCTGAGGCCGGCATCAACGAGCGCGCCAACTTCGCCGAGATCCGCAAGATCCTTGAGGCCACCTCTGACCCCGAGGAGCAGAAGGAGCTGCTGCGCCAGAACCACGATGTTCTGATCAGCCGCACCGTCACCGTCGATGACATCTTCGCTTCCGTCAACTACCTGCTGGGCCTGGATCACGGCATCGGCACCACCGATGAGATCGACCACCTGGGCAACCGCCGCGTCCGCAGCGTCGGTGAGCTGCTGCAGAACCAGTTCCGCATCGGCTTCTCCCGCATGGAGCGCGTCATCCGTGAGCGCATGACCCTGCAGAATCAGGAAAACGGCGAGATCACCCCGCAGAGCCTCGTCAACATCCGTCCTGTCGTCGCCGCCATCAAGGAGTTCATCGGTTCCAGCCCGCTGTCCCAGTTCATGGACCAGAACAACCCCCTGGCCGAGCTGACCCACAAGCGTCGTCTGTCTGCCCTGGGCCCCGGCGGTCTGTCCCGTGACCGCGCAGGTTTCGAGGTCCGTGACGTTCATTACACCCACTACGGCCGTCTGTGCCCGATCGAGACCCCTGAAGGTCCCAACATCGGTCTGATCTCCTACCTGGCTACCTACGCCAAGATCAACAAGTACGGCTTTGTCGAGGCCCCGTACCGCAAGGTCGATAAGGCTACCGGAACCGTCACCGACGAGGTCGTCTACATGACCGCCGACGTCGAGGACGAATATATCGTTGCCCAGGCCAACGAGCCGCTGGACGAGAACAACCACTTCGTCCGTCCCCGCGTTTCCGGCCGTCACCGCAACGACATCCAGGAGTTCGACGCCTCTCAGGTCGACTTCATGGACGTTTCTCCCCGTATGATGGTTTCCGTCGCTACGGCCTGCATCCCGTTCCTGGAGAACGACGACTGTAACCGTGCCCTGATGGGCTCTAACATGCAGCGTCAGGCCGTGCCTCTGATGGTCACCCAGCAGCCCATCGTTGCTACCGGTATGGAGTACAAGGCTGCTACCGACTCCGGCGTCTGCATCCTGGCTGCCCGCGAAGGCACCGTTGAGTTTGTCGACGCCGAGAAGATCGTCGTGCGCTGCCCGGACGGTTCTGCCGACACCTATGAGCTGATCAAGTTCATGCGCTCCAACCAGGGCAACTGCAACAACCAGCGCCCCATCGTCAATGTTGGCGATGTCGTCAAGGCAGGCGACGTGCTGGCTGACGGTCCCGCCACCAAGAATGGCGAGATCAGCCTGGGCAAGAACGCCTTGATCGGCTTCATGACCTGGGAAGGCTACAACTACGAGGACGCCGTTCTGCTGAACGAGAAGCTGGTCCGCGAGGACGTCTACACCTCCATCCACATCGAGGAGTACGAGACCGAAGCCCGCGACACCAAGCTAGGACCCGAGGAGATCACTCGTGACATCCCCAACGTCGGTGACGACGCCCTGAAAGACCTGGACGACCGCGGCATCATCCGCATCGGTGCCGAGGTCAAGACCGGCGACATCCTGGTCGGCAAGGTCACCCCGAAGGGCGAGACCGAGCTGACCGCCGAGGAGCGCCTGC
>OLRT01001898.1_pt1 | contig 13790 bp, 10 predicted proteins | sample 1672021 | NCBI WGS metagenome assembly OLRT01 (sample SAMEA3136637, study PRJEB25190) | human gut metagenome | reverse complement strand
AAAGCCTTATCGTGCAAGCACGAACAGCTTTTTGACCTTTTGACACTGGTATCATCAAATTAGTTGAAATAAACCATCTCATCAGCCAGAGGTTCGCACGGGGTCACATTCTCTGCATAAAGAACAATTCCCTCGCCCTGGTACTCAGAACGGTTTTCAAAGGCAACCTTGGCAGTCACCTCAACCCACTCGCCGGGCTTCAGCTTCGGTGCATATGCACTCTTACAGATATATCCCAGGAATGAAGTATCATCTGCACAGCAGGTCATGGCAGTACGTCCCGGAATGAAGAACTTGCTGCCCATACCTCTCGGACGTCTTGCACGAGCCTTAAAGCGAAGAGTTTTTCCCACATAGCGATCCGGATGATCCATAGCATCTACAAACCAGATTCCGTAATCTTCAGGCGGAATATCTACAATCTCTGCATCCAGGTCAAATGGCATCTGATCTGCGAAAATATCCGTCATCTCGCCTTCTTCGTCCTCAAAAATAACCTCTGCACTTGGGTTTACAACCTTAATGCTTCTGCGGAAGTTTGCAAGAGGATATTCTTTCTTGCTGCGGTTAAACACAACCATATCCGCATTACGAACCATATCCATAAAAATGGATTTCATATTCTGCATATATACCTGGAATGTGCTTGCATCTACACAGGTAATGTGCTGTTCAATTCCCCAGCCTGCCGGGAGCTTCATCTCCTCAAATTTGCTTACCAGCCACATTCCATTATATTCCATAACCACACGCTCCGGCTGATGGATAATATCCAGTGCCTGAAGGCGCTCCGGTGTAAAATCTTCTTCTTTCTCAATAACCTCAACTACAACATTATCTTTTGCAAGAGCCTCTTCATCGTACTCTTCCTCTCCCTCTTCGCAGAGAATGAGAAGTGTCTTTCCCTCTGTACGGAAGTAATCCTGCTGGAGGGTAAAGCTGAGGAAAGAGGTCTTGCCGCTTTCCAGGAAGCCGGTTATGAGATAAATCGGTACTGTAATTTCATCCATTTACAGAAACCTCCCTGTATTTTTCTTAATTAAAAGCAGTACGTTCGCATATATCGCTTATAAACAGCAACAAATAAGCTTACCAAAAGTCTTTTATCCCGTTTATATGTCAATCATTAAGCTACGCCGAACAGCTTGACCAGTTTCTCTTCATTTAACTTGGAACCAATTACGCAAAGACGTCCGGTGTACTCCGGTGAACCTTCACGGATCTCAGTTTCTTCCGGAACCATATCGAAGTAGATCCATGTTCCGTCCTCTGCCGGAAGCATTCCCTTAGCACGAAGGATCACGCCATACTCTTCAGAAGCGGAAAGGCTCTCCAGCATTTTCTCAAGCCCTTCTCTTGTAAACTTCTTAATAGTCTCACGTCCCCAGCTGGTAAATACTTCGTCTGCGTGATGATGGTGATGATCATGATGATGTCCGCAGCCACATTCGTCATCATGGTCGTGATGATGATGCTCATGATCGTGGTCATGTCCGCAGCCACACTCGTCATCATGGTCGTGATGGTGATGATGTTCATGCTCCTCTTTCAGCAGCTCATCTGCCAGAGATACCGGATGCTCCATAACCTCCAGGATTTTCTTTCCATCCAGCTTCTCAATCGGAGTGGTAATAATAGCTGCCTTCTCATTGATAGAACGAAGAAGCTCCATAGACTCCATTGCTTTCTTCTCGTCTACAATATCGGTACGGCTCATGATAATCGCGCCTGCATACTGAACCTGATTGTCAAAGAACTCGCCGAAGTTTCTCATATACATTTTGCATTTCTTGGCATCAACAACTGTAGTGTAGCTGTTCAGCTGAATATCAACATCCTCTTCCACACCCTGTACAGCCTTGATAACGTCGGAAAGCTTACCAACACCTGATGGCTCGATCAGGATACGGTCCGGATGATACTTCTCTACAACTTCCTTCAGGGAAGCACCAAAATCTCCAACCAGAGAACAGCAGATACATCCGGAGTTCATCTCACGGATCTCGATTCCGGCATCTTTCAGGAATCCCCCGTCAATACCAATCTCACCGAACTCATTCTCGATCAAAACTACCTGCTCACCTTCAAATGCTTCTTTCAGCAGTTTCTTAATAAGAGTTGTCTTACCAGCTCCAAGGAAACCGGAGATAATGTCAATCTTTACCATTTTGTATTCCCCTTTCTATTATGCCAGAAAAAGGGGACATGACCAAGTCACATCCCCTAATATATTTATCCCAATTTCACAGTTTTATGCAAATCAGCCGTTGATCATGAAGTGCATAAGCTTATCAATGTCTTCTTTCTCATATGCAACGATCTCAAGCTCCGGAATCTCACCGTTAGAGAAGATGTTCGCAAGAGATACATACTGTGATAATTTAGATTTCAGGTTCAGTCTGTCACCTTCGCCAGTTACAAGCTCTACTTTACCAGCGCAGCTGTCTACTACATCAAAAAATTTCTGAATGTCTTTAATATTAGATACCTTCATGTCAATATTCTCCTTTCAACATGTACAACTTTTTCCATTTCTTTTTGTTCGGGCTCATTATATCTCAACTTTTTCCAAATAGCAACAGGTTTTTCACCTTCTGGGAAAAAATCCCCAACAGTCACAAACAAAACCCGAATTTGCCCCATTCTTTGGGTATTTTTAATACTAAATTATCACAGCAATCTGAAAATTGTCTGTGAGAATTGTTCCTTGCGGAATTTGGCAGCTTCTAATACTGGAACACAGCAACCCCGTAAGCTGGCAGCGGATAAGCAAAGGAGAACGGACGATTGTCACAATCCTGCTTTTCTGCCTTAAATACCTTCTTCGCAGTCTGTCCGTTTTCATCCAGAACCAGTGTGTATTGTTTCTTCTTCGGCACACCAACACGGTAATCCGGACGTTCTACAGGAGTGAAATTGCATACTACCAGAAGGTTATTTCTTTTTGTAGGGGATTTCCTTACGAAGCTGTAAATACTTCTGTCCCCGTCATCTGCATTGATCCACTCAAAGCCAGACGGATCCGTATCCGTTCCATAGAGCGCAGGATATTTGCGATACATCTTCAGCAATGTCTGCACAAAATCCTTCAAATCCCGATGCTTCTCTTCCCCAAGAAGGAACCAGTCGAGTTCTCTCTCCTCGCTCCACTCTCGAAGTTGACCGAATTCCTGCCCCATAAATAAAAGCTTCTTGCCCGGATGGCAGAACATAAATGTATAAGCAGCCTTCAGATTCTTAAACTTATCATCTAGCTCACCTGGCATTTTCTCCAGCATAGACTTCTTCAGATGAACCACCTCATCATGGGAGATTACTAACACATATTTCTCACTGTAAGCATATGTCATGGAGAAAGTCATCTTATTATGGTTAAACTTACGGAAATAGGGGTCCAGCTTCATATATTCCAGGAAGTCATTCATCCAGCCCATGTTCCATTTCAGGGAAAATCCAAGGCCGTCATCCTCTGCCTTACCTGTAACCTTCGGCCATGCGGTAGACTCCTCTGCAATCATCACAGTACCATGGTTTCTTCCAAGAACCACTGTATTCAGATGCTTAAAAAACTCAATTGCTTCCAGATTCTGATTTCCGCCATATTTATTGGCTACCCACTGACCATCATTCTTTCCATAATCCAGATACAGCATGGATGCAACGGCATCCACACGAAGACCGTCCACATGACACTCCTCGATCCAGAACAGAGCATTTGCGATCAGGAAGTTCTTTACCTCCGGTCTGCCATAATTGTAGATCTTGGTTCCCCAGTCCGGATGCTCTCCCTGTCTGGGATCTGCATGCTCATAAACTGCAGTTCCGTCAAAATTCGCCAGTCCATGGGCATCCTTGGGAAAATGTGCCGGCACCCAGTCCAGAATAACCCCGATTTTCTGTCTGTGAAGATAATCTACCAGATATTTGAAATCCTGGGGTGTTCCATAGCGGGAAGTAGGCGCATAATAACCGGTGACCTGATATCCCCAGGAACCGTCAAAGGGATGCTCTGCAATCCCCATCAGCTCCACATGTGTATAGCCCATATCCTTCACATACTGGGCAAGCTTCACCGCCAGTTCCCTGTAATTGAAAAAGCCTTTCTCATTCTCCTCTGTAGCCGGATGCTTCATCCAGGAGCCAGGATGTACCTCATAGATCGCCATGGCATCCTTAGTCTCGTCAAATTTCTGACGATTCTTCATCCAGGTGGTATCTTTCCATTTGTAATCCCCGATATCCGTGATTCTGGATGCCGTTCCCGGTCTTAATTCTGCCTCATTTGCATAAGGGTCAGCTTTATAAATATGCTCCCCGTTCATTCCTACAATAAAAAACTTATACAGCTGTCCAATTTTTGCTCCAGGGACAAATGTCTCAAATACACCGATCGGACCTGCCTTTTTCATTGGAGCAGCCTGTTCATTCCAGTCATTAAACTCTCCAATTACAGAAACAGCCTGCGCATTAGGTGCCCATACAGCAAAATAAACACCTTCTTTTTTCCCTTGTTTCTCAGGATGTGCGCCAAGCTTTCTGTAAACATCATAATGGGTTCCCTGACCAAAGAGATACTGGTCAAGCTCTGTAAACTGTAATTTCTCTCCCATCAGAAAGTTACCTCCCTAAACTTTCAAATTCTTATGCACATTATAGCATACTCTTTTCCTCCATGCCACCAAAAACTTGTCTATTATTCATAAAAAATCTACATCAAAATTCATTTTTACTGTAAAAAAATACGCCTGTACTTTGACATTTTTCTCATAAGTACAAGCGTATACTATCATTCACACTATACAGCATCTGCGATTTCCGGAAGTCCCGAAGCTTAACACATATGCCAGACAGGCTCTAGAGCCTCTTATTTTCTCCGTTATTCGCCTGAGTCGCTGCTAAAATCCCCTTCGCTATTCTCACTGCCATCTGTGTATCCGTCACTTTCACTGCCGTCGCTTCCATCACCGGAACCATCACTGAAGTCGCTCTCATCTCCATTACTGCTGTCATCTGAACTGCCATCAGAAGTTCCATCTGTGGAAGAGTCCTCAGAAGAGCCATTTCCATTATATCCAGGCACATAACCTGCATCAAGGGCGCTCTGCCAGAACTCTGCATATTTTGCTGGCTGAAGGGTAACATTCTTCGCCGCTGCCATCTCACTTACCGTTACCAGTTTATATCCCTGTGCAATAAGATCTGGAATCAGTCTGAGTGCCGCATCAACTGAAGGACCATGAATATCATGCATCAGAATAACGGCTCCGTCTCCCAGATTGCTGTCATTCATAATGCCATTGTAATCCAGATCTGCATCCAGATATTTCCAGTCCAGACTGTCAATAGACCACAAAATAAAAGGTTTCCCAACTGCCGAAATAATTTCATCATTGCAGTCTCCATAAGGCGGACGAATTACCGTGGACTCCTGTCCACAGGCATCAATCAATGCCTGATCGGTATCGCCGAATTCCTTTATAACATCATCAATACTCAGATTCAGCATATCCAGATGATCCCAGGAATGGTTTCCGATCTCACAGCCAAGTTCCACCATTCTCTTCACTTCGTCCGGATACTGTCCAACCAGCTGTCCCAACATAAAGAAGGTAGCATGTGCATTGTTCTCCTCCAGACAGTCCAGAAGCTTGTCTGTATACTGTCCCGGACCATCATCAAAGGTAAGTGCGATCAAAGGGCGTTTCTTCTCAGCATTGTAAGAACCATCCTCATTAAAATAATAATCGTTTACCCCCTTGGTCACCCAGCCGGTCTGCATGTATCCATTGGAATCAAATGCATATTTCACTCCGTCAATCTCTGCAAAACCATTGGTATAATATGTACCATCTGCATTCTGATACCAGCGTCCGCTGGAATCCTCATGCCAGCCTGGAGTCAGTGAAGAAACCTTGGTCACATCGCTCTGTCCTTTCAGAGGCTGTCTCAGAGCATCTGTAGAATTGGAATCCGCATTCGAAGCAGCTCCGTCACCTGCATCCGCCTGCACGCTCTGTGATTTTCCAGTACTCTTTCCTCCCACACGACTTACGATTGGAAAAATCACTCCTCTTATTACAAAAATCACAGCCAGCACCATTGCCACAACATAGGTAACCAGCTTAATGATCTTCCTTCGTCTTATCTGGCGCTGTTTCCTGCGCATTCTTTCGCGCAAAACCCTTCTATCCATTCATATTCCCTCTTTATCTCTCGTTACATAGTGGAAAAAATTTTCCGCAAAAAAGTTCTGTCATAGCACTTCTCTCAGCTCCAGATCATCTGTTACAAGAAGAATATCCGCTTTCTTTCCAACAGAAAGGGAACCAACTTCATCATAAATACCAATACTCTTTGCCGGATTTCGTGTTGCTGCAAAAATCGCTTCTTCAAGGGGAACACCAAAAGAAACAGCCTTGCGCATACAATCATACAGGTTCGTAGCAGAACCGGCAATCGTACCGTCCTTCAAAGTTGCCTTACAGTCCTTCATCGTTACTTCCTGTCCACCCAGCTGGTAGGTTCCGTTCTCCATTCCAGTAGCCATCATAGAGTCACTGATCAGTACAATCCTCTCTGGTCCAAACATCTTAAATGTAGCGCGGATCACAGCGGGATGAATGTGAATGCCATCACAGATCATCTCTGCCATACACTGCCCATCATCACAGGCAGCTCCGATCAGTCCTGGTTCTCTGTGCGCCAGTGGCTGCATGGCATTATAAAGATGTGTCACATGGTGTGCACCTCTTCTCATGGCCTCCGCTGCTGTATCGTAATCAGCTGCTGTATGACCAAGGGAAATGCACACCTCATTATGTACCTCATCAATGAATTCCATAGCACCATCCACATTCGGTGCCAGAGTTACCAGCTTCACCATATTTCCGGAATATTCATTCAGTTCACGGAAAAATCCGGCATCTGGTTTGCGGATATAGCCCTCCACATGGGCGCCTTTTTTCTTCGCATCCAGAAATGGGCCTTCCATATTGATTCCCCGGACAGCAGCTCCGTCTTTCATTTCTCCCACAGTCTTAATAGTAGCAAAAATTTCCTTCAGTTCTTCTGCCGGCAATGTCATGGAAGTAGGACAATAGGAAGTAATTCCGTGACTCTTTTCGTATTTCAGAATAATCTTAAGTCCCTCCGGATCAGCATCAGAAAAATCATGTCCAAATGCACCGTGACTGTGAATATCCACCAGCCCCGGAAGCACCCTGAGCCCAGCCGCGTCTACAATCGTCTTGTCCGTAACCTCATCCTCAGAAGCCACGATTCTATGATTCTCCACATACAGATCCTGTAATCTGAAGCTTCCATCCTCCTGAAAAACTTCTCCATTTTTAATAATCATAACTCCATTCCCTCCTGAGATTCATTGGCTGCTGTTTCTGTTATAAGCGGCAACCGTCAATTCTCCGTACTGTCATCCTGTGTATCTGTTGAAGCATCCGCTGCTGTGCCTGTATCTGCGGTTGCACCAGCTTCCTGCTCTTCTGCTGTATCCCCGCCATCAGTGCTCTGTCCGTCAGTCGTACTGCCATCTGCATGATCTGCTGCTTCTGTTCCCTCAGCAGCCTGTGCATCCTCACCTTCAGCAGATGTATCCGCTGCTGTCTGATCATAATTAGCATTTGCAATAATGAAATCCTGAACTCTCATAAGTCCGATACTCTCATCCACTGTAACCTGACCGTAAGTATCGATAAGAACTGCAAGATCGCCAGAAGCATACTGCTCTACCAGCTGATTCTGGATTGCAAGGCTTTCCTCATCCTCCAGAGTCATTCCCTCTGCGTCCATGATTCCCTGAATAAGCAGATTCTGTTTTACCTTGGCCTGGGCATACTGCTGGCACTGGGCTTCGAAATCATCCATGGAAACGCCCTGAGACTCTACGAAGTCTTCAAGCTCCATATTTCCCTGCTTCGCGTATGCTTCTGCCTGTTTCTTAAATGTCTTCACAGCCTCTTCTACGTCTTTCTCCGGATATTCCACAACCTCAGAATTGGTGTAAACAGTATTCCATGCAGTGCTGCGCAGACTGCTGTCGGCCTGATCCTGTGCTTCCTGCTCCAGCTGTGCGCGAACAGAAGCCTTATATTCATCAATTGTCTTGTAATCGGTATTCGCTGCAACCCAGTCATCGGTCAGTTCCGGTGGTCTCTTAAAGCTCTGCACGGTAATCTGGAATACTGCATCCTGTCCAGCCAGTTCACTGTTGCGGTAGCTCTCCGGGAAGGTTACCGATACGTCTTTAGTCTCACCCTTCTTCATTCCCACGATTCCTTCTTCAAATCCGGGAATCATTGTGCCGCTTCCGATCACAAGGTCATAATTATTACCAGTTCCACCTTCAAAAGCTTCCCCGTCTTTTGTACCTACGAAATTAATAGTAGCGGTATCACCATTCTGGATGACAGCGTTCTCATCTGTCACTTCCACTGAATTGTCTTTCAAATTCTCTGCGATACGATTCTCAATATCCTCATCTGTCACTTCTGGTACAGAATTATCAAGAGTTATCCCCTTATAGTCTGCAATTGTAACATATTTCTCCACATTATCCACTGAAACCAGGCGTGTCGCACCGGTAGAATCTGTATAAGGTTCCTGTACCTCTTCTTCCTCTGCCGAATCCTCTGCCTGCTGCTCTGTTGCAGTGCTCTCACTCTCTGTACTGGTAGTTTCTTTATCACTTCCGCAGCCATTTACAGCAAGTGCCATACACATTACTAACGCTGCCAAATATAGTTTTCTTTTCATTTCATACTCCCTTCAGTTACTCTTTTATAAAATTATCACATTTTCTATTAAAAAGGAAGCCCACTGAGGCAATCATTTTTATTTTGTCTCAGCGCAAAATCATGCGAATCCATGCCTTCTTTGCAGCTGGTCTTATCAGCCACCATTCATAGGCGGTACAGGAGTGGGTCTGGATGGGTCAAATACCTGGCTTACGTCAAACAGATCTGCCAGCATGTCCGGATTGTAATACATTCGGTATCCATCCACATTTCTTCTTCCCATTCGGAAATATTCATCCGTCATCTGTACAAAATATTTGTTAGAGTCCACATTGCAATAATAATCATATCCCTGGGATTTCAGATATTCAAATTTCTCATTGCCAGTATACTCTCCGCCGTTATTAATATCTGCTCCGAAAGCAAAGATAATAATATCTGTTCCGCCAATAAGCGGGTCAATGTTCTCTTTGAAATTCTGTGTATCTGTTTCAAGGCGTTCCATGGAAACTGTGGACATGTTTTTATGTCCCCATGTATGGCTGGCAAAAGTCCAGCCCTCCGCCTTCATGACATCTGCGACCTTTTTCGCTTCTGCCCGCTCTGTATCCAGATCAAAATCAGGATGCGCGTCAAGCCACGCCTTTTTATCATCATTCAGATCATCTGGTCGTGTCTGATAGCTGATATCTGTGCGGTAACCCAGGATTCCATTATAGCCTGTAAGCGCTACAATTCCCTTATGTCCATGATAGGCAAAATCAGGATGTTCCTCCACAAACCGGTCGATCAGCGGTACAACATCATAGTCACCTACAACTGTGCTTCCATCATCCTGTACATATTCGTTGCGAACCTTCCCCTCTTCATCTATAACAAGCTTGGTGGCAATTCCATCTCCATCCTGGGAGTGGTAATAACATACATCGTCCTGCGAAAGGACAAATGGTGTTTTTCCCTTAGGAAGATAAACCTGCTTTGCCTGCATTTTCCCATTTTCATCAACGTCTGCCAGATCATAAAGGTTTACCATTACATATCCCTCGTCATACATGATCTGGGTTATCTTATTAAACTCATCCATAGTGGTCATAACCTGATTATAACCATCTGTCTTGTAATCTCCATCAAACGCCTTGGAAGTATCCACGATCAGGGAATGGTAAAAAATGTGAGTTACCTGTTCCGGAGACCAGGCTACACATTTATCCTTTTTCTTCTGGAATTTCTCTGCAGCATTCTGAAAATGGACATTTCTCACATATGCATTGTCCTTCTGCAAAAGGCTGATTGCACCGTCATAATCATACTGGGCAGCTTTCTCCTTGGCTGTGGTCAGTACTTTCTTCTCGTGACGGATCTGCCTCCTGATGATACCTGCACCGGCTGCTGCTGCTTGTGGCATAACCCCATTTAAATCTATGGCCGCCGCCTGGGCTGCTTCCTGCTCTGCTTCCTGCTCTGGCTGATTTACAGAGTCTGAAGAATTATCTTCTGTTTTCTCTTCATCAGACATATTCCCGGATTCATCCTGTGCAATATCCTCTGAATTGTCATCTGTATTTCCAGTTGTCTCATCACTGTCATCTGCCGTACCTTCACCAGATTCCGGTTGTATATCTGTACTGTCTGAGCTGTCAGCAGCTTCCTCTGTATTAATATCTGGTTTTTCGGTGCTTTCGGGGGGTTCGGTACTTTCGGGGTTTTCGGTGCTTTGGTCAGCCTTTGCCAGTTCTTCTGCTGCCTTGCTCTCTTTACCGGAATTCTTATCAGGAACCAAATCCCTTACCTTGGCTACCAGCGTTTCCATGCCGTCTTTTAACCCCGTCTGCTCTCTATAAAAGTATCCAACACCGCCCAACACTGCCAGAGCAGTAATAATAAGAGCCAGATTACGATTCCGTATCTGCCTCTTCTTTCTCTTCAGATTGCGCTCATGTCGCTCGCGCCGTCGTTCTTCGTAATATATCTCTTCCTGGTGTTCCTTCTCTGCCAGTTCCTGTAATTCTCTGTCAAGCTCCCGCTTGGACTGGCTGTCGGGAACTTTATTCTCTTCCAGACCAGGCTGTTCCTGTTCTGTATCCGATTTCTTCATAATGTATAACTCCTAACTATACTGTAAGCCCCCCTCAAAACACCTTCTTCCCGCAAGACCAGTTAATAAAGAAAACCTACAAAGCTTCCTATTAATCCTGAACGGAATCTGTAATCTGGCATTTATTATAACCATACCAGATAAATCTATCCATTCTGTAACCAGTAGATTTCTATTATACATGATATTCAAAATAATTACCACCTCTTCTCAGTAAATATCCTTGCATTCTATTGCCATATATTGTTAAAATAAAAAACACATGATAAAATATGTTTTAACCTCAAATATCAAAAATATTAAGCTCTATATCAGTCACTCTAAAGGAGGAAAATATGAACAGATCAGATATTATGCGCATCAGCGCACTATTTGAAATAGCCCTGGGTTCTGCTTCTTTGATCGCAGCCCGCTTCTGGATCGGAACCACTAATATTGTGGGCAGACATGTAACCCATGGTGATACTACAGAGGCTTTTGCACTTACTTATGCATTTACACTTCTTCAGATTGCAATTGGAATTATAGGCGTGATGAATGCAGAAAAAGGAAGAATGAGCACCGTTATCTTTGGAATTTTGGCCTTTATTCCCCAGATCGCCCACTTCTTTCATATTAAGGGAAGTATTATACTGGTTCTTATGAATCTTGCAGCATTTGCGGTACCGGTTTTATATGCGTTCACAGCTTATAAGCTTTTTAAAGGAGATAACAAAACAATTGCCTTTTCCAAAAAATGATGTTAAAATGTAGTTTATGTGAAACAAGAATGTAACTGTTCAGTTTCTTCACGGTCACACGTTTTGCGGAACCGTGCAGGCTGAATAGTTATTAAGAAACTTTATAATATAGTAGGAGGATAAGTATGCATCCAGTAACAATCGTCCTTCTGGTGATTCTCGTAATCCTCATCGGATTACTGGTTGGTTTATATTTCTTTGGCAAGAAGACCCAGAAGAAGCAGGAAGAACAGCAGGCACAGATCGAGGCAAGTAAACAGACCGTTTCCATGCTCGTTATTGATAAGAAGAGAATGCCACTTAAGGAATCAGGTCTCCCACAGATGGTCATCGACCAGACGCCGAAGCTTCTCCGCCGCTCCAAGATGCCGATCGTTAAGGCTAAAGTCGGACCGAAGATTTCCATTCTTATCGCAGATGAGAAGGTATTCGACCTTATCCCTGTGAAGAAAGAGATCAAAGCTGAAGTAAGTGGACTTTACATAGTAGGTGTAAAAGGCATCCGCGGTAACCTGGACGCTCCGGTTAAGAAGAAAAAAGGATTTTTCGCACGTTTTAAGAAATCTGCTGAGGAAGCTCAGGCAGCCCAGAATGAGACTAAGAAATCCAAAAAGAATAAAAAGAAATGATTATTTTAGCCCTGCCATTATGATGGCAGGGCTATTTTAATGCTCCTTTCCCCATATTGTAATGCCAGACATTATTTCCTGCGTGTTGCATTTTATCAAGAATCTTTCTCTCATTTCAAAAAGGATCCTGCATTTCTGCAAGATCCTCATTCTCAATCTTATTTCCCATTATCCATATAAAATTTTCTAAGAAAATACGTCGGCGTACAGCTCCATGCGTGACAGTAGCTGTTAACCATGCTGGAGCCATAAGGGGATTCTTCCCGGTTGTATGGATTGTACAGTTCCCAGAAGGTGTCGGCGCCGTCGCGGATCATCTCGCCCCAGTAACGCTTCATTTCTTCCAGTGCAAGCTCTTTCTCATCACAGCGGATAAGCGCATCAATATAGTGATGATACATATATGGAGTTACCATGCGGATTCTTGGATTCACTTCCATTACATGATGGATCAATTTACAGTTTGTCTCTTTGTCAAAGACACGGGCCAGGATCATCCAGATCTGGGTTGCCCAGGAAGCCTGACGGTCCGGACCGCTTACGAACATTCCAAGCTCTTCATCCCAGAACTCTTTCACTGCTGCCTCTTTCAGCATGGCCTGCTTCTCTTCCAGCCAGCTGATATCCTCCTGTTTATCCAGAATCTTTGCAAGGCGGATTCCATAACGGATACAGTAAATCAGAACTGCTGTAGCTCCGGCCTGCTTATTCAGACCATCTCCCCAGTCCAGGAAGCACCAGAATGCATCACCTAAATCCTCCACAACATTTTTCTCATTTAACTGCGTCATAGCAATGCGGATCTGATCAATTGCCACATCATAAAGATCCCTGAGTGTTTCCAGATCACCGGTTGCCTCATAATAATCCAGAAGCACAGATGAGAAAAACAATGCATAGTCCAGAAGGTAAGTATCATCTGGCTCCATCTCCGGTTCTGTGAATACACAGGCGCTTAGCTTTCCCTCATTAAAAAGCAGTCCTGCAAAAATATACATACAGCGTTTGGCAAGATCATAATTCTTAAAGGTGTAATAATTGGCTCTCGCCTGAAGTCTCAGATCTCCCAGCCACATTCTGCGGTCACGCTTTGGTCCATCCTCAAAAACATCCTGCATACATTCTTTCAGGGTTTTTCGGCTTACCAGATCAATCTGATTCAGAAGCGGATCTCCGAAATCCACAGGCTTTACAGACTCCATATCTACAGCAGAAACCGTATCACAGGAAATACCATCGATTTTCAGCTGGAACTTGGCAGAAGTATCAATTACACGAAGCTCCATATAACGGAAAGAATATCTTCTTGGCAGCTTCACCTTCGCCGGAAGTACATCCACATGAATATACTCCTCCTGAATCCAGCCACGGCTGAGCCAGCCGTCATAATCAGCAGTTTTGTCCGTCATTTCCTCCAGACGCTCACCGAATTTCAGGTAAAAATAAACCGGTGCATCCTGATGGCTTCCAGTTTTACTAAGCTCCAGAGTCACATAACCTACAGCATGATCCCCGAAATCCACAAATACTGTATCATCTCTTTTTAAAGATTTTGCATACAGATTTTCAATCGGGT
>OLRT01001891.1_pt1 | contig 13825 bp, 14 predicted proteins | sample 1672021 | NCBI WGS metagenome assembly OLRT01 (sample SAMEA3136637, study PRJEB25190) | human gut metagenome | reverse complement strand
CCCCGGCGGGGCAGCTCCCTTTGCGTTATATTTTGTTCTTTAATTCTTCCAGCAGCGCCGCGCACCCTTCGGTCACATCCCGCCAGGTGGCGTCAAAATCGCCGGTGTACCACGGGTCAGCCACATCGCCGGGGCGGGCGGTGTGGTCCATCAACAGGCTCACCTTTCCCGCTGGGTCGCTGCCCACAAACCGCTGCATGTTGCGCAGGTTGCTGCGGTCCATGGCGATGAGATGATCGTAGTGCTCGTAGTCCTGCCGCGTCATCTGGCGGGCGGTTTTTCCCGCGCAGCCTATGCCATGCTCGGCCAGCTTGCGCCGTGCAGGCGGGTAGACCGGGTTGCCGATCTCCTCGGTGCTCGTCGCCGCAGACGCGATCTCAAATCGTTCTGCCTGCCCGGCTTTCGCTGCCATGTCCTTCATCACAAACTCGGCCATTGGGCTGCGGCAGATGTTGCCGTGGCAGATAAAAAGCACTTTGATTTTCTGTTTCATCGCTTAAAGTCCTCATGTTTTCGTGATTTTATCAAGCGGCACGCAGGCGTCTTAACGCTTCTTGTACAGCACCAGTTCCGGGGCTTCGCCCTCGGGACCGTAGGTGGAGATCAGGATAAAATCCATCCCGGCCAGCACGCCAAAGCAGCGCTCACCGCCGAACTCCGATTCCAGCTGGGTGCCCAGATAGGTCGTCTGGTCGTTCAAAAAATTTACCGCTGTACCGCTGGGCAGCGGATAGGCCAGGTTCACATACCGCCCTACCAGCGCGTTCAGCTTTTTCACTTTGGGCAGGCCCTCCACGTGCAGGTCGTTGATCTCCTGCATCAGCTGGCGCTTGAACGCCTCAAACTGACCGTTGTCGCTCAGCTCGTCGTAGCGTTTCCAGTAGTCCAGCGTGGGCAGCAGGTCCCACATGTAGGCACGGGCCTGTTCCTCGGTGAAGTGTTCGTTGGTCATGTGCCGGACGCATGCGTCGATCAAATCGTCCATGCTGCTGTAGGTGTAGGTGCCGTCGGCGTAGCACCATTTGCAGTAGTCCTCGTTGGGGGAGCCATCCTTGTTGTGGCTGATGATGGCATCCTCCAGCGGCATGCCGCAGCACTGACACACCAGCTGCCGCGGTGCGCCCAGCAGCGTGTTGATCGATACATCGAACTCTTTGGATAGGAGTTTCAGCGTTTCAGTGTTGGGCACGGTCTCTCCGTTTTCCCAGCGGGATACCGCCTGCCGGGTCACCAGGATACGCTCGGCCAGTTCGTCCTGGGACAAGCCTTTTTGGGTGCGCAGCTGTAAAATCACATCTTTTGTTTCCATCAGGGTCACCTCCGTTGCTCTTATTATAGCGGAAAGGCGGGCAGAGGAAAAGCAACCCGCTGTTTCCCCGCTTAGCTGCTTTTCCCTTCCAGTATGCTATAATTGCCCCCGCACGTCAAGAGGTGCGAACTGTTTATAAAGGAGTTTGCGGATCACGAAAATATGGAACAAGATCCGGTGCGCTACTACGAAGCGGCAGAGCCGTCTACAAGGGCTGCTGTTGGCGGCAGTGACTTTTTACGGGCAGTGTCAAATGTAGACCTTACGGATGTGCTGAAAGAAGCGCGGCCTGATGCGTATAATGATTTAGTACACAGCTTGCAGAGAAAATGGGCAAGTGTGTACTAAAGTGTACTTGAAAAAGAAAATGCCGTAGATTCTAACGAATCTACGGCATTTTGCTGGTCGAGGTGACAGGACTCGAACCTGCGGCCTCGTGGTCCCAAACCACGCGCGCTACCAACTGCGCAACACCTCGGTGTGTATGCCGGGACGGACCCGGCTCTCTTATTATAATACCGGCGGCGGGGTGCGTCAAGCATTTTGGCGGCTTTTATGTGGCGGGGTGCTTTCTTTTTGCGGTGGGGTGTACTATAATGGATGACGGTGTGAAATAACAGCAAAGGAAGCTGAAAAATGGAACAGGAAAAGAACAAGCCCTGGGCGTTCAGCCGCAGGGCATTTTGTGACGGCATGCGGGACGGGTTCCCCATTGCACTGGGATATTTCGCGGTGGCGTTCTCGCTGGGCATTGCCGCGCGGCACGCGGGCTTTACCCCGATGCAGGGCTTTTGGGCCAGCCTGCTGAACAACGCGTCGGCAGGGGAGTACGCCGCCTTTACGCTGATTGCGGCCAAGGCCACTTACTGGGAGGTGGCGATTATCACGCTGATCGCCAACGCACGCTACCTGCTGATGAGCTGTGCCCTGGCCCAGCGGTTTGCGCCGGGTACGCCGTTCTGGCACCGGCTGGTCATTGGGTATGACGTAACGGACGAGCTGTTCGGCATCACTATCGCCCGGCCCGGCCATTTAAACCCCTATTACACCTACGGCGCGATTTTGCTGGCAGCGCCCGGATGGGCTGTGGGTACGGCGCTGGGCATTATGGCGGGCAATGCACTGCCGCTGCGGGTGGTCAGCGCGCTGAGCGTGGCGCTGTACGGCATGTTTTTGGCGATCATCATCCCACCGGCGCGGAAGAACCACATCATTGCCGGGCTGGTGGCGCTGAGTTTCGCGTTGAGCCTTGCCTGTAATTATCTGCCGGGGATTTCAGCCATGTCTGACGGTACCCGCACGATCCTGCTGACGGTGGTCATTTCGGCAGCTGCGGCGGTGCTGTTCCCGGTGAAGGACCAGCTGGCAGAGGAGGGCGGCAGCGATGAATAATTATATCTACATTGCCGTGATGGCCTTAGTCAGCTACACCATCCGCATCCTGCCTTTGACGCTGATCCGCAAGCCGATCCGCAACCGGTTCATCCAGTCGTTTTTGTATTACGTGCCCTACGTGACGCTGGCGGTCATGACCTTCCCGGCCATCATCCACGCCACCCAGACGCCGATCTCCGGCGCAGTGGCCCTGGCGGCGGGCATTGTGGCCGCCTGGCTGGGAGCAGGGCTGTTTCCGGTTTCGGTTCTTTGCTGCGTTTTGGTGTTTGTGATTGAGTTGTTTGTTTGAAGTCTTGACTTTGTTTTAAGGGTCTGCCTTGTGGGCGTCACCACCATGCGGTGACGCCCTTTTATAATGGCAGGATGCCGTAATAAAAAGGCCCTGCCGCGGGGTGGGCAGGGCTGGGTGGCAGCACATGATCCAAACAAACTTCAAACAAACTCCCGCCAGGTCTCCTCGGCCGACGATTGGAATTCGCCCAGTTCCTGGCAAAGCTTCCTCGCACCGGGGCTGGCGGCGGGATAGTCTTTTTCGGCCCGTTTGCAGTCCAGCACGCCCTGGCCGCTGCCTTCGGCCAGCATGGTGGCCAGGTTGCGGGTGGACTTGTCCATCATGGTGCGGGTGCGGATGCCCATGCTCACGCTCATGCGGGCGGCAGCGCTCTGGCCCTGTGCCTCGGCCCCGAGGGCATCCAGTGCGGTGTGGGCCGCCTGGTTGATGCGCCGATACTCCCGCTTCTGGCGCATCATCTCGTCTTTCAACCGCTGGTCGTGGGTCAGGCCCATCAGCTCGTCCAGCGTGTTTTTGCCCATCTCGGTGTTCTGCACGATCTCCTGGAGCATTTTTTCATTATCGGTTTGCATAACAAAATCCCCCTTGTGTACGTGGTGGTCGGTCAACCATAGTATGTACACAAGGGGGATGTTTTTATGCAAAGATCACAGGCGCTGCTGGGCCAGAGAGAACATCATGTCCCAGGCCGGGGTCTCGCCCCATTCGGCGCTGGCCAGCTGCACGGTAAAGCTGCCGCGGCGGGACAGGCTGATGCTGAACTCCCGGCGGGAGTTGTCCAGCGCGTCCTGCAGTTTGCGGGCCACCCGGGCGGCGGGGGTGCCCACCGTTACCACGGCGAACAGGCCGTCTTCCAAACGGGCTAGCACGGCGGCCTTGTCGTCGGTACCGACAGACAGCTGCAGGATACCGGCGGCCATGTTCAGGCAGCAGTCGGCCGCATTGGCGGACTCGTTCTGGCGCAGGCTCCAATACTCGTTCACGCGGGCCATCACCACGCCCACGGGCTTGCCGGCCTGGGCCTGGGGCTCGGCGTAGCGGCGGTACTCGGTGTCCAGATAGCGGGCATTGTACACGCCGGTCAGGTAATCGCGGCGCAGCTCCTCCTGCATCTGGGCCAGCACGCGGTTAAAGGAATTCTCGGCCCCGGCAGAGGATTGCAGATTGTGGGGCATGCAGCAGTGGAAAGCCAGCACGCAGGGGCGGGCGTCCGCCTGGATGCCCTGGTACAGCACCAGCTCCGGGCCGTCATCGGCCTGGGCCAGCTGCACGCCGCGGCCGGTCTCATCCAGCGCGGTCAGTTCCTCGGCTTTATCGGTGGGCTGCAGGGTGGCGGGGTCCAGCACAGTGCCTAGGTAGGGGTCCAGCACACTGACCTTGCCGTAGACCTGCTCCAGCGCGGTGATCGCGGTGGACAGTTCAGCGAGGGTATACTCAAATTTCATGTCAGTTCCTCATTTTTAAAACAAAAGATCCCTATTAGGAAAATAACTTTCAAATACTAAACTATTGTATCACAAAATACGATTGCTGGATAGTTCTGCCTTGCACAAAGAATTTGCGCACTACAGCGCAAAACATTGTTTAGGTTCACAAAAAAAGCAGATGCTGCGTTATAGAAAACACCCCGCACGGTCCCTGGCTGGATACGCGGGGATCATGCGGGGCTGTTATGCGATTATTTCCGGGCGGCCGGTGCGCGGAAGTACCGCACGGTCATGGCCTTGATCTCCCTGGCCAGGGCGGGGGTGAGCTTCTTCTCATCCACGCGCCACTGCCAGTTGCCCTGGGCCACGCCGGGGGTGTTCATGCGGGAGGCAGACGGCTCCTCCAGCCAGTCGGCCATCGGGATGATGGCCAGGGCGGCGGTGCTGGCCATCACGCCGCGCAGCATGCCGCGCAGTTCGCCTTCGGTCTTATTCAGGGCAAAGTATTCACGGGCCTGCTGGCGGTATTCGGGGGTCAGCTCCTCGCCAAACCAGCCGGCCAGCGTGTTGTTATCGTGGGTGCCGGGGTAGGCCACGCAGTTGCGGGGGTAGTTGTGGGGCAGGTCGACGCTGTCCTCGCCGGTAAAGGCAAACTGCAGCACCTTCATGCCGGGGAAACCGCTGTCGGCCAGCAGCTGGCGGACTGAGTCAAACATCTCGCCCAGATCCTCGGCCACGATGGGCAGCTCGCCCAGGGCGTTGTGCAGGGTGCGGAACAGGTCCATGCCGGGGCCGTTCTCCCAGCGGCCGTTGCGGGCGGTGCTTTCCCCAGCCGGGATGGCCCAGTAGGTGTCGAAGCCGCGGAAGTGGTCGATGCGCAGGATGTCGTAGATGAACAGGGCGTGGCGGATGCGGCGGATCCACCAGGCGTAGCCGGTGCGGCGGTGGTAGTCCCAATCATACAGGGGGTTGCCCCACAGCTGGCCGTCGGCGGCAAAGTAGTCCGGCGGGCAGCCTGCCACGCGGCGGGGCTTGCCGTCGGCGTCGGTCTCAAACAGTTCGCGGCCCGCCCAGGCATCGGCGGAGTCGGCGGCAACGTAGATGGGAATATCGCCCATGATGGATACGCCTTTGCTCTTGGCATAGGCGTGCAGGGCGCGCCACTGGCGGTCGAACTCGTACTGGACAAACGCCCAGAAGCCAACCTCCTCGGCGTGTTCCTCTTTAAAAGCAGCCAGGGCGGCGGGGTCGCGCAGGCGCAGGGCCTCGGGCCACTGCTGCCAATCCACCATGCCGTTGTCCCGCTTGATGGCCATGTACAGGCAGTAGTCGGGCAGCCACTCGCTGCTCAAAAACTGGAAGCGGTACCAATCGTCGGGGTAGGGGGTGTCGTAGCCGGGCACGGGGCGCTGCTTTAAAAAGTTGGCGTAGGCCTTGCGCAGCACGTCAAAGCGCTTCTCATACAGGATGCCGTAGTCGATGTGGGCCGCGTCGCCGCCCCAGTGGATCTTGGCGAAATCCCGGCGGGTCAGCAGGCCGTCCTTGACCAGCTGATCCAGATCAATAAAGTAGGGGTTGCCCGCAAAGGCGGAGCAGCTCTGGTAGGGACTGTCGGCATAGCCGGTGGGGCCGACCGGCAGGATCTGCCAGATCGTCTGCCCGGCGGCAGCCAAAAAATCCACAAACTTACGGGCGGGTGCGCCCATGCTGCCGATGCCATAACCGCCCGGCAGGCTGGAAAGCGGCATAAGAATACCGCTGCAACGTGCGAAATTCATTTACTATCCTTCTTCTCTTTCGCTGGTATTTTTAATGTCCTCTTTATTCGGCACCCAGGGCTGCCAAAGCGGCCTGGGTAAAGGCGGTGCGCTCGGCCTTGCCGCGTGTGCCGCCCTGCAGGGCCTCCTCGTTGGCCGTAAGGGCCTGGGCCGCTGCCGCCGTGGGCAGGTCGATGCCCGGCAGGATGGCGGTGTTGACCTGCTTCACCTGCATCGCGCCCAGCGTGGTGGTGTCGGACGCGGTGTTCCACGGGGTGATGACGCCCAGCGTGTCGGTTAGGGCTTTTTCGCCATCGCCGCTGGAGTACAGCCAAAGCACGGCGCTCTCGGCGGATTTCAGTGCGGCGGCATCGCCGGTGTCCTGAATGGCGAAGCAGCCCGCATTGGCCAGGATGGGGTAGTCCAGCAGGCCGGTGAGGTTATACTCCTCGGTGGTCAGATCGCTGTCCTCCAGGTTGGTTTTGAAGGGGATCAAAACCAAATCCTGGCAGGCGTCGGTCCCGTAGGCGGCCAGCAGGTCGGTCAGCTTGGCCCGGCGGAACAACCCGCCCTCGGCGCTGTCGGCCATGGCGTCCCATTCCAGCGAGACGGCGCTGTAGATGCCGTTCAGCGGGCCGGTCAGGGCGTCGGCCGTATACTGGCCGTCCGCCGCCAGCACGGCCACAGTGTAGCCGCTGGTGCGGTCCAGCGGCGGGGCAAATACGCCGGTGGCGGTCAGGGCTTCGGGCCGGGCCTCCGGCAGGGTGCGGTCGGCGCCGTTTAAGGTGACGGTGGCGGCTTTCGGCTCGGCCAGCCAGTCCTGCAGGGTCTCCACAAAGTCGCTCCACTCGTCCCAGTTGGCATTCTGCAGGGCTTCGGCAACGCCATCACCCAGCAGGCTGTTCAGCAGACTGCCGCTGACCCAGTAACCGTACAGGCTGCGGCCTGCGGGCAGGGCAGTGGCACTCTCGGTAATATTGGCGCGGGCGGCGGCTGCGGCCAGCAGGGTATCGCTGGTCACATCCAGGGTGGCGCCGTCCGGCTGGTGGTCCAGCGCCAGCAGGCTGGCGGTACTGGCATCGTCCGTCCAGTTCAGGGCCACGCCCTGGGCATCGGCATAAGCCTGCAGGGCGGGGGCCAGCCCGTCAGCGGCATAGGCGGTAAGCACCTGGGGAGCAGGCTCGGGGGCCGTCTCCACCGTGGCAACGCTTTCCACCGGGGCCGCCGCGCAGGCGGTAAGCAGCAGCGCCGATAACGCCAGCGCCGCCGGGGTGATTTGTTTTTGCATAGGTTTGAAGTTCTCCTGGTAGGAAATGATGGGCACAACAGGGAAGTGACCTACTTGTAGAGGGCGAGCCCTCCTAAATTTCAGCCCATATATTTCTTATTATATAGGAAATGAAAGGTTTTTTCCACACCTGTTTTGTGTTATAATAAGAAAAATCTGATTTTTTTGAAAGGAGTCTCCTTTCTGTGACGCAAAAGTTATACGAAACAGACGCTTATGTGCAGGAATTTGCTGCAGCCGTGCTCTCCTGCACCCCGGCCAAGGGCGGCTATGCGGTCGTGCTGGACAGGACTGCCTTCTTCCCTGAGGGCGGCGGCCAGCCCTGTGACATGGGCACGCTGGGCACTGCGAAGGTGACCGACGTGCATACCGACGGCACCACCATCACCCATACCACGGACGCTCCGCTGGAGCCGGGCACCGCCGTGACCGGCCGCATCGATTGGCCCCGCCGCCTGGATGCCATGCAGCAGCACACCGGCGAGCATATCCTCAGCGGCACCTTCCACCGCCTGTTCGGGGCCGAGAATGTGGGCTTCCACATCGGCACCCCCTACGTGCGGATGGACACCAGCATCCCGCTTTCCGCCGCCCAGCTGGCCCGGGCCGAAGCCGAAGCCAACGCCGCCGTGCGGGCTGACACCCCCGTGCACTGCTACATCCCCGACGCCGCCACCCTGGCCGCCACCGAGTACCGCAGCAAAAAGGAGCTGGACGGCCCCGTGCGGCTGGTGGAAGCCGGCGGCGACTGCTGCGCCTGCTGCGGCACCCATCTGGCCCGCACCGGCGAGGTGGGGCTGATCAAAATCATCTCTGCCCAGCATTACAAGACCGGTATGCGGCTGGCTGTGGCCTGCGGGCGGCGCGCTTATGACGCGGTGGCCGCCATCTGTGCCGACGCCGAAGCCGCAGGGCGCGTGCTCTCTGCCCCGGCGGGCAGCCTGGCCCCGGCGGTAGAGAACCGCCAGAACGGCGAAGCTGCCCTAAAGCAGCGCATTGCCGCGCTGCAAAACGCCCTGGCGGATGCCTACATGCAGGCTGCAGCGCCTGACCGGCCCGCCGTGCTGTGGGCCGAGGGAGCCGACGGCGACGGCTTGCGCCGCATTGCCATGGCGGTCTGCGCGGGCATAAATCAGGTCGCCTGCGCCATCGCCCCCGGCGGGCAGGGCCTATCCTACGCGCTGGCCGCCCCCGATGGCACCGACGCCCGCGCCCTGGGCAGGGCACTGAACGAAGCCTTTGCAGGCCGGGGCGGCGGCAAGCCTGCCTTCTGCCAGGGGAGCCTGGCCCAGCCCGGCCTTACGCCCGATGTCGTCCGCGAGAAACTTTCTACATTACTATAACAGGAGACACTCCCATGAGAATGCGTTTTAAACCCTACGCCCGCCCCGAACTGCTGGCCTGCGACTTCCATGTGCACGAGCCGCTGACCCACGGCGGCCACTGGCACGAGACCTACGCCCGCCCCGACCAGCCCTGGCACCTGGAGCTGGGCTGCGGCAAGGGAGGTTTCCTGGCGCAGCTGGCCCCCCGGCACCCGGACATCAACTACCTGGGCATCGACATCACCGACAAGGTGCTGATCCTGGCCAAGCGCAAGGTCGAGGCCGCCTATGCCGAGCGCGGCATGACCCCTGATAACGTCAAGATCGCCAGCATCGACATCGAGCGCCTGGGCAATGCCTTCACCCCTGCCGACCGGGTGGACCGCATCTACATCAACTTCTGCAATCCGTGGAGCAAAAACGCGGGCAGCAACAAGCACCGCCTGACCCATCCCCGCCAATTGCTGCAATACCGCCAGCTGATGGATGAGGGCGCGGAGATCAGGTTCAAGACCGACGACGATGACCTGTTCCGGGACAGTTTGCATTACTTCCCGGCGGCAGGCTTTGAGATCACCTGGCAGACCTTTGACCTGCACGCCAACGAGCCGGATTGGAACCTGCGCACCGAACACGAGGGTATGTTTACCGAGATGGGCATCCCCATCAAGGCGCTGATCGCCCGCAAAGGCCCCGACAGCACCGTGACCTGGGTGGAGCCCAAGACCCTGGCCAAAGAGCTGGAAGCCGAGGAAGAGGAGGAAGCCGCCGAAGCACCCGCCCCGCAGGAGGACGCCGAATGACCCAGACAGAAATCTTTTCATTTGTCGTACAAACGCTGTATTGGTTCTTCCTCTACGGCTGTATCGGCTGGGGCGTCGAGGTCGTCTACGCCGCCATCAAGGAGCGGCGGCTCGTCAACCGCGGGTTCCTCTGCGGCCCCATCTGCCCCATTTACGGCTGCGGCATGGTGGTGCTGAACTGGACGGTGGCCGCGCTGGCCCCCTCCGGCGAGGGGAAAAGCGTCAGCACCGTGGCGGTGTTCTTTGTGGGCATGGTGCTCACCACCGCCATCGAGCTGGTGGGCGGCTGGACGCTGTTCAAAATTTACCACATCCGTTGGTGGGACTACTCCAACATGAAGTTCAACATCGGCGGCTACATCTGCCCGCAGTTCTCGCTGCTGTGGGGCCTGGGCAGTGTCATCATGGTCAAGGTGGTGCACCCGGCGCTGGCCAAGGCCAGCAGCCCGCTGCCCATGAAGGTGCTGGTGCCTACCGAAGCCGCCGTGCTGGCGCTGTTTGTGGTCGACCTCATCGTCTCCGCAGCTGCCGCCACCGGCCTGAACAAAAAGCTGAAAGAGATCGACGAGGTGCGCGCCCGCCTGCGCGTGACCAGCGACAAGCTGACCACCGTGCTGGGCGTCAGCGCCATGACCGCCGATACCATTTTGGACGAGCAAAAACTGCAGCTGGCCCTGGCCAAGCTGGAGGGCCGCGAGAACGCCGCCGAGTTGAAGCTTGAAATGCTGCTGCGTGCCAACGAAATGCGCGCCAAGCTGCGTGACATCAGCGTGGATAAGATGGGCACCCGCCGCTTGCTGCGGGCCTTCCCGGATATGAAGAGCCTTACCTACGCCGAGGCGCTGGCCTCCACCCGCGCCGGCGTCCGCCGCCTGAACGAGCTGGCCGCTGCCGCCAGGACCGCTGCCAAAGAGGTGGCCCAGACCGCTAAGGAGACCGCGCAGACCGCCGTGGGTACAGCTGCTGCCGCCGCCCAGACGGCAAAAGAAACGGCTGCCAATGCCGCGCAGTCTGCGGCCCAGACCGCCAAAGAGGCTGCCGCCTCGGCGATCCAAACGGCCCGGGAGACCGGCGTCAGCACACCCCAAAGCACCAGGCCCGCCAAAGACGAACCGGGCCAATAAAGCCAATAGCCAATAAACATGCGCTTCGCCATCCCGGCGAGGCGCATCTTTTTTGCGACGGTGGTTTCTGGCAAAAACAGCCACCCCTTTATCAAAACTGCGGAACTACGGAAGTACTTATATAAATTACATAGATATGTTAATTATAAGTACTTCCATAACTCCAGAAGTAGTTGGAAACACCAGGGTACTTCCGGAGTTCCGCAGTATATATACCGGGCGGAAATACCCGGAAGTAGTTCTTTGACTGCCGCAAAATCCATGCGCTGCGGCACCCCTATCGGCAGCAAAAAAACAGCAGGGCTTTCCCGACCCTGCTGCTGCTGACCTTATATACTTTATAAATAAGCTGGCATCCCACTCGCTGGGACACCTCCTGGATGGCCCCCTCTGGGAGGGGGCTCCCGCGAAGCGGGTGGGGGAGAGAGCCGGAGATTTGGTAGCAGTTAATTTGCTTGTCTCTCCCTCAGTCTGCGCTTCGCGCAGCCAGCTCCCTCGCAGAGGGAGCCTTTTTACCTATAATCAGTTCAACTTCTTCCCAAAGAATTCCAGCTCCGGCTTGATGACCTTCATCAGGGCGTCGAACTGGTCGGGCGTCAGGCTCTGGGCGCCGTCGCTCTTGGCCTTGGCCGGGTTGTTGTGCGTCTCGATCATCAGGCCGTCCGCGCCCACGGCCACGGCAGCCTGGGCCAGCGCGGGCACCATAAAGGCGATGCCGGCAGCGTGGCTGGGGTCGATGACCACAGGCAGATGGGTCATCTTTTTCAGCATCGGCACAGCGGAAATATCCAGCGTGTTGCGCATGCTGGTCTCAAAGGTGCGGATGCCGCGCTCGCATAGCACCACGTTGGGGTTGCCCTCGGCCATGATGTACTCGGCGCTCATCACCAGCTCCTCCAGGGTGGAGGACAGGCCGCGCTTCAGCAGCACGGGGGTCTTCAGGCGGCCCACGGCTTTCAGCAGCTCAAAGTTCTGCATGTTGCGTGCGCCGATCTGGATCATGTCCACGTGGGCATCCTCAAACAGGTGGATGTGCTCGTTGTTCATCAGCTCGGTCACGATGGGCTGGCCGGTCACAGCGCGGGCCTCCTGCAAAAGCTCCAGGCCCTCGGCACGCAACCCCTGAAAGCTGTACGGGCTGGTGCGGGGCTTGAACGCGCCGCCGCGCAGGATGCTGGCACCCGCAGCCTGTACGCGCTGAGCCACATAGGTGATCTGCTCTTTGCTTTCCACGCTGCAGGGACCGGACATCACGGCAAAGTACCCGCCGCCGATCTTGTGCCCGCCCACGTCCACGATGGTGTCGTCCGGGTGGAACTTGCGGTTGGCTTTCTTGTACGGCTCGGTCACGCGGCGGCAGGTCTCCACCACCGGGTTGGCCAGCACCCAGCTTTCGGCCAGGGACTTGGTGTCGCCGATCAGGCCCAGGATGTGGGTGTCGCTGCCCACGGAATCGTTGATCTGGTAGCCCATATCCTCCAGCTCGTGGCAGAAGGAGTCGACCTGCTCGGCCGGGGCGTGCTGTTTTAATACGATGATCATAATGTGTCTCCCATTTCTCTATTTTTAAACTTTTGGATTCCTGGCGCAATCGCCGCCAGCGTTCGTGTTTTCTTATCGAATGATGATAGTCTAACACTTTAAAGCGCTAAAGTCAACCCCCTTGCCAAAATTTTGCAGGGGACGTATAATGGGCATATCCTATATAAAGGGAAAAGCACAAACCTTTGTAGGGACCCGCTTGACGGCCAAAACGAAGGCCGCCAGCCAGCAAAGCTGGCCCGCTCGTGCGGTTCAATGCCCCGCAGGGGCATTGATCGCTGCGCGACCCCGCAATGCTCGCATCGGTCCGCACCTTATACTATATAATAAATGAGGTCATCTCAAATGGCAAAAGAAGCAAAAACCAACGCCATGCGCATGCTGGAGCGTGCCAAGGTCAACTATACCGCCCATGAATACCCCCACGAGGAAGGCCAGGCCGTCGACGGCGCCAACGTCGCCCGCCTGACCGGCCAGGACCCGGCCCGCGTTTTTAAAACGCTGGTCACCCAGGGGGCAGACCATAACTATTATGTGTTTGTCGTGCCCGTGCTGGCCGAGCTGGACCTGAAAAAGGCCGCCAAGGCCGCCGGCGTCAAAAGCGTGGCCATGATCCACGTGGCCGACATCAATAAAGTCACCGGCTATATCCGCGGCGGCTGCAGCCCTGTGGGCATGAAAAAGCAGTTCGCTACCGTCTACGATGAAAGCTGTCTGGCCCAGCCCACCATCATGGTCTCCGGCGGCCGCATCGGCACCCAGGTGGAGTGCGCCCCTGCTGATCTTATCAAGGTGACCCGCGGCAAAACGGCGGCCATCACCCAGGAGCACCAGGCATGATGCGGCTGGATAAGTACCTGGCCGAACGCACCGGCATGACCCGCAGCGAAAGCCGCAAGGCCATCACCAAGGGGCGCGTGATGGTCGCGGGCAAGATCTGCTGTAAGGCGGATACCCAGCTGGACGAGACCGCCGCGCAGATCGCGCTGGACGGCGCGCCGCTGGCAGGCGAATATAAAAAGTATGTGTATATCATGCTCAATAAGCCGGAGGGCGTCGTCAGCGCCAGCCGCGACAAGCGGGATACCACTGTGGTGGACCTGGTGGCCGCGGACTACCCTCGGCGGGATCTGTTCCCGGCGGGCCGCCTGGATAAGACCAGCACCGGCTTTGTACTGCTGACCGATGACGGCGCCCTGGCCCATGACATCCTGGCCCCGGCCCACCATGTGGACAAGCAGTATTTGGTTACGCTGGACACCCCGCTGACCGAGGAGATGCGCCACGGCTTTGCGGCGGGCGTCACCCTGGCCGACGGCGAACACCTGGCCCCCGCCGAGGCCGAACCGGCCGGGGACGACCCCTGTACCGTGCGCGTCACCCTGCATCAGGGCGTCTACCACCAGATCAAGCGCATGTTCGGCGTTTACGACGCCGGCGTCAACACCCTCCACCGCCTCTCCATCGGCGGCGTTGCATTGGATGCGACTCTTGCCCCCGGCGAGTACCGGGAACTGACCGAGGAAGAACGAAAACAATTGCAGAACTAAGGCTGCCCTAGAG
>OLRT01001885.1_pt1 | contig 13867 bp, 12 predicted proteins | sample 1672021 | NCBI WGS metagenome assembly OLRT01 (sample SAMEA3136637, study PRJEB25190) | human gut metagenome | reverse complement strand
AGCGCCTGTACAAAAGCATACCGCAGATAGCCGGATTTATCAAGATAGTGGACGTCCATTTCAAACATTTGCATGCAAGTGTCATTATTAAACGTGTAGTAATCGTTGATAGCCCGGCATTTCGTGATGGTGTAATAGCCGTGGGAGTTGGCATGCAGGGCCTCAAAATAGCAGACTGGGTGCTTGAAGAACATCTTGGCCCAGGTCAGCATATAGCGGGCCAGGCCACCCTTGCTGGGATTCTTGTAGTACTGCTTTACGCCATCGGAAAGTTCCGGCATATAGCTCTGGGCCAGGCTGTCATAGTCAAGCACTTCATTGATGACAGCCTTCTCGTCGTCGGTGACGTCATAGCCGAAGTCCCGGACATAGCGAGCCGTCTGCTGCATCGGCACCGAGAGGGCCTCCCCCACGCTGCCCGCCGGGATGTCGAGGACTTTTTCGGTGAATACATCAAACCCGAAGGAGCCAATGACTACCGCCAGCATGACCGCCAGAAGTGGTTTGCGCAGCTGTTTACCAGTCAGCACAAGAGCCGAAGCAAGCAACATCGGCACAACGGCGTAGATGCCGTTTTTGCGCAAAAGGCAGCAGAGGATGCCCAGCGCCGCGTAGGCGGCCAGGCGTTTGCGGCTCCCCTGCCATTCCTGCGGGAACAGCAGCAGATCGGCGGTTTTCAGCACGAACAGCACAAAGAGACCGGTGTAAAGCGTATCCTTGACCTGGGTCTGGATGAACACGCCCCAAATCGGGTTCAGCGCAAAGAACGCCGTGACAGCGTACTGCACCCTGCGGGAGCAGCCCAGCTTGCCCGCAAAGGCCGCCACCTGCCCAAACACCCAGGCACAGACGATGAACTGCAAGACGATGTAGAAGAACACACCCAGGTTATCACTGCCCAGGATGCGGCCCAGCTGGAACAGCCAACCGTGCAGCCAGGTGGACAGCACCGTATGGTGGGCGGTCATTTCCTGCTTGCCGATGACCTGGGAGATCTGCCCCCAGGAGTCCCAGTCCACCGACCCGGGCCAGAACACGGCCAACCAGGGCAGCCATGCCGCGCCGATGAGCAGCGACGACGTGCGGCCCGGGGCCCTGGCGAACCGGCGGGCGAAGCGGTTTTCCGGTTCGGCTTCTGCCCCGCCAGGCCGCCCCAGCAGGGCGTACAAGCCCCAGACAGCGTGGTAGAACAACACCCCATACCCGGCCATGCAGACAGCGCCCACAAAGACCTGATAGGGATTTTTAAAGACGAAGGCCCAGTTGCCCAGCTTGCAGATGCTCAGGCCCAGCACCTCGGCGACACCAAAGACGATGCTCAGCACCAGTTCGGCGCGTCTGGGCTTGGCCGTGCGCTGGCGGCGCACCCAGTAGAGCAGCGCCGCCAGCCCCGCCGCCGCAGGCCCCCAGGCCCAGGCGTCCAGCGGGAAGTTCTGGTGCAGCTTGACAAGCCCCACCAGCAGCCCCGGCGCGGCGTCCAGGTCAAGGCCGGTCGTTTCGTACTGCATACCGATCATCAGGTCGGTGCGGGCGGTCTCGGTATCTGCCACCGTGATGACGGCGGAGAGCGCCAACGTGCAGAGCAGCCCCAGCAGCAGCGCCCGGATGATATCTTTTGTTTTCTGCTTCATAGGCTTCACCGTATTTTATAGGGGCAGAACGACAGGCCATCGGCGGAGATCAGACGGTAGGTGATGCCGTCCCGCTCGCCCTGCATGGCATAGCGGATGGACTTGCCGTGCAGGTGGCCGTAGCAGCATTCGGTCACATGGAACTCGTTCAGCACATCCACAAGTTCCTGCGCCTGTGCGCCCGGGTAGATGGGCGGGTAGTGCAGGAAGGCGATTTTTTCACGCGTCTCCCCCGCCGCCTGCAAACTCATCCGCAGGCGGCCAGCCTCGCGCGCCATGAGCTTTTCCCCCTGGGCGGCCACATCGTCAAAGGGCCAGCCCCGAGTGCCGCACAGCGCCACATCGCCCACGATGCAGGCGTTATTGTGCAGAATGTGCAGCGTGTCAAAGCCGTTGGCGGCCAAAAACGTCTCCATCTTGCGGGTCGTCGTCCACCAGTAGTCGTGGTTGCCTTTCAGCAGCCATTTCTGGCCAGGCAGGTTTTGGATAAAGGCAAAATCCGCCTTGGTGTCGTTCAGGTTCATGGCCCAGCTGGTGTCGCCCGCCAGGACAACGGTGTCTTCCGGGCATATGAGCTTGCGCCAGTTGGCTTCCAGTCGGGGCAGGTACCCCTCCCACCCCGGGAAAACGTCCATGGGCTTGTCCGTTCCCAGCGAGAGGTGCATATCCCCGATTGCAAAGATGGCCATACGGCCCTCACTTTCTAGTTGTTGTTTTTAACGAAGGGATGCGGTGCGGATATCCGCGGGCTTCAAGACCGTCTTGAAGCGCACTTCCAGCTTGTCCAGCTCACTTAAGGACGCCGGGGCCTCGGCGCCGGTCTTGGCGGTCAAGGCCGCCATAGCGGCAAAGTCGCTGGCGGGGGCGGTCTCGCCCAGGGCGGTCAGCACGTCGCGCGGGAACTTGAAGGGGCTTGCCGTGGACAGCACGACCATGGGAGCCTCGGTGCGCAGGGCTTCGGCCACGCGGAACGCCACGGCGGTGTGGGTGTCGCAGAGGTAGTTGTCCTCGTCAAAACGGACCTTGATTTCCGCTGCGCCCTCGGCATCATCCGCATAGCCCGCGGCGAAGCTCGCCTGGATCTTCGCCAGCGTCTCGGCATCGACGGTGTACTTGCCGGTCTGGCTGAGCTCCTGCATCCAGGCGGCGACCTTCTCACTGCTGCCGCTGACGTGGTAGAGCAGGCGCTCGAGGTTCGAGGAAATCAGGATATCCATGGACGGTGACGTCGTCTTGTAGAAGGTGCGGCGGGCGTCATAGGTGCCGGTCCGCAGGAAGTCGGTCAGCACGTTATTCTTGTTGGACGCGCAGACCAGCTTGCCCACCGGCAGGCCCATCTGCTTGGCGTAGTAGCCGGCCAGGATATCGCCGAAGTTACCGGTCGGAACGCAGAAGTCAACCGGCTTGCCCCATGCGACCGCGCCCCGCTCGGCCAGACGGAAGTAGGCGTAGAAGTAGTAGACAATCTGCGGCACCAGGCGGCCCCAGTTGATGGAGTTCGCGCTGGACAGGCGGATGCCGCGCTTTTCCAGCTCGGCGGCAACGTCAGCGTCGGCAAAGACCTTCTTGACGCCGGTCTGGGCGTCGTCAAAGTTGCCCTGCACGGCGTAGACCTGCACATTTTGGCCCTTCTGGGTCGCCATCTGCAGGTGCTGGATCTCGCTGGTGCCGTCGTTCGGATAGAACACTTCAATTTCGATGCCGTCGAGATCAGCATAACCTGCCAGCGCGGCCTTGCCGGTATCACCGGAAGTCGCGACGAGAATGCGGGTCGTCTCGGTGCGGCCCAGCATCTTCTTGGCTTCGACCAGCAGCTTCGGCATCAGCTGCAAAGCGTAGTCCTTGAACGCGCAGGTCGGACCGTGCCACAGTTCAAGAGAATACAGGCCGTCGCGGACCTTGACCGTCTCGCCTGCCTTGCCGCCGAAGGCTTCGCCGTAGGTAGCAGCGGTGGCGGTGTGCAGGAAATCAGCGCTGTACTCGGTCAGGAAACCGGCCAGCACCTTTTCAGCCAGTACGGGGTACGAAAGGTCTTTCCAACCTTCCAGATCAGCCTTCGGGAAAGTTTCCGGTACAAACAGACCGCTCTGCGGTGCCAGACCACGGACGATTGCTTCCTGTGCGGAAACGCGGAGTGCGGAATCTCTGGTGCTTAAATACTGCATATGTTTACACCCTTTCTCTTATTCTCTTGTACTTTCGTTCCTCTCTATCTTCTCAGCACTCAAACGCGCTGGGAATGCAATGTACCTGCCAGCCCTTGGCGGCAGGGGTGACTTCCACCACATCAAAGCGGATGGCTGCGTCCCGGTAGGGGCTGCACTGCAAATACTGCTGGGCGGCTAAAATCAATCGCTGCTGCTTGCGAGCATCCACCGCAGCGGCCGGGCGATCCAGCATCGCGCCGGTACGGGTCTTGACCTCGGCAAAGACGAGGGTTTCATCCTTATATAAAATAAGGTCAATTTCCCCCATCCGGGTGCGGTAATTGTGGTTGAGCAGCAGCCAGCCGCGCTGCTGGTAATACTTAGCGGCAATCGCTTCGCCGATATGGCCGGTGTCAGTCATGCCAGTAGCCCTGTTTTTTCAAAAAGCTGCGGCGGTAAAACGGCTGGATGCCGTACTGTGCAATCAACTCATAGTGCAGCTTCGTCGGGTAGCCCTTGTGCTTGGCAAGCTGGTACTGGGGGTATTGCTTGTCCAGTTCCAGCATATAGCGGTCACGGCTGACCTTTGCCAGAATCGACGCCGCCGCAATGGCCGCGCTGTTGGCGTCGCCCTTGACGACAGCCTCGGCGGGCTGTATCAGCCCCGGCGGGCAGCGGTTGCCGTCAATCAGCGCATAATCGGGCGTTATTTCCAACCCTGCCACTGCCTGGGCCATGCCGTCCATCGTTGCCCACAGGATGTTGCGCTCGTCGATCTCCTGCGGCGAGATAAATACGATTTTGTACGCCAAGGCACGGTTTGTGATTTCTTCAAACAGCGCTTCGCGGCGTTTTTCGGTCAGCTTTTTGGAGTCATTGACCCCCGCAATGGGGTCGTCGGGGTTCAGGATGACCGCCGCGCAGCAGACCGGTCCGCACAGTGGGCCGCGCCCGGCCTCGTCCACGCCGCAGAGTACGCCGTGCTCGGCGCGTTTGGCGGCGTCAAAGACGTAGAGCGCCTCGTTACTGCTCGTCGTCGTCCCAGTCGTCCGGGGCATCGTCGATCACCTCTTCCACGTCTTCTTGAATCGCACGCTGGGGCGGGCGCTCCAGCGAGAGCCGCCCCCACTTGCTGGCGCGGAACTCCCCCACCAGCATTTTTGCGGCGCGTTCGGTGTCCACCTCGCCGCCGGAAATCAACATCCCGCGCTTGGCACCTATGGCCTGCAGCAGGTCATAAGGCGGCAGTTCCAGCGCCGCCGCATCCAGCTTGTAGCGGGCCAAAAGCTGCTGCGGGTAGATGCCCCGCACGCTGGACAAAAGGCCGCAGGCCAGCTCCTCAATGTCCAGGATATCGTCTCGGATGGAGCCGATGAACGCGAGGTTCGACGCTGTTTCCAGCGAGTCAAACTTTTTCCACAGCACACCGGGCATATCCATCAGGTCAAAGTTGTCAACGCTGATCCACTGCTTGCCGCGGGTGACGCCGGGCTTGTTGGCGGCCTTTGCACGGGTCGTGCCCGCAAAGGAGTTGATAAAGGTAGACTTGCCCACATTCGGGATGCCCACGATCATCACGCGGATGGCCGCGCCCACCATGCCGCGGTTGCGGCGGCGCTCCATCAGGGCGGAGAGTTCTTTCTCAATTAACCCTTTCGTCGCCGTGGCGCGGCCCCGCTGCTTGGAGTCCATGGCAATGCAGCCCGCGCCAGCACTTTTGAAATAGGCCAGCCACTGCTTGGTGATTTCGGGGTCGGCCAGGTCGGATTTGTTCAGTACATATAAATGCGGTTTGCCCGCGGTGATGCGCTCGATCTCGGGGTTCAGGCTGGAAAGCGGGATGCGTGCGTCGAGAATCTGCAAAACGCAGTCGACGTTGCGGATTTCCTTTTCCATCAGGCGCAAGGTCTTGGTCATGTGCCCGGGGAACCACTGGATCTGGCGGCTGTTGATAATGTCGCTCTGGCTCATTCGGCCGCTCCTATCTTGCCAAAGGGCAGTATGCGCAGCATGGCTGCGCCCATAATGTCACGTTCGTCCACGCAGCCCACGCGGGAATCGCGGCTGTCGGTGGAATTGTTGCGGTTGTCGCCCATCACAAAAAGGCAGCCGTCCGGCACCGTGATGGGAAAGTCCACGCTCTCATATAAATAGGTAGGCTCTGCGGTGTACGGCTCGTCGAGGGCGACGCCGTTGCGATAGACGATGCCCGCGGCGAAATCAATGTCGATGGTATCGCCGCCCTTGCCGATGACCCGCTTGACCAGCGGCTTTCCGTAACTGGTGTAGCCGTCCACCACGACGACATCGCCGTAGTCGGGCTGCTTCATCAGGTTGATGAGGATGCGCTCGCCGTTGAAGAGCGTCGGATCCATCGAGTGGCCGTCCACCTTGACGATGCGCACAAAAAAGGTGAACACAATGGCAATGACTGCCACGGCCATGGCCAGGGCGTCGTACCATTCCAGCGCTTCCTTATTGCGGCGGTAGCGTTTTTTGAACGATTCATCAAACGCTGCACCCATGCTTTCCACCACCCATTCCTAAAAAAATACGAAAAAAGGGAGAACGCCAACCGTCCTCCCCTTTTCTCAGTATGCTCAGATACGTGCCTTGACCTTGGCAGCCTTGCCGGTGCGCTCGCGCAGGTAGAACAGCTTCGCACGGCGAACCTTGCCGCGGCGAACGACGTCGACCTTCTCAACGAACGGGCTGTTGACCGGGAACACACGCTCAACACCGACACCGTAAGAGGTGCGGCGAACGGTGAAGGTCTCAGCGATGCCGCCATGCTTCTTAGCAATAACGGTGCCCTCGAAAGCCTGGATACGCTCCTTGTCGCCTTCCTTGATACGGACGGAGACGCGAACGGTGTCGCCGACTTCGAACTGGGGCTTGTTCTCTTTGATCATACCCTCGGTAAAATGCTTCATTGCGTCCATGGTTTGAATTCCTCCATTTTATTGCGACGTTCATACACGATTGTTCGTCAGAGGACCGCCTGTATAATGATGTGTCATTATCCCGCCGATGGCTCGGCGGCACTAACGCTTTAGTATTATATCATTGTGCGGGAAGTTTGGCAAGGGGTTTTGACAGAAAATCGAAGATTTTTTCAACTTTTGCCTTCCTCTGCGAGGGAAGGCTTTTCTTACTCGAAGTCTTTGCCCGCCTTATTATAAAGGTGCGTGCGCAGCACGCGGCATTGCCAGACCGGGGCGGCCCCCTGGGTGCGCAGGAAATCCGTCAGCAGCGAGGGGTTCAGGCTCAGTGCCTCGCCGCTGCCGCAGGGCAGCATTGCCGTAAAGCGCACCGTGTCCCCCTCCACCGTGTAAGCAATGCGGTCTAAGTAGTTCTTCAGTTCCAGCGTTTTTTGTCCGCGCTTCGTCTTTTTCGTGACCTCAGCGTGCTCGGCGTTGTTGTAGGCATCCAGCGCAATGGCACTGCTTGCCGGCATCGTGACCTCATAGGCCGCTGTCTCGATCTCGCCGACTTTTTCCACCGCCGGTGCAATTTTCGTGATGACAATGCCCCGCGGCATCAAGGGCTGCAGAGCGTCGATCCAGGTTTGCGGGTCGATCGTCTCCTGTTCGGTCTTGACCTCGCAGCTCTCACATAAGCTCTCCTGTCCCAGAGACAGCGGGCAGGTGAAGGACAGGTAGATATGGGGGTTGAAGCCCTGGGTATAGTACACCGGCAGGCTGCTCATTTTCAGCATCCGGTGGAACACCCGCTGCAAATCCAGCAGCGAGATATACGCGGCCTCACCGCACTTTTCAAAGAATATCCTGATTGTAGTCAAAGCACGGTCCTCCGATCAGTTTATTGGCACCGCAGGCGCTGCACTGGCGGTTGCAGGGCTGGGTGGTCCTGGCTTCCAGCGCTTTTTTGTACTCCCGCACCAGATGGGCCTTTGTCACGCCGACGTCAAGATGATCCCAGGGTGTGACCTCATCCAGGCCGATAGCGCGGTAGTTGTAGAAGTCCGGGTCGATACCGCAGGTCTTAAAGGCATCCAGCCAGCGGTCATAGTCAAAGTATTCTTCCCACGTATCGAAGAACGCGCCGTTCTCGAACGCTGTCTCGATAACGCGGCCCATGCGGCGGTCACCCTTGGCGAAAACGCCTTCCAGCACGCTGGTGGTGCTGTCGTGGTAGTTGACCTTGATTTTGCGGGAATGCACGCAGCTGAGCAGATATTTCTGCTTCTCGCGCAGGGCTTCGCGGCGGTCCTGGGCGCAGAACTGGAACGGCGTGTCGGGCTTGGGCACAAAGCAGGCCACGCTGATCGTCACCTGTACGCCCTTGCCCTTCGGGCGGTTGGGGATTTTGTAGAAGAGATCCACGACCTGCTGGGCGGTATCGGCAATACCCTTGATATCGTCCAGTGTTTCGGTGGGCAGGCCCATCATAAAGTAGAGCTTGACCGAGGTGTACCCTTCCGAGAAGGCAATGCGGCAGCCGCGCTCGATCTGCTCCCAGGTGACGTTTTTGTTGATGACGTCGCGCAGGCGCTGGGTGCCGGCCTCGGCGGCAAAGGTCAGGCCGCTTTTGCGCACCTTCGTCGTTTTCTCGACCAGAGATTCCGAGAAATTGTCCACGCGCAGTGACGGCAGCGACAGGCTGACATGGTCAGCCTCGGCCCAGGAGTTCAAATTATCCAAAATTTCTTCCAGCCGGGAATGGTCGGAGGTGGACAGGCTCGACAGGCTCAGTTCGTCATAGCCTGTGTTGCGGCAGAGCGCACGGGCGCTGTCGCTGATGAGCTTAGGGCTGCGCTCGCGGAAAGGCCGGTAGAGCTGGCCCGCCTGACAGAAGCGGCAGCCGCGCACGCAGCCGCGCAGCACCTCGACACAGGCGCGGTCCTGCACCGCACCGACAAGCGGCACAACGAAGTTTTCCGGCGGGGTGAAGCTGTCCATATCCTTGACGATGGCCTTGGTCACGCGGGCCGGGATGCCCGGGCGGTTCGGGGTCACGGCCTCAATGCGGCCATCCTCCTTGTAGGTCACATCGTAGAAGGACGGCACGTAGACACCGGGGATCTTCGCCAGCGCCAGCAGCAGCTGTTCTTTGTTCCAGCCCTGCTTTTTGCCCTGTTCAACCGTTGCGCAGATATCTTGCAGCATCTGTTCGCCCTCGCCCAGCTGCATAATGTCGAAGAAATCCGCCATCGGCTCGGCGTTGCAGACGCAGGGGCCGCCCGCAATAATGAGCGGCCACCGCTCGTCGCGGTCAGCCGCCCGCAGCGGAATACCCGACAGGCGCAGCATAGCCAGGACGTTTGTGTAGGCCAGCTCATATTCCAGCGAGAAGCCGACGATGTCAAAATCGCGCAGCGGATCCTTGCTCTCGAGGCAATAGAGCGGAATGTCCAGCCGCTCCATCTGTTCTTTCATGTCGGTCCAGGGCATAAAAGCGCGCTCACACCACCAGTTTTCGTGGCGGTTCAGAATGTCGTACAGGATTTTTTCGCCCAGAAACGACATACCGATTTCGTAAGTGTCCGGGAAGCAGAACGCCATGCGCACATCCACTTTGGATTTGTCTTTGTAGATGCAGCCCGGCTCGCCGCCCGTGTAACGGCCCGGCTTTTGTACCAGACTCAGGGCCTCTTTAAATTTCGGGGAAAATTCCGCCATATTGGTGAACCATCCTTGTTTGTATTGTGCCGTAAATCACTTTTTGGCAATAGTAAGTTTATTATACGCTGCCACCGCCAAAATTGCAACCATTTACCCTTGTATGCGCCAAAAAGGTAAAAAAGGTTGATTTTCGGAAGTTTGCACAATTTTTTGCAGACTTGATTGGGTGAACTGCCACAACTGTGACCGCAAAGTGTTGATTTTGCTGCGCGTTACCGGTGTTACGTTGCGCATTTGTTGCGCGATTTACAGGATACCCCCCCCCCGGACTTTTGGGCGTGTTGACAGGTGGTTTTACACGTGCTAGTATTACTGTTATATATTTATGGTTACATTTGTACGTGTATTTTTCGGCGGAATTTGTCAGGGATACGTACAGGGTATAATACAGTTTTAGGAGTGGTACTTGTGAGAAAACGGTTGTTCATATTTGCGGCTGCAACCTGCTTTGCGCTTTCTGCTTTTGCAACCCCTGCCTTTGCAGGGGAACCAAACCTTCCGGAGGGGCCAACTATCAGCAGCGAGGCATCCGTGCAGTCTGACGGGAATTCTAATGGGAATTCTGACGTGAATTCTGACGTGAATTCTGACGTGAATTCTGACGTGAATGCGAAGAAAGATGCGCCGCCCAGCGGCAGTAATGATGCTTTGCCCGACAAGGAAAGCTATAGCGTTGAGGGACGGACAAATCCCAGTGGTACTGACCCTGTGGCTAAGATTGGCAATACCGGGTATGCGACGCTGCAAGCCGCGATTGACGCTGCATGCCTCACAAGCAGCGATGCTACCATTACGCTGCAAAGCGATTTGGAGTTGAATAACGAGGGCCTGCGGTTTATCGGTTCGGATGATCCTAATGTCCCGTGGAAGAAAATCACGCTGAATGCCGACAACCACAGCTTAACGCTGAACCAGAAGGGCATCTATGCGACCCACTGCGAAGTGACCATCGAGAACTGCCGTGAGCTGACTGTCCATGCGGGAACGAACCCCGGCGGCACCGATGGCTCTAACACCAATATCTCTGCGGTACTCTTTTGCCCCGGCACACTGATTCTGGACAAGTGCGACACGGTGACCATCACGAACCCAGAGCCTACCACGGGCGGCAGCGGCCTGTGCATCTACAACGGTGGTAACTTGTGCATTCAGAATAATACGCGCTTCACCGTCAGTGGGTTTATGAATCCGGGTCCGGATGGTGAAGATGGATGCAGCGGCATCTATATTGATTCTGATACAGATGTAAATCATAATAATAATTACCAAAAAATCATGGGTCAAATTGTTGTCTCTAACAATTCTACTCTGACCGCTACGAATTGTTTCCACAACGGCATCACGGCCAACCCGGTAGATGTCGAGGTAACTAACAATTCCGAAATAAACGTCAACAGGAATGGTGATGCAACGGATCCCTACGCTCACCAAGGTGGTATTGGCTGCTACTATGGAACCATGACTATTTCCGACAATTCCCGCGTTATTTCGGAAAATAATGGTTCCACGTTTGGTATTTTTGTCCACAATCTTGATGTGGACGGAACTTCTGAAATCGAGTCACGGTATGACACAATTTATGGTATCGCTTTCAACGGCAACGCTGTTTTGCAAAGCGGTGCAAAGATGACCTCTGTGGGGCATTTTGGTCCCGGAATCGCTCTTTACAATTTCAAAGACAGCAAAGGCTCCTTGACTGTACAAAAGGATGCTGTTCTTTCTTCTAGTAGCAATCATAATGTTGGTTTAGCAAACGGCGGCAACAATTTTAACGTTCTTCCCGGTGCGAAAGTATATTTGAATGACAACCTTGTCGGTCTCGACAACTATCCCCATGCTACTACTACCGTTGAGGCCGGTGCACATTTGGAAATTTGCCGTAATAGCGAACGCGGCATCAAAAACGGCAATAACACCGATAATCCTGGCCCGGGCACGTTGATTCTTAATGCAGGTTTAATTACGGAAAACAACAAGCTTGACCGCATCCCCTACAAAGACAATCTCTCTTTTAAGGTCGATAAACATGAAGACTACGGCGGCGGCATCTACAATGCATACGGCACTGTGAGTCTCTCGCCGCTCGTCAAAGTTTACAACAACAAAGCCGTCAAGGCCGGTGACGACCTTTATAATGCCAATACAGAAGGCAACAACTTCACCATCAATACACTGGAACCCGGCGCAAAGGGGCAGGTTTTGAGCGATGACGGAAAAATCATTGACGACTGGTATCACGATGACGCTGGCGAAGAAAACCGTTGGAAGGAAACAAACGCTATAAATAATACCGTCACCATTCTTCCCCCGGATGCGGCGCTGAAGGCGGCACATGGTATAAATGCGCCTACTCCTTCGCCGAAGCCGGCGGAACCGACTGCCGCACCCACAGCCGCACCCACAGCCGCACCCACAGCCGCACCCACCGCCGCGCCCACAACAGCCCCTACCGTAGCCCCCACGGCAGCACCTACAACAGCACCTGCCGACAACACCGCAACGGCTGCTCCCGCCACCCCGGCACCCACGGCACAGCCCACTGTAACCGCCACGCCCGCGCCCACCGCGCAGGCATCCGGTGTTATCCCCCAGACGGGCGACAGCTCTTCCCCCGCCCTGTTCAGCATTCTGACGCTGGGCAGTATCACCGCCCTCTTCGTGCTGCAAAAGCGCCGTAAATCCAAATAATCCAAATTAAAACAAACCCCGGAGACCGTGCGTCCCCGGGGTTTTGCATTTTGTGGCAACGGCTGCGGGTTGAGCAAAGCCCCGCCCCTACGTTCTCCCTATGCCGTGAAGTGCCCCCGCAATGCGCCAGCCATCCAGGCCGGGCAGGGGCAGAAGGTTACTGCCGCCCACCAGCAGGTTACAGCAGGCAAACCAATACCCGCCATAGCTGTACCCTGCCCAGCGCATGAACAGCAGCACCGCCGCGCAGGCCAGCAGGTTGGCCAGCGGCCCGGCGGCAGCCAGCAAAAGCTCCTGCCGGGCGGTCATGGGCAGGCCGCGCAGCCGCAGGCAGATACCAAACGGCGACACTTCCAGTTCCGGCCAGTGCCCCCACAAAGCGCGGTAGGCCAGCGCGTGGCCGCTCTCGTGCAGAATCGCACAGCCCAGCCCCACCCGCACAAGGCCGCTGCCGTCCAGCGCCAGCAGCACGGTCAGGCCAAACAGCACCGCCAGCGGCCTGCGCCAGGTGATTTTGGGCCTACGCTGCATCCTGTAAAGCCTGGGCCGGGTCGTACCGCAGGCCCTTGTGCAGTATCTCAAAATGCAGGTGCGGGCCGGTGGCGTTGCCGGTCTGCCCCACCGTGCCCAGCGTCTGCCCGGCGGTCACGCGCTCCCCCGCGCGGACAAACAGGTATTGCATATGTGCGTACAGCGTCTCGTCGCCGTCGGCGTGCAGGATGCGGACATAGTTGCCATAGCTTTTATGGCTGCCCGCCGTGCGCACCACGCCGTCCGCGGCGGCCAGTACCGCCGTGCCCCGGGCCGCCGCCAGGTCGTTGCCAATGTGGAAATCGTCGCCCAGGCCGCCCATGGGGTCGGTGCGCCAGCCATAGCCGGAGGTTTTGCGGGCAAAGTGCCCCGGTAGCGGGAAGCAGAGCGCAAAGTCCGGGGTGTAGCTGTCCTCGCTGGCGTAGGCGGGCGGTATCGGCTGGCCGTGGGGCGTGCGGGCTGTCTCGGGCGCGGCGGTGAAGTCGTCCCACATACTGCGGGCGGAGTTTGCCAGTTCCTCGGCAGTCTGCTCAGTGAATTTCAAAAGGCCGCGTTCCTCCCCCAGCAGCAGCGATTGTTCTGGCTGTGTGGCAGCGGCAAAGGCACGGCGCAGCACCGGATACGCGGGCCAGCCCAGCAGTTTGGCCGCCAGCACAAAGCCGACGGCGGCCAGGCACAGCAAAATCTGCGCCCACACGACCAAATCTTCCTCACTGCGCGGACGTGCGGGCGGTCTGGGCGGCTCGCGCTCCTGCATCGGGGCTGCATCTTCCCACATGGCGTACACCTCCCCTGTTTTTTACAACAGTATGCGGGAGGGGAAAAAAATATCCGCCCCGAAAGGCGGATGGAAGATTGGTTATAACGGCACACTGCCACGGCTTTTCCGCAGGAGGTCGTTTTCCTTACAGGTCAGGCTTCGGCAAGCCCGCCCCTCATCCGGCCTCGCAGGCTCGGCCACCTTCCCCCATCGGGGGAAGGCTCTTTACGCGCCCAACGTCTGGCGCAGCATTTCCAGGCGCTCGTTCATCAGCTTGGCGGGCTTGGTGAATAGGCCCAGGCCGTTCACATCCAGCGTACACTCCACACTGGTGGAGTCGCCGCCGCCCAGCAGCAGCGCCGTAAAGGTACCGCTGATCTTGCCTTTCTGGAAGTTGCAGCTCAGGCAGCGGGGCTTATCCTTGCGGGTAAAGACGATCTGGGTCTCGCTGCCGTCGGTGTTCTT
>OLRT01001884.1_pt1 | contig 13869 bp, 10 predicted proteins | sample 1672021 | NCBI WGS metagenome assembly OLRT01 (sample SAMEA3136637, study PRJEB25190) | human gut metagenome | reverse complement strand
CACCGCGCTCCGCACAGACCGTGGGCGACGGCTCGCGGGCCCTGTTCCTGCGCTCTCTGAACAACTAACAAAACGGTCGAACATTTGTGCGATAATCGGTGCTGGCGTGGACATCCGCGCGGCATGGCGGAAATGATGGGAAAGCGGTGACAATGACGAATCGTGATGATTCCGAACAGTTGGCATGGGATTTCGACGCGCCGGAGAGCGACGGTAGTTCCGCGGCCGTCGTGGCCGATGAGGGGCTGGCTTCGCTGACTCCGGGCAGCGAACGTTGGATTGCCGCGTTGCAGCCGACTGATGCCGACGCCATGCGCCTCGACAAGGTTGATGTGGCTTCGATGAGCGCCGAAGCCGCGGCCAGGCTGTGGGCGCGCGTGGCCGCATGGGTGGAATCAGACCAGATCGCATACTATATCGACGATGCCCCCGTCTCATCCGACGCGGCATATGACGCAAGATTGCGCTGCCTGCAATCGCTTGAGGCGCAGTTCCCATCACTTGACTCACCGCAGTCACCGACCCATCGCGTGGGCGGCACGTTCTCCAACGACTTCGCTTCCGTACGTCATCCATCGCGCATGATGAGCCTCGATGACGTGTTCTCCATCGAGGAGCTGCGCGAATGGTACGACGGCGTGCTCAGGGGATTGGATTGGCCCGAATCGAAGCCACTGCCCATGACCTGCGAGGTGAAAATCGACGGTCTTGCGCTGAACCTCATCTACCGCAACGGCGTGCTTGAACAGGGTCTGACCAGAGGCGATGGCGTGACCGGCGAGGACATCACTCTCAACGTGCGCACCATCTCCACCATTCCGCAGAACCTTGCCGGACCGGAGGAAGACATTCCCGAATTCGTGGAGATCCGCGGCGAAGTGTTCATGCGATGGGACGATTTCAACAAGCTGAACGCCGAGAACGAGGACGCCGGTCGCGCGCCATTCGCCAATCCCCGCAACGCGGCCGCAGGTAGCCTGAGACAGAAGGATCCGCGTATCACCGCAACCCGTCGCCTGAGCTTCTACGCGCACGGCATCGGATCGCTGCGTTGGGGTGCGGGGCACGCCGGCAACGGCCATGATGTGGTCAACGACCAATCCGAAGCCTATGAATTGTATAAGAAATGGGGTGTGCCTGTCTCTCCGCACAACCGTGAGGTCACGTCGTTCAAGGAAATCCTCGACATGATCGACTATTACGGCGAACACCGAGGCGACATCGAACACGCGCTTGACGGCATCGTCGTGAAGGTCGACGATTTGGGATTGCAGCGTTCCCTTGGCGCCACATCGCGTGCGCCGCGCTGGGCCATCGCCTACAAATATCCACCGGAAGAAGTCAATACCGAGCTGCTTGACATCACTGTGCAGGTGGGGCGCACCGGACGTGTGACTCCGGTGGCGGTGTTGAAGCCCGTGTACGTGGCCGGTTCCACAGTATCCCGTACCACGCTGCACAACCCCTTTGAAGTGGAACGCAAAGGCGTGCTCATCGGCGACACCGTGGTGGTGCGCAAGGCGGGAGACGTGATTCCCGAGCTTGTCGGTCCGGTGCTGGAGCGACGCAAGGGACGCGAGGGCGAGCTCCGCCGGTTCGTGATGCCCACGCGTTGCCCGAGCTGCGGCGCGGAACTCGCTCCCGCCAAAGAGGGAGACAAAGATATACGCTGCCCGAACGTGGAATCCTGCCCGGCGCAGCTGACCGAGCGGATCATCAATCTGGCGTCCCGCAAGGCGTTCGATATCGAACATCTGGGCGACCAATCAGCTATTGCGCTGACGAATCCCGAAGAGGACAGGCCCGATTCCATCGACACGTATGCGCCGAACATCACCGAAATCGTGGTGAAACCCGGTGAGGAGCCTGAACCGTACGAGCCGGTGGCGGGACTGGAACTGCCGCCCATGCAGACACCTGTGCTGTCCAGCGAGGCCGGGCTGTTCTCGTTGACGTCCGCAGACCTCAAGGATGTGCGCGTCTGGCGCGAGGCCCCAATCATCGAAATCCACGAGACCGTCGGGTCAAACGGCAAGATCAAGAAAGTGCGCAAACGCGTGGGCGGATCCGGATTATGGCATCAGGTGCCCGCATTCTGGACCGCGCCTACCGCCGCCCGCAAACGCAAGGATGCCGACATCGACGAGACCGCGGAATATCCGCAATACGTGGTGCCGGATGACGCCGTGGTGATCCGCGAGGAAATCAAGGTATCCCGTGGAGGCACGTCCAGCGTGCAGCCGGTGTACATTCGTCCGGCGGAAAACACCCGCAAGATGCTCGACGAAATGGACAAAGCCCGCCATGCCGACCTGTGGCGCGTTCTGGTGGCCCTGTCCATCCGCAGGCTCGGACCGCCCACCGCACGCACCATCGCCAGCGCGTTCGGTACGTTGGATGCCATCGAACATGCCAGCGTGGACGAATTGTCCCAAATCGACGGTATTGGTCCGGAAATTGCGGAATCCGTAGTCACATGGTTCACCGCGGCCCGTGAGCCGGGCAATTGGCGCGGTGCCGTGCTTGACGCATGGAAGGCCGCCGGCGTAGGAGTCGGACAAGCCCAAGCCAGCGGACTACCACAGACATTGGCAGGCAAAACGGTCGTGGTCACCGGCTCGTTGGAAGGATTCTCCCGCGATTCCGCCAAAGAGGCCATCGTTCTGCGCGGAGGCAAAGCCGCAGGATCCGTCAGCAAGAAAACCGATTGGGTCGTCGTAGGCGAGAATGCCGGCTCAAAAGCCGCAAAAGCCGAGGAACTGGGCATCCCCATGCTCAACGAAGACCAATTCAAACAGCTGCTCGACACAGGAACAGTTGAATAATCGCCACACCATCTGGCAAGCCGTGCCGCGAACCGCTACTGTGGTACGCGGCATAAGGAGGAAGCATGAGCGACGAGCGCACCATCGAAGCGCGCATCTACGAACGGCTAAGCAAAGTGATTGACCCCGAACTGGGCAGGTCCGTCACCGACTTGGGTATGATCGCAGCCATTGACGCCACGCCAGTGGCAGGCGAAACCAACACGTACGACGTACGGGTGCGGGTCGAACTGACCGTGGAAGGCTGTCCGCTGTCGCAGACCATCACCAACCAGATCAACGGCGCGGTCGCCTCCTATCCCGATGCCACGTTGATTCCCAGCATCGAAGTCGGCTCCATGAGCCAAGACAAACTCACCCAGCTGGTGGCCGGCCTCAAAGCGGAACGTAAACAGAACCCGTTCAACAAACTCGGCATCAAAACCCGCATCTTCGCCATCGCCTCTGGCAAAGGCGGCGTGGGCAAATCGTCTGTCACCGCCAATCTGGCAGCCACATTCGCGGCGCTCGGCTACGATACCGCCGCCATCGACGCCGACATCTACGGTTTCTCGCTGCCCAGGCTATTCGGCGTGCAATCACAGCCCACGAACCTCAACGGCATGCTCATGCCCGTCACCGCATGGGGTGTGAAACTGATCTCCATCGGCATGTTCGCCGGCGCGGACAGAGCCATCCTATGGCGTGGTCCAAGACTGCAACGCTCCTTGGAACAATTCCTATCCGACGTATGGTGGGGCGAGCCGGACGTATTGCTGCTCGACCTGGCGCCCGGCACCGGCGACATGGCGATTTCCGTGGCACAGGCACTGCCGAACGCCGAACTGGTGGTGGTCACCACACCGCAGCCATCCGCCTCCGACATCGCGGTACGATCCGGCCTGGTGGCATTGCAGGTGCCGATGAAAGTTCGCGGCGTCGTGGAAAACATGAGCTACTACGAGCACAAAGGCGAGAAGCTACGCATCTTCGGCGAAGGTGGCGGCGCACGCGTATCCGAACAGCTGACCCACAGCCTCGGCTATGAAGTGCCACTGCTCGCACAACTCCCATTGGAGCCTGAACTGCGCGAAACCGGCGAAGCAGGCCGGCCCGCAGTCCTAACCAAAGAGGGCGCGTTGCGGTCGGACGGTATCGGAGAAACATTCAAGAATCTTGCCGAATCGCTGATGAGACTGCCTCAATAAAATCACCATACGGTTGGAGCGTTCCTCCAAAACAACACATCGGAATGCGACTCAGCCACGGAATACGGAATCCGTTATGAGACAAAACCGACGTAAATCGTGGGTCCTGTGTAATATCAGGCGCAGACACGGGGGCCGAATGGCTGAGAGGAAGCAACCGCTTCAACCGTATGAACGTATACCGGGTAATGCCGGCGCACGGACGTCTCTCTATTTCCCGTGCCTTGACGAAAAGAGAAAGGCACATATCCCATGACTGAAGAAAACCAGTCTTCCGCAGTTCGCAAACACAACAACAAGTGGCGCGTGGTCGATATCGTCGTCGCAGCCATCATCGCCGTCGCATCCGGCGTGATCTTCTGGGGCTGGGACATCGTCTGCACCGCGCCGCTGGCCCTCTTCGAGGCGGTGACTCCAGGCTTCGAAGGCCTGCTTAACGCTTTCTGGCTGTTCGCAGGCCCTCTGGCCGCCATCATCGTGCGCAAGCCTGGAGCCGCACTGTTCGCGGAAACCCTCGCGGCCGCGCTCGAACTCACCATGGGCAACCAGTGGGGCGTCGGCGGCTCGCTGATCGTCGGCATCGTGCAGGGCCTCGGCGCCGAAATCGGTCTTGCCATCTTCGCCTATAAGAAGTGGGACCTGCTGTCCACCACGATCTCCGGCGCACTTGCAGGCGTCGGCTGCGGCCTGTACTACTGGCTTACCAATCCGGCTTGGAGCGCGCTACGCGTCAGCATCTACCTGATCGCCTCCGCCATTTCCGGCGCGGTGCTCGCCGGCGCGGTGATGTACCTCCTGCAGGTGGCCATCGCCAAGACCGGCGTGCTCGACCGCTTCGAATCCGGTCGTACGCAGGAACTGGTCTGATTGTCCGATGCAAGCAAATCCCGCATCACATCAAGGTGGTGCGGGATTTTCTTGTGATGGCGCATCGCATGACAACGGCATACGAAACAACAGCATGACAATCAGAAGAAAGAACGACGAATGACCACTGACGTTCAGAACACAACAGCGGCCGGCGTGACCGCACATGATTGGGGATGGAGACACGCCTCACGTAAGGATTTCGCGCTACGACACGTCGACTTCGACATCAAACCGGGGGAGCGGGTACTGTTGCTTGGCGCGTCCGGCGCAGGCAAATCAACCCTGATGTCCGGTTTGGCCGGCGTGCTCGGTGGAGATGACGAAGGCGAGCAGGAAGGCGAGCTGCTCATCGACGGCGTCGACGTCAGACAAGCACGCGGACGTTGCGGGCTGGTGCTTCAGGACCCGGACTCGCAGACGATTCTCGAACGTGCCGGAGACGACACCGCATTCGGCTGCGAGAACCTGAACCTGCCGAAAGATGAAATCTGGAACCGGGCACGAGCCGCCCTTGACATCGTCGGGCTCGACTACATGGCGTTCGACCGCTCCACACGAGGACTTTCCGGCGGGCAACGTCAGCGCCTCGCCTTGGCGGGCGTGCTGGCCATGCACCCTGGCCTGCTGCTGCTTGACGAACCGACCGCCAACCTTGACCCGGACGGTGTCAAGGAAGTGCACGACGCTGTCCGCCACGTCCTCGAACAAACCCATGAGACGCTGGTTGTGGTGGAACATCATATCGACGTGTGGCTCGACCTGGTCGACCGCGTCATCGTGCTGGGCAAACCCGAAGCCGATTCGAACGTCGGCGGCGTAATCGCCGACGGCACTCCAGACGAAGTGTTCGGCCACATGGGTCAGGTGCTTGCCGACGGCGGTGCGTGGGTGCCGGGCCGCACCATCGAAAGCCACGCGCCCAAACCGGAACAAATCCGGCAACCGCAGGACGTCGTGCTTTACACGCGGGATCTGAGCTTCGGCTATGATTTCCCGCTCGGCGAGCATATCGACCTCGAATTCCATTCCGGTGAGGTGACCGCGTTGACCGGCAGAAACGGCGTGGGCAAATCCACACTCGGACTCACTCTCGCAGGACTGCTCAAACCGATAGCAGGACGTGTATGCATGGCGGACGATCTGGTACCTCCCCATCGCGAAAACAATGTGATCACATGGAAAAGCCGCGACTTGCTGGGACGTATCGGCATGGTGTTCCAAGAGCCGGAACACCAGTTCGCCGCATCCACCGTGCGAGACGAGGTGGCCATCGGCCCCAAATCCATGGGCAAAACCGACGAGGAGGCGTATTCCATCGCCGACAGGCTGTTGGAACGCCTGAATCTTTCCCGCTTCGCCAAAGCGAATCCATTCACCCTATCGGGCGGTGAGAAAAGAAGACTGTCCGTGGCGTCCATGCTGGCTGCCGCGCCAAAAGTGCTGGTCATGGACGAGCCGACATTCGGACAGGATTTCACCACGTGGACCAGCATGGTCCAATTGATCGCCGGTGTGCGCGACCAAGGTTGCGCGGTCATCATGATTACGCACGATGAGCCGCTCATCGAAGCGCTGGGCGCACGCCGTATTTTGGTCAGAGAGGGGGAGTGACATGCTCGAAACCAACAAAAACAGTGGGCGCGACGGCAATGAAAAGCTCGAAACCATTACCGTGGTGCCACACAAGGAACGTCGTAACGAAACGAAGCCGGCGTCACCGTCATGGTTCGTGGCGAAAATCAACCCGGTAAGCCGTTTCATCGGTGCGTTGATCCTGTGCATTCCGATGTTCTTCACCCTCGATGTCGTTTCGGCATCCGTGGCGTTTGGTTTGGAAATGCTATTGTTATGGATCGGCGGAGTGGCTCCCTGGACGGTCTTGCGCAAGACATGGCCGGTATGGATAGCGGCCACAGGCAGCTTCGTTTCCGTGGCGTTGTACGGCAAGACATCCGGCACGGTGCTGGCCAATCTGGGCGGCATCATCGTCATCTCCCAAGGATCGCTCTATCTGGCGTTGGCCACATTCCTACGTGTCGCCGCAATCGCCGTGCCGGGTGTGATCCTGGCTCCGGCTGCTCCATATACAGCACCGAAGATCGGAGAGAGTCTCCAAGATCCACTTGCAATGTATCTTGGCGATATTTATACGGTTGCCGTAAACTTATGCGGTCTTCCAGGAATCACAGTTCCGTGTGGTCAGGATAAGGCTGGAATGCCAATTGGCATCCAGATGATCGGTGACTGCTTTGGAGAACATAAGATCCTCCGTGCAGCAGCTGCTTATGAAGCAGTGAGGGGTGCTTTCCCGGCTCCGGAGAAAGGAGGCAAAAAGGCATGAAACAGTACGAAACAGTCATCGGCCTTGAAGTCCATGTAGAACTTGCAACAAAAACAAAAATTTTCTGCGGATGCTCCACAGAATTCGGAGGAGCACCGAATACACATACCTGTCCGGTCTGCACCGGTATGCCGGGGTCTTTGCCGGTACTGAATAAGAAAGTAGTAGAATTTGCATTGAAAGCCGGTATCGCAGCAAATTGCCAGATCAATCAGTATTGTAAATTTGACAGAAAGAATTATTTCTATCCGGATAACCCGCAGAACTATCAGATTTCTCAGCTGTATCTGCCAATCTGCCATGATGGTTGGGTAGAGATTGAGACATCTGCCGGAAAGAAAAAGGTACGTATCCATGAGATGCATATGGAAGAGGATGCCGGCAAACTGATCCATGATGAATGGGAAGACTGTTCCCTTGTGGATTATAACCGAAGTGGTGTTCCGCTGATCGAAATCGTATCTGAACCAGATATGAGAAGTTCAGAGGAAGTTATTGCCTATCTGGAAAAACTTCGCTGTATGATGCAGTATCTTGGTGTATCTGACTGTAAACTCCAGGAAGGATCTATGCGTGCAGATGTCAACCTTTCTGTGCGTGAGGTAGGAAGTGAAACGTTCGGAACCAGAACTGAGATGAAAAACCTGAACTCTTTCAAAGCAATTGCAAGAGCGATTGAAGGAGAAAGAGAACGTCAGATCGAACTGATCGAAGAGGGCAGAGCTGTTGTACAGGAAACACGTCGCTGGGATGACAACAAAGAATCTTCTCATGCAATGCGTTCCAAAGAAGATGCAAAAGATTATCGTTATTTCCCAGATCCGGATCTTCCGCCAATCCATATCTCCGATGCATGGATTGAAGAGCTGCGTGAATCACAGCCGGAACTTCGTGAAGAAAAACAGCTTCGCTATCAGTCTGAATATGATCTTCCGGCATATGATGCAGGAATCCTTACGGAATCCAGACATCTGTCCATGTTGTTTGAGAAAGTGGCAAAACTTTGCGGCAGCCCGAAAAAAGCAGCAAACTGGTTTATGGGAGAAGTTCTCCGTCTGACCAAGGATAAAGCTCTGGATGTGGAAAAAGTTTCCTTTACACCGGAGCATCTGGCTGATCTGATCCAGATGGTGGAAAAGAAAGAAGTCAGCGCACAGAATGCAAAGAAAGTTTTTGAAAAAGTTTTCGAAGAAGATATTGATCCGGTAAGTTACATTGAGGAACATGGTCTGAAGATCGTTGAAGATACCGGTCTGCTCAATGATACTCTTCAGAAGATCCTGGATGAGAACCCGGGACCACTTGAGGAGCTGCTTGGCGGTAAAGAAAAAGTCTTTGGTTTCTTTGTTGGAAAGATGATGCGCGAACTGAAAGGTAAGGCAAGTCCGGATGCAGTACGCGAGGCACTTGTCAAAGAAGTTGAAAAAAGAAAAAATCAGTAAATTACAGGAGAATAAATATTATGGTAACGGTTAATAAAAATTATCTGAAATTACCAGGCAGTTATCTTTTTTCTACAATTGCAAAAAAAGTAGCTGCCTATCAGGAAGCAAACCCGGATGTTCAGATCGTCCGTCTTGGTATTGGTGATGTCACACAGCCTCTGGCTCCGGCGATCATAGATGCACTCCACAAATCTGTAGATGAGATGGCTCATGCAGAGACATTTCATGGCTATGCACCGGATCTTGGATATGAATTTTTAAGAAGTGCAATCGTAAAAAATGATTATGAGGCACGCGGCTGCCAGATCAGTGCGGATGAAATCTTTGTATCTGACGGTGCAAAGAGTGATTCCGGAAATATTCAGGAAATTTTTGGTACAGAGAACAAAGTTGCAGTCTGCGATCCGGTATATCCTGTATATGTAGATACGAATGTCATGGCAGGACGCACCGGTGATTATAATAAGAAAAACGAAAACTTTGATGGTGTGATCTATATGCCTTGCCTGGAATCAAATGGATTTCTTCCGGAACTGCCTGTAGAGACACCGGATCTGATCTATCTCTGTTTTCCGAATAATCCAAGTGGTGCAGCAATCACAAAAGATAAACTGCAGGAATGGGTAGATTATGCAAATGAAAATGGTTCTGTGATCATTTACGATGCCGCTTATGAAGCATATATTACAGAAGAAAATGTTCCGCACAGTATTTATGAGTGTGAAGGTGCACGCACCTGTGCGATCGAACTGCGCAGCTTTTCCAAAAATGCCGGATTTACAGGTGTTCGCCTTGGATTTACGGTCGTTCCGAAAGATCTGGTAAGAGAAGGCGTTGCACTGCATGATCTGTGGGCAAGACGTCATGGAACAAAATTTAATGGTGCACCATACATCGTACAGCGCGCAGGTGAAGCTGTTTATTCACCAGAAGGAAAAGCACAGCTGAAAGAACAGGTTGCATATTATATGAGAAATGCCCATACGATCTATAACGGACTTAAAGAGGCTGGATATTCTGTATCCGGTGGCGTAAATGCTCCATATATCTGGCTGAAGACACCAAACAATATGAGTTCCTGGGATTTCTTTGATTATCTTCTTGAAAATGCACATGTAGTAGGAACTCCTGGTTCAGGCTTTGGAGCGCATGGCGAAGGCTTCTTCCGACTGACTGCGTTCGGAAGCTATGAGAATACACAGGAGGCACTTAGAAGAATCAAGGCCTTATAAATTTGTATAAAGAATAGAGCGAAAAAGCTTCAAAAGAGGTGGTTTTTGACAAACTGCCTCTTTTTCGTTGCCATAGAAAAAAATATACCGTATAATCTTAATGCATATATTTTTTATCAAGAACGTAGCCGGATTTTATGAAATACAACCGGATACCGGTCAAAGGAGTTGTAATAGATGTACATAGAAACAACAGAAAAACTGCTTGATTTTATAGAGAAAAGTCCAACAGCATTTCAGGCAGTGGACGAAATGCAGAAGAGATTAACAGAAAATGGATTTGAAGTGCTTTCGGAAAAAGAATACTGGAAGCTGGTTCCGGGAGGAAAATATCTGGTGACCAGAAATAATTCTGCTCTGATTGCTTTCTGTATCCCGGAAAAGGAATCCAGAGTATTTCATATCATGGCGAGTCATAGCGATTCACCATCTTTTAAGATTAAGGAAAAGCCGGAAATAAAAGTGGATAACAGTTATGTAAAACTAAATGTGGAAAAATATGGCGGAATGTTGATGGCACCATGGTTTGACAGACCACTTTCGGTTGCTGGAAGAGTGATCATCCGCAGAAATGACGGACTGGAAGAAAAACTGGTAGATATAAAGCGTGATCTGGTAATGATTCCGAATCTCGCAATCCATATGAATCGTGAAGCGAATAATGGAGTGTCTTATAATCCACAGAAAGATCTTCTGCCATTATTTGCAGCGGAAAATACAGACCGGACATTGTCCGAACTTATTGCTGAACAGGTTGGCATCAAAAAGGAAGACATTATCAGTCATGATCTGTTTTTATATAATCGCATGCCGGGAACTGTCTGGGGTGCGGACAGGGAATTTGTTTCATCTGCACGTCTGGATGATCTGCAGTGTGCATTTGCTTCCATGGAAGGATTGCTTCGTGCGCAGAATCATGAATCAATCGCAGTGCATTGTGTGATGGATAATGAGGAAGTCGGAAGTGGAACAAAGCAGGGAGCTGCGTCAACATTCCTGAAAGATACGCTTCTTCGTATCAATATGGGACTTGGAAGAACTTACGAAGAATACCTGATGACACTGGCCGGAAGTTTTATGGTTTCTGCAGATAATGCACATGCACTTCATCCGAACTATACGGATAAGACAGATCCGACCAATCATCCGGTACTGAACAAGGGGATAGTCATTAAATTTAATGCAAACCAGAAATACTGTACAGATGCAGTATCTGCAGCGATATTTAAGGAGCTGTGTACAAAAGCCGGTGTACCATATCAGACCTTTGTGAACCGTTCTGACATTGCAGGGGGCTCAACTCTGGGAAATATTTCCAATACGCAGGTCCCGATGAATACGGTGGATATCGGTCTGCCTCAGCTGGCCATGCATTCACCATATGAGACCGCCGGCGTGAAGGATACCGAATACCTGGTCAGAGCAGCAGAAGAACTTTTTGCGTAAAAGTTTTGGATGAAATATTATGCAGAAGAAATGGCAGAACGAAAAGAAGGACAGAATGATGAGCGATAAAAAAGCAGTTTTTTTTGATGCAGATGGGACAATCTGTGATATAGAAAAAGGAGTACCAGACAGTGCGATAGAATCAATTAAGAAACTGATTGCAAACGGGCATCAAGCATGGCTGTGTACGGGCAGAAGCCGTGCATTTGTGCCGTGGTATCTTGAACGGATTCCATTTACAGGGATGATCAGCGCATGTGGTGCTACGATTGAAAAAGATGGAAAAAGACTTTATAACAATGAAATGACGCCGGAAGTAGCTGAAAAGTCTGTGGAGATTCTTCGAAAATATGGACTGATTCCAGTAATGGAAGGTGCAGATTATATGTATTATGACAAAGATGAATATACCACAGAGGTAAACTGGTATGCGGATCTGATCACAGAAGCTCTTGGACCAAAATGGCGTCCGATCAGAGGCAATGAACACTGTATGCATATCAATAAGATCAGTGCCAAGATGCAGGACGGATGTGATGCGGATCAGGCTTGCAGAGAACTGTCTCCATACTATGATGTGATCCGTCATGAAAATAATGCATTTGTCGGAACTACGGTCGAACTGGTTCCAAAGGGATGCAATAAGGCAGTTGGAATTGCAGCGGTGTGCAGGAGCTTTGGAATAGAATGGGAAGATACCGTAGTATTTGGAGACAGCAACAATGACCTTTCTATGTTTGAATATGCGTCCACAAAAGTTGCTATGGGTAATGGTTCGCCTAAAATCAGGGAACTGGCAGATTATGTTACAACAGATATGTTCCACTATGGAATTCAAAACGGGCTTACAAAACTTGGACTTATCTGAGCAGTGTAAATACAGTGTACAGTAGAGTTATATAGAGGGAGAGATTATGAAATACGGGAAAATAAGAATAGAGGATGGCAACTTTATTTTTTCCAAACATATGATGATGAATTATCTGCCGTGCAAAGATATCATCTGGGCATACAAACGAAAAGAAGGCGTAGAAGGTGGGGCACAGAAGCAATACAGTACCAGTTCACTGGTGATCATTACACGAAGAAAGAAAAGATACCAATTTGAGATGACGGACAGGGAGATACAGAACTGTATACAGCTTATGCGGGCCCTGAATCCTCAGATGGTAACAGGGTTTCCTCAGGGAAGCCGGATTCCGATGCAAAGTCTTCCGAATACCAGAGATCTTGGTGCATTAGAAACAGAGGATGGCAGACATATTCTGCCAAAACGCCTTCTTCGTAGCGGAAGTCTGTATCATATATCTATTACGGATCAAGATATGCTGACACATGAATATCATCTTTCTACGGTTGTGGATTTCAGAACCCGGATGGAATGTCTGGAAAAGCCGGATACTATTATTGAGGGTGTACAATATCATGAGATTCCGATCGTTGACGAGGAAACACTGGGAATTACCAGATTAGGAAGCCCGACAGAACTTCTGAGGAATTTTAAAGAAATTCCTGAAGAATTCATGCTGAAGCAATATGAATCATTGGTTCATGATGAATACAGCATCAAACAGTATGCACGTTTTCTGGATGTACTTCTGCATCAGAATGAGGGAGCTGTGCTCTGGCACTGCAGTGCAGGTAAAGATCGTGTCGGTGTAGGAACCGCTCTTCTTCTCTGCGCATTGGGAGTACCGAAAAAAACGATTTACGAGGATTTTATGAAAACAAACATGTATCTGGATAAAGAAATGGAATATATGATTCGTTTTCTTGAAACCAAAATGATCGTGGACAATCAGGTCATGGATAAGATACGTCTGTTTTACAGAGTCAAGGAAGAGTATCTGGATATCGTATTTGAAACAATAAAAAAAGATTTTGGTTCCATGGATATGTTTATGAAAAAGGCTCTTTATATGAATCCCAAAAACATCGAAGTCTTACGAAAAAAATATCTTGTATAAAAATGCATAAAATGTCAAAAAAATGCAATGTATACAAAATTTTTCGTTGACAAACGATTTAATGTTGCTATAATAAAAAACATGCAAACAATTTTACAATGGAATTGTTTACAAGTTTAAAGTGCTGAAAGCAGGTGCGTTATGCAGAAGAGAATTTTGTCCCTGTTAGTAGATAACACTGCAGGTGTACTGAGCCGTATTTCCGGACTGTTTAGCCGCAGAGGTTATAATATTGACAGCCTGACAGTCGGCGTGACTGCGGATGAACGTTATTCCAGAATGACTGTTGTATGCAGTGGTGATTCCATGATTTTGGAACAGATTACCAAACAGCTTGCGAAGCTGGTTGATGTAAGAGACATCAAGGTTCTTGAGCCTGATAACAGTGTGAGCAGAGAACTGGTTCTTGTCAAAGTTGCAGCCAGACCGGAGCAGCGAGAGGGAATCATTTCTATTGCAAATATTTTTCGTGCCAATGTCATTGATGTTGGGAAGACTTCTCTGGTCATTGAGATGACAGGAAGTAAGAGTAAGTTAGGTGCTTTTATTGATCTCC
>OLRT01001883.1_pt1 | contig 13870 bp, 15 predicted proteins | sample 1672021 | NCBI WGS metagenome assembly OLRT01 (sample SAMEA3136637, study PRJEB25190) | human gut metagenome | reverse complement strand
TATTCCTGTTCCAAATCGGCTGCCGATTCCGGCCGCCATGATAAGTAATGTTGTTGTTTTCATAATCTCTCCTTACTGTGCTTACATTGCTTTAACTGGGTATCCCTTAACACATACAGATTCGTATATTTATCTTATGATTATTTGTTCCGACCAGCTATATTCATAGGTTCAGACTCAAGCACCCACTAAAAATTCATATTATACTTTCTTTAGAAAGTTTTTAGGATATGTTCACTCATTTTATCAGTATTTCATAGGGTCTGACCCCACATGCCCTTCTGAAAAATGGCCATATTCTATCCGGTACTGGAAGATAAACTGTCAAATGCACCCAAATCACAGCCAGCATTGCAAATATCCGGATGAAATCCAGTCCAAAGTTGTATCGTTTTTGCTCCATAGTCTTTTTTCCCTTTCATTTTCTCCTTAAGTGTATTCCAGCACCAGCTCCCTGCAATACATATCATCACAGTGGCTGCAATTTTCAGTATGCCATTCAACCAATATATAATGCCATTCAGCAAAGTGATTCCCACTTTCTGCAATACTCTTTCTTGAATCGTATCCCAAACCATGAAAATAAAAACGTGAAAAGCAAGGATTGGCAGCGTTTTATGTCCTATGTAGCATAAGATCTTTTTCACACCTGCAATCTTACACAGAATCCTAGCAATGGTTATATACCAAAGTGCACCTGTGCATCCTATTACAATAAACGCAATTGAACTAAGAGCGCCATGATTTCCGTATTCCCTGACTGACATAGCAATGCCCGGATTCCAATTGCACAAACCTATGTATACCACAAAAGCAGCTGGAATAATCCAACAATAATTACTCTTCTCAAAACGATCGTTACGTTTTATCCAATATCCGAATGCCATACCTGCAAACGCTGTATCAATTCCCCAAGGTAACCGAATTGGAATGTCTGCAAGTAAATATGTTGCAATCGTACCAGTGAGGATAACCCCAAATACCCCCCCTGATTTTTTTGCGATATTAATAGAAACATCAAATAATCCACCAGCAACAATAAAGCAAGTAAGATACCACAACGGTGCATTTTGCACTAAAAAGAAAGAGATATTTGGTTCAACAGTTCTTGGATAATACAACGAGTGGGTAGAATATATAATTCCGCTTGCGGCAGTTAGCAAATAGTCATTTGTCAGTCCACTATGTAATACCACTTTCGAAGCAACCGTCATAATGAACAAGCAAGCACTATAAAAAAAATATGCTTTCCCTATCTTCGACAATCTTCGTACAATATTGTCTTTTACTGTCCTACTATCTTTGTACGTGTATCCGGACAAAAAGAAGAACAGCGCCATATATGATGCAGTAAAATAATATCCTATATTATATGGAAAACCAACACCATGAGACATCATAACCGCGATAATTCCTATTGCTTTTGCAACATCGATATATTCAAGTCTTGACGAAGTTGATTCTGTTTTTATTGTCCTGTATTCCATTAAACAACTATATTCTCCACAATCTCAATCTACAAAGTAAGCGCTTAAATTTCCGGTATGGTGCAAAATTTCCCGACTACTTATCAGTAACCGGAGCAATTTCCCTCATTTTATCATTCTCTGAATTATTAAAAGCAAATTGTATCCCAAAATAACCAGATTGTAAATAAACAAAACTCGTAGAAACCAAAAATCAGAAACAAAGAATTCCTTTAAAAATTTGGTGAGTCCAAAAACTCTATAATTCCCAGGCAGAATGCAAACTAAAATATAATGTACAATTTCCCATGCAATATAAGGAATTAACAATCTTTTAATTTTTTTGACTATAAAATTCTTTGTATCCCTACATGGACACGAAAATCCCGCTGAGTAACCGCTAATACAAAATAGTAATGGCATTTGAAAATTGAGAATTACCTTACTCTAGACAAACGAGCTCTCATTACTAAGCAATGAGGCTTGTATGGAATGCCCAAACACCACTATAAGAATTGCAACTCCCCTCAAAATATCAAGAGTTATATCTCTGTTCTGCCAAATTATGCCTTTACCCATTATCCATATCAACCTCTTTTTATCAGTTTTTTTACTTTACTCTTTACCATTACCATTTCCTCTTTGCTAATAACATCCTGTAACAGTGCGCCTCTAACAATGCAGACGGCAATTTCTCGTGTATCTTTAAAAACATACGGCATAACAATCTGAATAACAATATGCGTAATTAGAGTTGCAATTGCTGCACCATTAATTCCCATAACCGGAATCAGCACGAAATTCAATACCACATCTGTTACCAATCCTGCAATACAAAAGCTGTTTATGTACTTATCCTTTCTATCATTTGCCAGATACACCTGATTCAACGTAGACATTGTCGAAAGGCCATAATACCAAACTACAATTCTCAATGCATTCGTTCCGGCAAGATAGTCCTTACCATACAAAAAAAGAATAATCCAATATGCAAAAACACACACAAATATCGAATATAATGCATTCAACCAGAATAAAGCTGCATACGACTGACGAAGTCTTCTCAAAAATTGACTTCTACTTTTACTTGCTGCTTCATATAGAATTGGAGATAACGACTGAATAAGAGCAGTAGGAATCATACTCCAGAGTGTTGAAATTGTTAATGCAGCTGAATAGTAACCGACGGCAGTTTTATCCAACATATTTCCCAACATTACTCGATCAACCTGAGCATATAAAATAGTAATCAATCCAGCAATCAAATAATGATACGATTGTTTTAATAATCTCTTTCCAAGTTTCCAATTAAACTTAGGTTTGAAACCTTCGATTCTTGTATAAAATATCATTAGAAATATTGCTTGAAAAATCATATCCGTTGACGTGGATAGTGCAAACCAAACAATATCTGCTCCTGTGGCTAAAAGATAGATTCTATATAGGCTCATCCCAGTGTAGGCAAGTACACCAGAAATACTTGTCCACTTAGAAAGCAGTTTCCCTTGAAAATAATAATTGATTGTATCAAACGAGCTAAACACAATCGATAATGATTCAAGGATTGCAATTTGCACAATCATCGGATCATTTCTGTTTGTAATAAACATCAATGCAACGATGCTAATTGTCGATAAAATTGCTGTACCAAATCGCATCCAGATAGATGTCCATATTACTTCATTATTATCAGATTCATTTACAGCAATTTCCTTGATTACAACAACCGCCAATCCCAATGAAGCAATCGAAGAAAAGAAACTGACAAAAGCCGCAACATAATTAATCGTGCCAAAATTAGATGGACCTAAATATCTTGCAGTTGCTAGTGAAACCAAAAACTGCAGGAGCATATTTATGATTTTTCCACCCATTAGCCACCCTATATTATTTACGAATTTTTTTCCATTAGACATTAGCTAATCCCCATTACTCACATATAATTTTATTCCATTTTTCAGGATAAAAGTCACCACTCCACATTCCTAATTCCGGGCAAATTACAATTTTATTTTCATTTTGATTCAACCATGCTGCCCACCAGCTAAAGCTGCTATTTGCCATAATTATATGTTTACAGTGACTCATTAAAAATAAATCGTCTAATGTTTTATTATCTGATTCATATTGTGGATAGTGCAATTCGATTTTTTTTTCATATTTCCCAAAATATTGTTTTACAAAATCAATATCATCAGAAAAAATATAAAATACTGTGTTTTTTCTCTGATTTAGCTCTTGAAATTTAAGTATTGCCTTGTCATAGAAATCCATTGATAACTGACATCCAATTTGCAGATAGTCTCCTCTCCTAACATGAACCGCAACACTATTACACTTTTGCATTTCATCTACCAAACCTTTAACAGATTGTGTCCTTTCATATTTAGGAACTAACATTTTAAGCAATTCATTTCTATATTCAGAAAAATATTTCTCAGTTTGCCAGTTTCCTTTAAAATATGTATCTGTTGATATTTCAAAAGCTTCAGGTTCAAATTTTGTTGGCTCTTTTTCCTGATATATTCTCGTTTTTATCCCGATAGATTTGATTTTCCTCACTTTATTAAAAAACATTCTATCTACTAAACCTGTCTTATATACATAAGAAATACGATCTGAATAATCCACATTAAAATTAAGCAATTCAAGCTCTCTGGCAATCCCACAGTCTTGCATACTTGTATCCAAAACAAATTTAGAATTTGTTTTTTTAGAAACCGCATATCCAAAACAATAACAAAACAATTGATTACCCAAACCTCCTGCTAAATCAACAATCACTTTCATCTTTTAACAGTCTCCCCTCCTCATTTAATAATATCCAATCTTTACTTTTGGGATATCCATGCCAAAAATTTTCTGGTACGAATTTTATCCCCCTACTAAGCAATGCTGGTTTATAAGAAAATGAACTTTTACTCGTAATAAGTGCATCTGCATAAACCATATGTAAGAAGCTTTCTTGTGCTCCCATGTCCAAACAAAAATGAATATTGGGAAATTCATTAAATTCGAAAAAATTCTCCTCGTTTCCTTGCGAGAACAAATAAATATGAATGTTATCTTTATCCTTACAATAATTGAGTACTGTTCTGAGTGCATTTATAAAATAATTATTATCCTGAAATCTCATTGCTGTGCTCTGGCTCTTCTTATTTGCTCCCTGAACTATATCTCCCCGCCGTATATGCATGGCTATATTAAAATTATCATTGTCATAGATCAGCTTATCATCTTTTCTGCACGGTGCTGAGTAAAACTTTTGTTGTATATCTTTGCACACTCCATATTGATCATGATAAAACTGATCTTGTTCAGCTAAAAAAATCATTTTCCTTCCGGAATATGAATTGATAATATTTCTAATTCTAGAGACTTCTTGTTCATTGTTTTCATCAAAACTCTGTATACGGACAATTTTATAGCCAGTCGCCTTTAATTCTCCCACCGTTTTTTCGTTCTGATAAAATCCTAAAAAACATTCCCATTTTTCAGATGAAAATGGAATATGTGCGAATTCAATTTCAAACATTTTAGCAAACCAATATCCTGCAATCCAATTAGCCATTTGATGTCCTATTCCCGCTCCCGGATTTGGTTTTGCCGCAAAATAAAGTGAACTCCTAAGTGTAGTCAGGTTTCCCGAGTTTTTATGAAACAGATAATACCAATACGATTTATAACAATATTTGTACACGCTACTATCTCTCAACCTTGAAACCCAGAAATATCTTAATTTTCTCGGTATTTTTTCTGCAATTTTCCCTTTTCCAGCATTTTTTATTTTTTTCATAGAATCTCCCTACCAGTAACATCCATTCTCAACTTTTGATGCTCCTTTGGGTTTATCTTCATCCGATGGATATACCCATGCATCATTGAAAAATTTTTGGACATATGCATATCTTTCGCTTTCATCCCATCGCTTTCCTCTGATTCCAAACAATAATTGAGTAGCTCCCCCCAAGTGAATTGCCTGCTTTCCTGCTCGCTTCAGTTTCGCTGCTAAAGGAAAACCATATGCCCCACATCCTATAATCGCAATATCAAAATCAATCTTCATTGCCTCTTTATACATCCAATCCAATGCATCAAACCACGTTGTAAATCGTTCATCTTTCTCACCCGCCACTGTCTGAACTGCTTTTAATGTTTTCAATTCAAATTCTGGCAAAGTGTTCGTGTCTAGAAACAATTTTTCTCGTTTCTTATATTGAGACTGTATCGTTTCTGCAAAAGGGTGTATCACTAGAACTTTCTTTCCCTTTAAAGCTGCTGACCACGGATTATCCGGAGAACTCCACGGTTCAAGATCAAATAGATAGGTAGTTTTTAAATTCCTATGCCCATACTTATTTAAATAGTAATCTTCGAACGGTAGCATCCATATTCCCATCACATCAGCTTCAGGGATTGAATCAAGCATTAAATTCTTAAACTTGATACCTTCTTTTTCTGTGTTCGGAAAAAAACCAGCTCCTCTGCATAAATACTCCATTACTATTTCATATTTTGACTTTAATTCAAAATCAAATGCTTTCACAGCACTTAACTCATTTGCACCAAATCGTCCAGCAAAAAAAGGAGTTCCTGACAGAATCATATTTCTAATACTTCCATTAATTTCTTCTGATGTTTGAATTCTCTCATTTGCAACCACAATTTTGTTTTTTAGAAACCTTCTGATATTATCTGGAGCTGCATTCTTTTCTTGGAGTTTGCTCTTAATATAATATTTAAAAAAAATATATTTTTTTTTCATCATCCTCACACTGCACTTTCAAAAAAATCATAATTTTGATACACTAACATACAACTCAAACCAATTATTACTCCGCACAACCATGTATAATCATATCCATACATAAAACCAATCACGCATATTAAATATGGCAAAAACTTCGCATTTCCATTTCTGCCTTTTAGCACTAATTTAACAATAACATATGTTAATAAGCATATAGCCAATCCGGCACCTATATAACCAGTTCTACCAATAAATCTAATAAAGCCACAATGAGGAGAAGTTTTCCATCCAATAGATCGTCCATATCCATATCCATAAGGACGGCCAAACAATAAAGCTTCTCCCGTTAAATCCTCAATTACAGCATTCCATACTTGGGCTCGAGTATTAGCAGTAGTATTTTCTATGGATACACCCTTCATTATTTTTCCTAGAAGTCCAAACGATTTTGAAATATTGTTGAGCAGTTCGCCGTTTCCCATATTCAGCACGATAATTCCAAAAACAATCAGAAATATTGATTGTATGAACATTGTCTTTGTGATTCTTGCATTTCTTATTGTAACAAGTAATAATACTATAAACCCAAGACCGTATGCCATCCATACTGATCGATGTTGGAACAAAATAACAACCACCGTAAATAAAATCGTACGGAATTTAAAATGTCCTTCTTTGTTCAAATTTTCTGCTAAAAGAAGCAATGCATAGAGTGCTATCCCCAATACCTCATATGACTGAATAAATCTCATAGTTGATCCACCATCACTCAGAGTTGCATTGTACTGGGAAAGTAATGGGTGAAATCCAATCAATAAGTCTAATATCCACAGAACGCACGAAACAACCAAAATAATTGTCATCACGGAATCTAACAACTTACGGTATTTTTTTGCATCCCTATAAACATCAAAGCGCGCAAAATAAAAAACAGAAAATAAAAAGGCCGAATTTGTCCTTAAATCTCCCATCCACTCAGCGGAAATTCCGTATCTTGATAGACCATTCATCATTGATACTACCAGTAGCGCTGATATAAAAAGTAAAAATACATTAATCAATCTTCTTTTTAAATGAGGATTTTTCAACATGTCACTCAATACCGTGCCCAACATCACTACCGCAAGCATATCACTCAATTGATAAGAGAATCCAAACGCATTTGCAAGTTCTATAGCTGACATAAAAAAAATGTCATTAACAACTGTAATAAGATAGTAAAAAATAAGAATTACAAATATTTTCCCCTTATCGGCTGTGAGTTTATATATCAAAAATAGCGTAAAAGCAAGCCACCCTGCCATCAGCACTGTTTGCATGATTTTTTATCTCCTTATAAGAATCCTTATATAGGGAGTAATAGAATAAACTATTGCTGTCCCTATTGAATAGTTTGTTTTTAAATAATGCCACCACTCTTTTCTCGGTAGACCTTTTGGTGACTCTTTTTTTCTTAGTCTTTCCAATCTGTTTAAATTTGTATCTCTCCAACTTCCACTCACAGGGTTATCACTGCACTGGCCCACAAAGAAATCGCAAACCCAAATAGGAATTCCTTTCTTAGACACTTTAAATCCATAATCAAAATCCCCAAGCGAATGTGAGTATACCGAATCCATATTTCCAAGTTCTTTGAATATTTTCCAAGGTATAAGAACACAATTTGCATTAAATGTATCGCATGACTTCGCTCTTTGTGAAGTGCCATCTATAATATCAAAGTTTGGACGAAATCTTGATTTTTTTATTACCCCGCCATAAGAAAGTTTCCCTTCTGTATCGCACGTTGGTCCAACTAGTATTTCTCTGCCCTCATTTTCTATAAACAGCATTTTTTCTATTGTTTTACTATAAAATTCCACATCATCGTTAAATAGCAAACAGTAATCATAGACTTCTGTTGTATCCAATGCATATTGCATGGCCATTCGCATACCACCACTGTAAAATAACTGTCCATTACCATTTAAAACTACAACACCTCTTATTTTTTCTAAGGCTGCTTTCGTTCCATCAGTACTATTATCATCCACTACTACAAATTTAAATTCAATATTAGGGTTTTGGGAAATCAAATTACTTATTGCTGTTATTGTTTTTTCTTTACGGTTAAAGCAGGTCATTAAGCCTAAAATTTTTGTTCTCATCTTTCGCCTTTCAGAACATAGTCTATTGCATTTATGTATCCTTTTGACACTTCGTCAAAAGTAAATTTGTCTACAATTGTGTCTTTCTTTCCATCTAAAGAAATTTCTTTTTTTAGCACCTTATTTATTGTACCGCCAAATTCTTTTGAATCATATGGATCAACTAATACGCCATTTTTTCCTTCATCAATTACGTCATATGCACCATCCGCATATTTTGAAGAAATAATCGGTACCTCCGCACATAGCGCTTCTAAAAGCACCAAGCCAAAGCAATCTTCTCTTGTAGGTAAAACAAATATCTGCGCTTTTTGATATTCTTCAAGTAGCTCTTGTCCCTCTTTATATCCGCAGAAAATAATATTGTCTTCAATATTTGCGTTTTTAATTCTAGTTCTTAATTCTTCAATTTCTTTATCTGTTCCATTTCCAACAATATGTAATTTAAAATTTTCATCCACATATCTTAAAGCCGATACCAACAAATCTAATCCTTTTCTTTCAATCATACTTCCAACATATAATAGCCGTCCTTGTTCTGGCTTATGTTCTATAGTACAAATCTTGTTCACATCGACCGTTAATAAACTAATAAAAATTCTATTAGGATTGATTCCCCACTTCAAAAGTTTTTCTTTAGCTTTCGTACTACTTGCAATTGATGCATCGCATTTTCCTATAATCATTTTTCTAGTAATACGCTGCATAAGATTAATATTTCTTTCTGAATATAATGTACCATCTGTTAAGCTAATGTATTTTTTTCCATGACATTTACACCAAATTAAGCATTTAACAGCAATCGGATTATATTCCCATCCAATTACAACATCTGGGTTTATATCTGACAAATCTTTTCCGATTCCCTTCGGAATATAAATATGTTTTGTATCGTATTTTTTCTTTATAGAAATCACTTTTGTTTTTGTAAAAGTAGTATTTAATAATTTCGTATTGTCAACATTCCAACATCTATTATCTGCTTCCTTAGCGCAATACATGACGTAGAATTCATATTGCTTGACATGTGTCTGCAAATAGTAAAATAAATCCACTCTATATGGCGCTGGTATATTTGTAACCAATAAAACCTTTTTCATTATTTTTTCCTCTAACACTTATATATGCTATCCCGTTTAATCAGACAATAAAATGCTTTCCATATTCTTAGTCTTGTCAAAACAATTTTTATACTATTTTTTGTATACATTTTAATTTTATATCTCATAGCCTTGGAGTGACTTAAGCCATACTTTTCCGCAATGGATATATCTTCCTCGATTGTCTGAAACGGATGTCTACACGATGTTCCACCATACGTGAAGCAACTAACAACTGTATTGACAAATTGAAATTTTGCCCCCTCCCGATAAAACCTTGCAAACAAATCATAATCCATGCATATTTTATATTTTTCTGAATACCCTCCATATCGCTCATAAGCTTTTTTTCTTACTAATGAGCTTTGATGTATAAATGGGAGGGAATATTCAAGTCCTTCTACTGAACCAGCATGTTTTACTAATTTCAATTCATTTTCTTCATCATTTACAATAGTATTTCCATATAATACATCTATACACTCATGACACGCTAATATCAAATTTGCTATGGCATGAGGAAGCAAATAATCATCGGCATTAATCAACCCAATAAAATCTCCTGTTGCCATTTTTATTCCTTTATTAAAGGCATCAGAAATACCGTTGTCTTTTTCAGAAATCCAACGTATTTTTTCATTCTCGTAACTTTTAATAATATCTATTGTATAATCCTTACTGCCACCATCAACAATAATATATTCTAAATTTTCATAATCTTGGCTCAATACACTCTCTATTGTTTTTGCAATTGTTTTTTCTGCGTTATAGCAAATTGTAATCATGCTAACTTTTAGTCGTTCCACACTCAATCTCCTTAATCACTTATACCGGTATATATGTCATTTAAAATCTTGTAATTGGCATTTTCGCTATACTTAATTTCATATATTTTTTTTATTTTTTCTTTATTTAATGGCTTTTCTCTCATTTTATCAATTGCCGACATTATACTCTCTATGGAGTCATATCTAAATTTATATCCTGTAATTCCCTCTTCAACAACACTTCCAGCATTTCCCAAATCAGAGCAAATAACAGGAGTTCCAACACTAAATGCTTCCACAATGCTCATCGGAAATCCTTCATACCACTGGGTAGGCAATACAAGTGCTTTGCTGTTTGCTATTATCTTTAGAGCTTCATCATTTGGCACAAATCCACGCATTTCAATGTTTACAACATTTTCTTTGATAAATGACTTACACCAACCCTCCATTGGCCCCATACCGCAAACAATCAGTTTAATTGCACCTTCTCCCATACGCTTCCACGCTTCAAAAAGGATATCCACACCTTTCAGCTTATCCAGCCGACCTACAAAGACAAACTGATTAAGCCTCTCTTCTTCGGGGATAAAGCTATTATTCTCAACAAAATTTGGTTTCACAAAGACACGTTCTGGTTTGATATGCTTTAATTGTAACAATTTATCTTTGTTAAACTCTGTCAAACAAATATAGTTAATCCTTCCGTAAATGCCTGTTGTCCGATGCAGCCATGTACTTATCGCACAAACCAAAGTTTGTGCCTTGCTGCCTCGATAACAGCTATATTTCACAGCACACTTCAAGCCGTTTTTAACACAGTCCTCACAGATATGACCATCCCGATAAAAAGTTGCTCCAGGGCAAAGTAGACGAAAATTGTGTACCGTCTGTACAACCGGTACTTTCATGCTTCTTGCTGCATAATAAACCGCTGGACTTATCAGGTTAAGTGTATTATGAACATGAACCACGTCTATATTTTCTCGCCTTATCTGTTTCTTGATTTCCTTATATGTTCGCAGGTTGAATACTGTTGTGAATGGGAGAAACAGTATCCTAATTTTTGACATCTGCTTTAATTCTGCATTATTACGACTGTATAAAATCACTTTATGTCCATGCTTCTCAAGCATCGTTTTCTCATTTGCAACAACGGTATCTTCTCCACCGGGAATCTGATAATAGTTGTGTACAATCAATATATTCTTTTTTTCACTACTCACACCTATTACCTCTACTTTTCTATTATCTTCTTGGATTATTTACAAGGTCCTTGGGTCCCACGAAACATGCTGTTTTACAATTTTAGCAGGACTCCCAGCAATAACCGAATTCGAATCATATGTTTTTCCTGTCAATAAAGACCCTGTTCCAACAATTGAATCAGCACCAACTGTAGATCCCTTTAAAACAATCACTTGCTGTCCTATCCAAACGTGATCTCCAATAGCAATATCTTTAGCTTTATTTATTCTTTTTCCATCACTATCTAGTATAGAGTGACTATCTCCTGTTCTAAAAGTAATCGTATCTGAAAACAAGCATCTCTCACCTATATGAACCTTTTTCCCTTCAATGCAGGCTATATGAGTTTTCCCTGAAAAGTGTGTGTTATGTCCTACTTCAATGATTCCACCATCACTGATCCATATATCTACATTCTTTAAAACACAGTCATGCTCGATTTTAACTGTATTATTTTCTCCAAAAAACTGTATTTGAGAACCATATATTCTGCATCCTTTTTCTAATATCAAACAATTATTTTTTCCATTATTCTTAATATGGGTACGCCGTACGAATGCCCCCCCCCACAAAATTTTCATGTCAGATTTACCTTTAATGGAATTAAAGCCAACTATTCTGTAAATTAATGCCAAGACTTTCATCAATCCTTCATGATCTCTTACATATCTCTTAATATCCATCTCTTACTTTCCCCTTATCATCGCATTCCAAATAAATTTCGTGTTTGTGTGCCAGTATCGTCCAAACAATCTCTTTGGATCTTGCAACAGCCTATATACCCATTCCAAATTACTCTTCTGCATCCACTCAGGTGCTCTCTCAATATTGCCAGCATGATAATCAAAGCCAGCACCTACACCAATCATCAGTCCGTCCACGCATCCCTGATGTGCTGCCATCCACTTTTCCTGTTTTGGTGCTCCAAGTCCAACCCAAACAAAGTCAGGTTTTGTTTCATTAATTCTTTCCACAATCGCCTCGTCCTCTTCCGCTGTCATAGGTCTAAACGGAGGGCTGTACATTCCAGCAATCTGGATTCCAGGATAAGTCTTCTCCAAAACAGAGTAGAGTTTTTCAAGAGTTTCATCAGTTGAGCCGTAAAAAAAATGTCGATACCCTTTGGAAACAGAAATTTTGAAAATTTCCCCCATCAGGCTCGGCCCAGTAGTTCGTTTCATGTTCTTAAAACCACGTTTTTGGCCAACTGAAGAAAGTGGTCCGCCATCTGGTATTGCCATAATTCCACCATTCTGTACCTTTCGATATTCCACATCTTCATATGCTGTCACGGTGGTGTGTACATTGGACACACATATGTAATCTCCTGATAAGGCGTGGATATTATCGTTGAGGTAGTCAAGCAACCACACCATATCAACAGCTGCAATATCAACTCCCAAAATATTACAGGTAGGAATTTTAGCTTTATCCACCTTATGTATAAATTCTTGTTTCACTGCTGTCATGTTACCTGACCTCCCTCTTTAACTTTATTTCCATAGCATTCTTATTTTTTATGTATTAGAAAATAATTGTTTCACATCATCGAAATCGTCTGCATGATTCTGAATCCATTCCTGATCTTTTTCCCACCATTTCATTTTCAATAAGTTCTGGATTGTTTCTTCATCAAATCGATACCTTATAATCCTTGCTGGCACACCACCGACAATTGCATAAGGAGGAACGTCCTTTGTCACAACTGCACCTGCTGCAACAACAACACCATCGCCAATATTGACTCCCTCAAGTATCGTTGCTCTTGAGCCAATCCATACATCATTACCTATCTCAATCGAAATTTTTTTCTCTGAATTTAAGTATTTAAAATCTTCAAACTTAGACTGCTTTACATAGGATGGCTTTTGAGCAAGGGAATAAAAAGCTGGGTGTATTGAAACAAAAGAAGTTGGATGATTTCCTGCCACTGTCATTACATCATTTGCAATGCAGGTGTATCTACCAATCACAGTATTCTTTATAAAAGAATTATTGCTTATATAAGAGGCATAGCCTATAGAGCTGTTTAAGAACCATGTGTTCTCCCCTAATCTATTCATTCCTTCAAAATAAGCTTTTGAATCAATAGTAGTGTTCTTTCCAAATGTACAAGCATTGCCTATCTTTTTTCTATGAATTAATTGTTTTATACAGTGCAAAATCATTCCCCATTCTTCCTTTTATTTATAAAATCCTTTTTTCTGTGCATTTCTACCATACAGATTTTTTGTGCTTCCTTATATATTAGAGAAAGATAAGAAATCATTTTTCCTCAACTGAAACTTTATGGTAGACACCTTCATACCAACTCACTTTGTTAAAACTGTACAAGTTCTGGTGCTAGAATATAAATAGTACAAGCCAAAATGAGAAATTCCAAATACACATA
>OLRT01001867.1_pt1 | contig 13966 bp, 10 predicted proteins | sample 1672021 | NCBI WGS metagenome assembly OLRT01 (sample SAMEA3136637, study PRJEB25190) | human gut metagenome | reverse complement strand
TCAATGATTGATATGCGCTTATTATACGGGTTTGTTAATCATTTGTCAATCTGTATTTTGTTAAAATTTCAAACAAATTATTTCTTACATTTTCGCCATTAATCAGCATTTTATACAATCCGTATTTTCATCATTCCTCTTAATTCCTAGGCAAAAAATTTGATATACACATGTTTTCAAAGTCTGTTTCCTCGATTTCATGCTCATAAGATTGTGATTTTCATAACAAAATTTTCTATTTTTTCCTGTCATATTTCTCCACCCCTTTTCATAGATTAAATGATGGGAAACAGAAATCCAAATCAAGATTCCCGCACACGGGTTGCATTCCAGCTAACGCTGGCAACGCGACTGTTTAACTTTGATTTAACGCAAATCACGTACAGATTTATTACTGGAGGAGTATTCTAATGGGAACGGGAAATGCATTACGGGCAACAGAAACATTTACACTGATACAATTAGAGGAAGAAAAACAGAAATTGAAAAAGAAAGAACTTCTTAAGAGCATGCTGACCGACAGTGAATTCAGCATTAAAGGACAATGTGCCATCAATCTTATGATGACCAAACTCGACATCATCAACACATTTCTGCTGATGAAATATAAACGGAATTTTATTCAGATGAAAACCTGGAGACTCAAAAGCTATGACAGTGTCTGCAAAAAAATGCAGAAAAAAGGACTGGACCTGAATTTTGATCTGGCACTGGAAAAGATCAATGACCTGATCGGCGTTCGTGCTGTATGTGCTTATGTAGATGATATTTACAAAGTAGCTGACCTGATCGAAAAACAACAGGATATCCATATCCTGAAAATCAAAGATTATGTACAGCAGCCAAAGAAATCCGGCTATCAAAGCCTTCATCTGATTCTGGAAATTGCAATTCCATTCCAGAAAGAAAACCAGTGGATCAAACTGGAATTGCAGCTTCGAACTGCTGCCATGGATTACTGGGCCAACCTCGACCATCAATTGCGTTACAAACGCGGACAAAAGCAGGCAGCAGTGATCAATGAAGAATTACAGCAGTGTGCTTCTGTGATCACACAGCTCGATCAGAAAATGCTGGATATCCGTAAAAAAATTGACAAGATCTGACCAGCGCACCACCGGTGCTTCCTCGATATGCACTGCAAAAGACGCAGGGGCATGACCAAAAAAGTCAGCTCCTGCGTCTTTTTTATCTGTTTTTACTCTTATAAATTTCTATTATACATTTTACAAATTCGTGTACTGTACATTCCGGCTTCCTACAGCCCATACTCTGCTGCCAGCTTCTTAAATTCAGGCAGAGAATTCTGAATCGTCTCGTAAGATACACAATATGCCAGTCTTACATATCCAGGGCAGGCAAAGGAGCTTCCCGGAACCATCAGGATATTGTATTTCTTACCAGCCTCGCAGAACTGCTTCTCATCTGCAACCGGAGATTTCACAAACAGATAAAATGCGCCCTGTGGTTTGATACATTCAAATCCACATTCTTTAAGGCCATTGTAAAGTGCCAGACGGTTTCTGTCATAAGCAGCCACATCCACTTCTGCATCTACGCATTTCTGGATAACTTTCTGCATAAGGGATGGTGCATTAACACTTCCAAGTACACGGTTTGCAATTGCTGCTGCTGTGATGACTGTTGCGCTGTCTTCCAGTTCATCCGGGATGACCAGATATCCAATACGCTCTCCCGGCAGAGACAGAGATTTGCTGTAGGAATATCCTACAACCGTATTCTTATAATATTTCGTCAGATATGGAACTTCTACGCCATCATAAGCCAGTTCTCTGTACGGTTCATCCGAAATCAGATAGATCACAGAACCAAACTCCTGCTGTTTTTTCTCGAGGATTGCAGCAAGTTCTTTGATCGTCTCCTCAGAATAAACAACACCGGTCGGGTTATGTGGCGTATTTACGATCACTGCACGGGTATTGGCTGTAATCTTCTCTTCCAGTTCTTTCAGATTTGGCTGGAAAGTCTCTGTATTAGGAGAGATTTCCACAAGCTTACCGTCATAGTTACGTACATATGCACCGTATTCCAGAAAGTATGGTGCAAAAACGATCACTTCCTCGCCCGGATTCAGTATCGTCTTGAGGATGACATTCAGACCGCTGGCAGCACCAACTGTCATGATCAGATTATGTGCAGAAAAAGCTGTCCCGAAACGGCGGTTCAGAGACTGCGCGATCGTTTCTCTGACATCCTCAAAGCCTGCGTTGCTCATATATCCGTGGAGAACAGTCGGTTCTTCGTTGTTTACGAGATCTATGATTGCTTCGCGTACACAGTCCGGTGCCGGAACGCTTGGATTACCAAGGCTGAAGTCATAGACTTTGTCCGCACCATACTTTGCCCGGAGACGATTTCCTTCTTCGAACATCATACGAATTGCTGAATTGTTCTGTACAAAAGGTTTCATTTTTTCTGCTATCATAATTTATGCCTCCTCTTATTTCTTACTTCTTGTTTTTCTTACTATGTCCGAATACGATCCATCCTACCAATATCAGCATTGCGATGCCCACGATCATCCATGGAATCAGATAAGTATTTCCTTTCGGCTGGAACATATCATAATAACCTTTCAGATAAATAATCGCTACAACGACCGGAATTACCCACAACATGTAATTTCTGATACATGTCGGGAATTTTATTCCTTTTCCAGTATTGGCTTCCTTAATGAAGTTGTCCCATCCCCACCCATTCTTAGATGCACAGAAGATTACAAAGATTACTGAACCAAGTGGCAGGATGTTATTTGAAATAATAAAATCTTCCAGATCCATGATATTTGTTCCTTCACCGAGGATCTGAACTCCGGACCACGGTCCGAAGCCAAGAATTGCCGGCATGGAAAGAATAATGAGCAAAACGATATTAAATAAAACTGCTTTATTACGTTTCCATCCCCACAGATCCATTGCGAAGGACAGAATGTTCTCAAATACTGCAATAACCGTAGACAGTGCCGCAAAGGACATAAACAGGAAAAACAGAGCTCCCCAGAGTCTTCCACCTGCCATCTGGTTGAATACGTTTGGCAGAGTGATGAATACAAGTCCCGGTCCCGCACCAGGCTCTACGTTAAATGCAAAACATGCCGGAATGATGATAAGACCAGCCATCAGTGCTACAAATGTATCCAGGATCAGGATATTAATACTTTCTCCTGCAAGGGTACATTCCTTTCCCATATAGCTTCCGAAGATCTCCATCGCACCGATACCGATACTCAAAGTAAAGAATGCCTGTGACAGCGCACCAAAGATCACGTTTCCAAGACCTGCCGCACGGATATTGTCGAGGTTTGGTACAAGGTAAAATTTAACACCTTCCATCGCTCCGTCCAGCGTTACAGAATGAACAGCCAGCACCACAATCAGTGCCAAAAGGCAGATCATCATGACTTTTGTGATACGCTCGATTCCATTCTGAAGTCCCAGTGAACATACGCCAAATGCCAGAAGAACAGCTACGATCATCCAACCGGTCATTGTTCCGGTAGATGTCATCAGGTTTGAGAAAAAGCCACTCACTTCATCAGAAGAAGCTCCGCTCAGTTTCCCAGTCGCCATAACATAACAATAGTACATCATCCATCCTGCTACCATGGTATAAAACATCATCAGCATATAATTACCGATCATTCCCATATAGCTGTACTTATGGAAATTGGAACCCTCCGGCTCCAGTTTGTGAAATGCTCTTGCCGTGCTCAGTCTGCTGCTTCGTCCTACTGCAAATTCACTTACAAGAATCGGCAGGCCAAGCAGAACGAGAAAGACAAGATAGATCAGGATAAAAGCAGCTCCGCCATATTTACCTGTCATGTATGGGAATTTCCATACGTTTCCAAGACCTACTGCGCACCCTGCAGAAACCAGGATGAATCCAAGTCTTGAGCCAAATGTTTCTCTTTCTTTCAAAAAAATTTCCTCCATTCTAAATCCGATTCATTATATTTTCGTCAAATCTTATCTATTATAACACAAGGACAGTTCGATGTGAACTGTCCTTGCCGGAGTTGAAAACTATTTATGACACCCTTTTGCCATTATCATATATTATTTGGAATAAAGATAATTACTGTTGGTCTCATCGCTGATATTTGATGCATCGATCCATTTAGGCTCAAGAAGAACATTCTTTTCTACTTCCGCAGCCTTCTGAACATCCGTGGACATTGCCTGTGCAGCCGCAATGATCGTCTGATATCCTATAGCATATGGATCCTGTGATACTGTTCCAAGTTCCTGTCCATCTGCAATCGCTTTCTGCTGAACAGTCGTCGCATCAACTCCAACCATAACCGGAGCCTTCTCTCCCTTATCAAGACCAAGATACAGATCTGAAACATCTTCGTTTGTGCAGAACACTCCGCTCAGATCCGGATATCTGTTAAGTACATCTGCCATTGCAGTTTCCATATCATCTACTTTATCTGTATACAATTCACTTACGATCGTAATATCCGGATACTCCGTAAGGGTTTCTTTGAATCCCTCCACTCGTTTCTGGGAACTTTCTGTCTTTTCCTGGGCAGAAAATACTGCAATCTTACCGGACCCGCCAATAGCGTCTGCCAGTTTTTCTGCGGCAAGCTTTCCTACATATGTATTATCGGTTCCGCGAAATGCTGCCACAAGTTCATCCTCATTAACATTAGAATCGAATACTACGACCGGAATTCCGTTTTCACTTGCTGCTTCAAGCTGTGCCTGACAGGATTCAATGTCACTTGCAGACATACAAAGAACCGTTGGATTCTCCGCAATTACCGCATCAAGCGTATTGATCTGTGTTTCTACATCCTGTTCATCGGAAGGTCCTTCAAATGTCATAGTGACTGCATCATTGGAAGAAAAATCATATGCTGTATTGATATCCTTCACAGCATCTTCCATGCCCCGGTGAACAAGTTTCCAGTATTCTCCATCTGTAGCCTTACTTACAACAGCAATCCTGCTCCCTGTCCCAATTGTGATGGAAGTATCTATCTTGGATGCACTGTCCTCTTCCTCACCTGTTACTTCTTCTGATTCATTTTGAGCTTTCTCGTTATCCGGCAGTTCATCTTCTGCCTGCACATCCGCAACAAAATTACCAAAGCCATCCATTATACCGGCTTCTCCTGCCACTGCAGCCACACCTGCAAGAAGAAGCACCACAACAGCTGCTTTTTTCATCGTATTTTCCTCTTTTCTGAATATATTTTTATACAAATGCGCTCTGTTACCGTTATCTTTCTACATTATACACATTTTCTTTTTTGCGTCTATAGATTTCATAGTTTTTTCATCTTTTAGAGGAAAATACGGCAATTTTACCAGTTTTAAAATCACGGATTTGGGAAACCTGCAAAACTTTCTCCATTCGGAGTTACCTGAAACTCCATCTTCTTTCCGGTAATCGGATGACGAAATATCAGATGACAGGAACACAATCCAAGTGGTAATTGAGATATCTCTCCTGGATTATATTTACGGTCACCAAGAAGCGGCATTCCTGCATGCGCCATCTGTACACGTATCTGATGATGACGACCGGTTTCCAAATGAATTTTTATAAGGATTCTTTTTCCGCTCTCTGTCCTCTCATCTGAAATTTGATGTATAACCTCATAATCTAAAACTGCTTTTTTAGCTCCGCTCGTCTTTGATGTTACTACTTCAGAAGTATTGGTTCTTCCATTTTTTATCAGATAATCTTCCAGTCGTCCCTGGCGTTTCTCCGACATCCTGTCTGTCACTGCCAGATATTCTTTGACAATATTTCCCGTTGTAATCTGCCTCGTCAGACCAGCTGCTGCTTTTTTATTCTTTGCAAATACCAGAACCCCTTCAACCGGTTGATCCAGTCTGTGCACAACTCCCAGATAAGGAACTGTTTCCGTATTTTTTAAAGCCAGATAATTCTTTAAAGAACTTTCCATATCTGCAGCTCCAATTCGTGCATTTTGAACTGCAATACCCGCAGCTTTATGGCATACCAGAATGTCTTTATCCTCAAATATGATCATATCTTCTATACTATTCTTATTATTCCACATAAAAAAAGCTCTCCCTTTTATGCTTTCGCACTTTCTATGGAGAGTATATCGTAAAAAACTTTTTTATACAACAGTCAGACGGTCATCACTTCTCTTAACAATTACTTTTCATAATCCTGAAATGATGACCGTCTTAACAATCTTCAATATTCAATTTTAATTTACCTCTTTGTTCTTTCAAAACTTTTCGTCTTGTTTGCTGATTGAAATCCTCTGATACCTCTTATAGTATACTTCCTTCAATCTTCTGTATTCAGTTTTTATTATATATATTATATCGTGTCTTTATTCGGTTACAGTTCATTTAATTTCCTGCTCATAAACGATATGATGTTTATCATTCGATTCATTTAGAAAGTTCATAGAGTCGAAATTATAATTTACGGATTATAATTCCATTTTGAAATAATCTCTGAAATCTTTTCCGTCAGACTAGAGCAGCTTCAAACTTAACTTCTTAAATTTCAAACTGTTTTCTTCGGGAATAAGGTTTCTGTTATTTCTGTTTAATATCTTTTGTGAGAAGATATTCTTCTGATGTAAAGCTTTGATTCATATAACTCACGTTTATGGATCGCAATATTTGAAAATGTTTCTTTACACAGATTCAAAAATCTTTATATCAGGTTTGTGACAGTTATTCAATATGAGTAATCAATTCTATATACCTGTAATACGTTTATAAAGATTATCCTTTTTCTGAAAGTCCTGTTCACCAGGTAATATATTTAATATTCTCTTCCGAATGTATTCCGATAATCTGATTTAAATAATGGATAATTTATGTATCAGGTCTTTCTTGCAGGAAACTTGATTTCTGCCACTTCTCATATTGAAAATGATTGACTACTTTCCCAACGGTATCACCTTTACCCTTTCATTTAATTTCATCCTTTTCATGTAACATTTATATATATGCTATGAATTGAATGATTTCTTAAATTAATTCCTTGAATTTGTTTTTCCTGTTTTCTTTTGATGAGATTATAATACCACCGCCCTCCGTATTTGTCAACACATTTTTATATATTTCTTTTAACTTTCTTTTATATCGCTATTTATTATGCATTTATATTGTATATTATATATATTTCATATTAATTTCTGATAATTTTAAAATTTTCTAGCACTTACATAATTCTTCCCCATACCAGCCGCCCTATCTTCCCCACACTAATAAGCAGACAGGACCCCATCCATACAGTGGTCACAAATACTCACGAGCACTGCGTCATGGTATTTGCTGACCTGTATGGATGGAGTCCTGTCGTCTTTATTAATATTATATTATATTACATCACACTATCTTCTATTGTAATTGATCAGACAACCTTTCAGAATGATCTCACGTTCATCATCCGTCAGTTCTCCAAGTGTTACCTGAAATTCCTTCAGTCCATCTGCTTTTACTACATATCCTGTAATACTGTCCACTTTGTCTGCAACTGCCTTGCGAACCTGTGGGAAGAAAAGGTAATCTCCATTTGCAAATGGAAGGTCTCCTGCAGGAATCAGGAACGGAAGCATACCCCAGTTGATCAGATTGGAGCGATAACGTTTGGTTGCATATTCATTGGCAATATTTGCCCATCCACCAAGAACTTTCTGGCATGATGCAGCCTGCTCACGTGCAGAACCATCTCCAGGTTTTACCGCAAAGATCGTACTTCCGATGCCGATATTCTCCTTGCTGACATCAGAAAAATGTGCCCTGATCGCATCCATAACCGGTTTCAGTTCCGGAACCGCTTCTGCCGGGCACTCACCTGCTTCAAGAGCTTTCTCTGCCTTCTGAATTTCCTTTGCACGTCCAACATAAGCCGGATCTTTACGGGAAAGAGTAAACTCAGCCAGTCCAAGTGGATTGGAACGGAAAGAAGAAGTTTCTCCGGACGGAATCAGTTCATCTGTCGTAGTAACCGGATCATGAATCTCAGATACCACTTTAAGCACCAGATTCTCTGCCAGTGCCGGCATCTCCGGCCAGTCTTTAATATTCGGGCCAAACTGGATTTCTACGCTTGGATCTGCAACACCCTTGCTGTCAAAGATTCGATTCTCATAAATAGTCTTATCAAAGAAGTATTTCTGATGTCTGTAATTTCCGGTAAATTCTTCCGCAGATGTCAGGAAACCTTTGTTTGCTGCTGTTGCTGCGATAGATCTTGCATCCATAAGTGCAACAGAAGAAATCTGTCCATTCTGGACCTTGGAGCCTTCACGATTCGGGAAGTTTCTGGTGGTATGACGGATGCTGAACGCATTGTTTGCAGGTGTATCTCCTGCACCAAAACATGGTCCGCAGAATGCAGTCTTAACAACCGCCCCTGTTTCAAGAAGATCTGCCAGGACTCCATTTCTAGCAAGTTCCATATAGATCGGAGTACTTGCCGGATAAACACTGAGTGTAAATGCATCAGCTCCAATGCTTGCACCACGAAGGATATCTGCTGCTGCGCAGATATTTTCAAATCCACCGCCCGCGCATCCTGCAATGATTCCCTGATCCACATAAAGCTGTCCGTCGATCACTTTGTCTTTCAGTGTATAAGGTACTTTACCATCCAGGCTGATCTGCGCTTTTTTCTCAACATCATCCAGAATATCATAAAGATTTGCTTTCAATTCATCAATGGTATATGTGTTGCTCGGATGGAATGGCATGGCGATCATAGGTTTGATCTCACTTAAATCAACTTCTACACATCCATCATAGTAAGCTACCTTACCTGGTTTCAGTTCTTTATAATCTTCTTTTCTGCCATGGATCTCATAGAACTCTTCAATCGTCTCATCGGTCTGCCAGATAGAGGAAAGACAAGTAGTCTCCGTCGTCATGACATCGATACCGATACGGAAATCTGCACTCAGACCGGCTACTCCAGGTCCTACAAATTCCATAACTTTATTCTTCACATAGCCGTTGGCAAATACTTTGCCAATAATTGCCAGTGCAACGTCCTGTGGTCCTACACCCGGACGCGGTTCCCCTTTCAGATAGATTGCTACAACACCCGGCATATTAATATCATAGGTCTGGGAAAGAAGCTGTTTAACAAGCTCTCCACCACCCTCACCCATTGCCATGGTGCCAAGTGCACCATAACGTGTGTGACTGTCGGAACCAAGGATCATCTTACCGCCACCGGCAAGCATTTCACGTGCGAACTGATGGATGACTGCCTGATGAGGTGGTACATAAACTCCACCGTATTTCTTGGCACAGGTAAGTCCAAACATATGATCATCTTCGTTGATCGTTCCACCTACTGCACAAAGAGAATTGTGGCAGTTGGTCAGTACATATGGAATCGGGAATTTTTCAAGTCCTGAAGCACGTGCTGTCTGAATAATACCTACAAATGTAATATCATGAGATGTCAGCTTGTCAAATTTAATCTGCAGTTTCTGCATATTTCCGGAAGTATTGTGTGCTTCCAGGATACCATAAGCCATTGTATTTCTGGCTGCTTCTTCTCTGGAAACCGGCTGTGTCATGTTCTCTTCTTCTACGATATCACGGCCATTTACCAGATAAATACCACTGTCATAAAGCTTCATTGTAACTCCTCCATTCATAAAAATCACGCATCTACCGCTCTGCGATTTATGCCATGAATAATGGCAAAACATCTCGCGGGATAATACCTGCGAACAGTAATATTATTATACTTTATCTCGCTAAAATCTGCAATAAATTTTCTTTACTTCTCTATAAAGAATAGCTATACTTAAAGTATTGTTTTTGCTGATTCAGTATAAAATCACTTCTTACAGGAGGTACAGCATTATGTTTCGTTTATGGGGAAAAATGTGGAAAGACAACCACATGCTAAAAGATCTGGTCATTGATGATGACTCGGAAGATACAAGAACACACAAAATTTTTCATGCCCTGCAGGAAATCTGCTATGATTTTGACCTGGAGAACCCAATTTGGCTGGAAAGTAATATTTCTGATTTCAAACGCCATTCAAAGACCAGATTTCGCCAGGACAGTTTTATTGAACATATCGAGTTTGATTATCTTGAAATCCAGGTGATCGAAGAAGATTAAAAAAATCTGCCGAAGTTCAGGCATCTCCTGTCCCCGGCAGATTTTTTATTGTGAAGTAATGATTCTATTTTATTTACATATCTACTCTTATATGATCCACTTACTAACTCGCGGAATCTTTTTAATGATCATAACTGCAGCAAGACTTAGTACAAAAATCATTGTGATCAGAACCGGAATCGCAATTGCAGTATTACTTATCACCATACTGTCAATTCCTATTCTGTGAAGAATATCTCTGATAAGCGCATGGATCAGATAGATTCCAAAAGTGCAGCTTCCCAGATAGCAGATCCTCTTTTCCTGTTTTTCATTCCATTTGATCTTGGATACATGGTTTTTGAAAAACAGAAAAAACGAACTTCCCCAGAAAAATCCTGCCAGTGTGTAGTTCTCATAAAATGACTGTATTGGTTTTCCTGATTTCTGTGAGCTGATGTAACACAAGCCGATCGCTGCCAAAATCAATATTACCCCCAGTACATAAACCAGATATTCCAGTTTCTTTGATACCTCATAATGAGACAGATAATGCCCCAGTATAAAATATCCTATGTAACCGGTAACCATTTCCGGCTGCACGGTCTGCAGAATATCCATGATATGGTCCTTCCATGGAAGTGGAAAATAATTTATTGTATATGGCAGAATCTGAAACACCAGAAACAGTACGATCATATACTCTTCCCACTGTTTTCCCCTGGCACTGTTTACAATTTCCCATAGCATCGGTGTGATGATCAGAAGTCCGATCAGCATTGGAAGATACCAGAGATGGAAATAAGATTTACTGATATATACCATAAATTTGACCAGGGCTGCTTTGCTGCCCTTCGCCAGCGTTCCATTTGTAATAATCCTGTATACTGCGTAAAACATCTGCCAGAAAATATATGCTGCAGCTATCGGCAGAATATTTCTTTTCCACAAACGTCTGAGATTCCATGTCCGCTTACTGTCAAGATACAGACATCCACTGATCATAATAAAAGATGCTACTGCAAACCGGTTGATCCCGTGATAAAAGTTTGAAACCGCCCATACAGACGAATCCAGTGGCATATCACGAAAATGCTGTGAGCCTGCATGAATGCCAATAACTCCAATACACGCCATGACACGAAGCAGCTCAATCCATATAACTCTTTTTTTATTCATATCGTTTTTACAAAAGGTCTGATACTTCCGGCCTTTTTCTCTCCTACGTAATCTCTTTTGGTTACTTTCGATTTCCACAGTGACCACTTTTTACATCGAAAGTATAACAAATCCTTCCCGACTCTACAAGAAATATCCTGGTTATTCCATAAACTCCCGGATGATTTCTCTCATGATTTCTTCCTCCTCCGGACTCAGCATCTTGCTGAAATGACTTCCTGTCGCCGCAGTCTGTCGGATACTTGCAGCAATCCGCTCCACCATTTCCTCTTTGAATACCGGATCTGTTTTCTGTATTGCCTGCACCGGTTCGTATTTACGGGCGGCCGGTGGGTTTTCTTTGCAGGAACGCGCCTGCAGAATATAATCCGCAAGTGAATTCATAACCAGTTCTTCTTTGAAGCTAAAATCCAGAGCCTGCCTGAGGACAAGAAGAACAATTGGCACGGCAGTCCCTATATACAGATAGCTCATCGGAAGTCCTCTGCTGTCACGGATTCTGGATATAAAAAAAAGCGACATTCCCAGACATACAGTAGATAGCAGTGATGGAATCCATACCAGGAAATTCATCCGATTCAGGAGTTTATCTCGTGTCTTCCACAGATTCAGCCATTTTTCTCTCAGGTTTGTTGTCGCTTTTGTCTTTCGCAGGGTTCTTCTGTAAGTAAGGTGTACTGCCAGCATCCCTATCGCTCCAGCTGTTCCAAGAACAGTCATCAGATAGAGCAGGATCTGCAGGTCCATGATTCGTTCCAGCATAAGTCCCTCCTTGAATACAATATTTACCGTTAAGCCTATTCTACACCTGCCCCGTCCTATATGAAACAAAAATCGTTCGTCAAATTCTCGCAAAACTCCCCTCTTAACAGCCAAAAATTTACGCAGGTAACACCTTTCCGGCTCACCTGCGTAAAAATTTTCTTTTTTAAATTATCCGTTACATTTCTTCCAGTGCTTTTACGACTTCTTCAAATTTCATAAAATGAGAAGCTTTTACAAGAATCGTATCGCCTTTCTGTACATAATCATTCAGATGCTCCAGAAGGGATTCTCTTGTTTTTTCATAATATACAGGGAAATCCGGATTCGCTTTGCGCGCCGCTTCTGCTATATGAACAGCCAGATCTCCTACACATACACATGCATCAATTCCACATGTTGCTGCATGTATGCCTACACCCTCGTGAAGTGCAGCTTCATCTTCACCAAGTTCTCCCATGTCCCCAAGGATCGCCACTCTGCGGCCTTCCCCATCATGAAGCACATCCAGAGATGCCTTCATGGACATCGGATTCGCATTGTAGCAGTCATCTACGACCAGGAACTTATCTGTCTCGATCATTTTGAAACGTCCTCGAATTGTCTCAAGACTTTCAATACCTCTCCTGATCTCTTCGATCGTCAGACCATAAATTCGTCCTACAGCCGCAGCTGCCAGGGCATTGTAGACCATATGTATTCCCGGAGTCGGAACGAGTACGTCAAAAGCATCCTCTCCCAGATGGATACGGCAGGCAACCCCTTTCAGGCCCTTACTTTCAATCTGATCGGCATACACATCACGTTCACTGTTCAAGCCAAAAAATACTGGCTTCACACCATTGTACTCACGGACCGTAATAAGTTTATCATCGTCACCATTCAGAACGATATGTCCATTCGGCTTCATAGACTGGAATATCTCTGTCTTTGCTTTCAGGACTCCGTCTCTGTCTCCCAGATTCTCCAGATGACAGGTACCGATGTTTGTGATCACACAGGTATCCGGTTTTGCAATCTTTGTCAGCCGGGCCATCTCGCCAAAATCACTGATTCCCATTTCCAGAACTGCAATCTGATCTTCATCACGAAGTCTGAATACTGTAAGAGGAAGTCCGAGCTCATTATTAAAGTTTCCCTGTGTTTTCAGAGTGCGGTATTTTTCTTTCAGGACGGATGCGATCACTTCTTTGGTGCTGGTCTTTCCAACGCTTCCCGTAATACCTACAACCGGAATCTGCAGCTGTTCCAGATAAAACTCTGCGATATCTTTAACTGCCTGAAGAGAAGCTTCTACCTGAATATATGCATAGTCAGCCTCCGGCAGTTCTCGCTCGGAAAGTGTTGCAAGTGCTCCCTTCGTCATCACATCCGGAATAAAACGGTGTGCATCGACTCTCTCTCCCACGATTGGCACAAACAGACAGTCTTTCTCAGTCTTACGGCTGTCTGTAGTAATTGCAGAAATCTCCTGATCCAGCAGAGCATTGTCGCCATGCCAGATGCCATTACATACTTTTGTAAGATTTCTCAAAGTAAGATTTTTCATTCTGATTTCCTCTCCTGATATGTTACCTCAATTCAGGTACATATTCGTCTGTTAAGCATACTTTTTCTGAGACACTTTGATCAGTTCTTCACACAGTGTCGGATAATCCATACCCAGAACCGCTGCTTCCTGCGGGATCAGGCTGGTCGGTGTCATTCCCGGAAGCGTATTTGCCTCCAGACAGTAGATTTTTTCATCTTTTGTCACAATGAAATCCAGACGGGCATAGCTCTCCATCTCCAGTGCATGATAACCATCCACGGCTGCTTCCTGAAGACGTTTTGTCAGTTCTTCTGAAATCGGCGCCGGACAGGTTTCTTTTACTGCACCTGGTTTGTATTTATTTTCATAATCATAGAAGCCCTGTACCGGAACA
>OLRT01001860.1_pt1 | contig 13990 bp, 9 predicted proteins | sample 1672021 | NCBI WGS metagenome assembly OLRT01 (sample SAMEA3136637, study PRJEB25190) | human gut metagenome | reverse complement strand
AGGATTCTAAGATGGCACTGAATAAAGTTGAAATCTGCGGAGTAAATACCTCAACGCTTCCTGTTCTCAACCAGGAAGAAAAGGAGGAGCTCTTCAAAAGAATCAAAGCTGGCGATGAAGAAGCCAGAGAATTGTACATCAAAGGCAATCTGCGGCTTGTTTTAAGCGTGATCCGCCGTTTTCAGAACAGCAGTGAAAATCCAGATGACCTTTTTCAGATCGGCTGTATCGGCCTGATCAAAGCAATCGATAATTTTGACACTACTCTTCAGGTAAAGTTTTCCACCTATGCAGTTCCCATGATCATCGGAGAGATCCGAAGATATCTCCGGGATAACAACAGCATACGGGTCAGCCGCTCTCTGCGGGATATCGCCTACAAAACCATCTACACCAGGGAAAACTATATGCGGCAGCATCTCAAAGAGCCTACCATCGCGGAGATCGCTGATGAGATCGGCATTGACAAGGAAATGATCGTCTATGCCATGGATGCGATCCAGAGCCCGGTGAGCCTTTTTGAGCCGGTGTATTCCGAAGGAGGAGATACTCTCTATGTCATGGATCAGATCAGCGACAAAAAGAACCGGGAGGAAAACTGGGTGGAAGATATTTCTCTCCGGGACGCCATGAACCGGCTGGGAGAACGGGAACGACACATTATTGATCTCCGCTTCTACGAAGGAAAAACCCAGATGGAAGTTGCCGATGAGATCGGGATCTCCCAGGCCCAGGTCAGCCGCCTGGAAAAACATGCCCTTCGCAGTATGCGGAATTATCTCAGGAATTAACCAAAACGCTATACCAGACAGATAAAACCATCTGCATTGACTATGTAACCCATAACAAAATCATTGCGGCAGAATATACACCGGCACTCTTTTATAAAACTTTTTATAAAATAATGTCCGTTACCCTGCCGCATTTTTTTATGTTGATTCCATGTCTATACCCGCATAAAACGGGCATTCACAGGCAACTTCTGTTTTCTGTTATTTCAGCGCTTTCTCAATTTCTTCGATCACGATCCGAAGTGCTTTCAGCCTTGCATATTTTTTGTCTACCGATTCCAGGATATGCCATGGCGCATAAACAGTACTGGTCTTTTGCAGCATTTCATCCACTGCGGTTTCATACTGATCCCATTTTTCACGGTTTCTCCAGTCCTCATCTGTGATCTTCCACTGTTTTTCCGGATTGTTCTGGCGGTCATTAAATCTTGCAAGCTGGGTATCTTTATCAATGTGGACCCAGAATTTCACGATCACAGCACCCCAGTCGGAAAGTTCCTTCTCGAATTCATTGATCTCATTGTATGCACGTCTCCAGTCGTTCTCACTGCAAAAACCTTCCAGTCTTTCCACCATCACTCTTCCATACCAGGTCCGGTCAAATATGGCAATGTGTCCATCTTTAGGCAACCTTGTCCAGAAACGCCACAGATAATGACGGGCTTTTTCATGAGGTTCCGGGCTGGCGATGGGATGTACCTCAAAACCACGGGGATCAAGAGCTTCCGTGATCCTCTTGATATTTCCGCCTTTTCCGGCAGCATCCCAGCCTTCATAGGTGATGATCACCGGCACTCTTTTGCGGTAGAGCCGATTATGCAGGCTTCCGAGCTTCGCCTGGAGTTCTTTAAGCTCTGCCTTGTACTCTTCGTCTCCCACTTCTTTTCCATCCAGAGGAATCTCGCTTAATCTGGGCATCTCCACCAGAGGAAAAACATTCTGCAGGATCGGCACTGCATGTTTGCTGTTTTCCATGGCAACCTCTATATTGCTGATCATGGTTTCCAGTACCTGTAATTCCGCCCATTTCCGGTCACTGGCATCTACGATATACCACGGAGCAGAAGAAGTGTTGGTATCCTGCATATACTGGTCAAAAACTTTTCTGCATTTCTTGTAGTGATCATTCTGCCAGAGATCATATTCATTCACTCTCCATCGGGTATCTTTGCTTTCCAGAAGGATGCCCATACGTTTCTCCTGATCTTTCCGGTCGATCTGCATAAAGAATTTCAGAAGTACGTATCCGTTATCCGTCAGCTGCCGTTCAAATCTGCGGATGCTGTCAACCCGTTTTACATAATCATCCCCTTTCAGTTTTTTGTCCATGCGCTCCCGGCAGGTCTGATCCATCCATCCGGAATCCAGGAATGTAAATTTACCGGCTTCCGGGATCTCCTTAAAATACCGGTAAAGAAATGGTTTCCGAAGGTCCTCTTCTGTAGGCGCTGACATAGTTGCGACTTTAAAAAAACGGGGATCGATATTCTTGATCACTTTACTTATGGTACTGCCTTTTCCGGAAGCTCCCCAGCCTTCAAACAACACGATCACCGGAATCTTATGCTCCTTTAGAGCCATCTGCAGCTCATATAATCTGGTTCTTGCAGCACTTAAACGCACTTTGATATCCTCTTTTTCCGGAATCTGTTCCGGGTTCCAGTTTTTTAACATCTGCATCGTCCTTCCTCGAATTTTTTGAATATTCTTATTATACCACAGGAGTCCCTGTTTTACGACGAATTTTACATAGATTTAACGCATCATTCCGAAAAAATATCCATATTGCACAATTGTAACTCTTGTTAAACAGCTAAAAATATTTTTTAACCTATTGACATTTTGATCTTCTCTTCATACAATATAGGCGCTGTTCGTTATTTTTTTAACTCGTAGTCAAACGGATATTCGCAACCCCGCAGGGGACTTCCTTGATTCGGTTAAAACAGCACAAAAAAGCTGCCCCAAGCAGCAAATCTCAAGGAGCCGATCATGAAACTTACAGAAGAACTTCTGAAAGAAATGGAAAAGAAAAAAGAACTCTACGGTGACGGCATCATCATGCCGGATGGGGATTACCGCCTAATCCAGGACGGACATTTGAAGACCCTTATGGCCCTTTTACCATATACGGAAAATGAAATCTGGAAAATGATCCCGGATGATGATTCCGCTCTTTTCTGGCTGGTAGAAAAAACAGGCTGCGTGCTGACAGATGTCAATTCCACCATCGGAATGAAAATGACCCCTGCACAGCAGAAAACTTACGAAGCGCTTTCCAGCCGTGGGATCGTCTCTAATGAATATTATGATCTTACCAGGCAGCGGGAAAAAGCCCGCGCCCAGCATTCTGCAAAGCAGAACATATAGATTACGTAAATGTTCTCAATACGCATTTACCCCATAATTCCATATACTCAAAAAGCAAAAGCTGCCTTCCGGAACCATAAGCCTCAAACAGGCCCATAACTCCGGTGGCAGCTTTTATTATTTATATCTTTCAGTCGTCATATCCTTCCAGGAAGGAATGTTTCACGCCGTCTTTTTTATAGGCAATGACTGTATGAAGATTCACGTTTTCCACACTTCGGAAAATATTACTTTCAATATGGGGATTTACCTTCTTAAGCTCCGCAATGAGATTTTTGATCTCCATTCGCTTGGAAACACTGGTGCCGTCTGTACGGCAGGTAGTACAGGTATCAGTGAACTTGCAGGCACACTGGATAAAATGCAGGTCATTGTAGTCTCTCCAGTGCTTGATATCTGCCTCACGGATCAGATACATGGGGCGGATCAGCTGCATCCCCTCGAAGTTTGTGCTGTGGAGTTTCGGCATCATAGTCTGTACCTGTGCTCCATAAAGCATTCCCATCAGGATCGTCTCGATCACATCATCATAGTGATGGCCAAGAGCGATCTTGTTGCATCCAAGTTCCTTTGCCTTACTGTAAAGATATCCTCTTCGCATACGGGCGCAGAGATAACACGGAGATTTTTCCACATTGTAAACTGCATCAAAGATCTCAGTCTCAAACACTGTGATAGGAATTCCGAGAAGTTTGGCGTTGTGTTCGATCACCGCACGGTTGGCCTCATTATATCCCGGGTCCATCACAAGAAATACCAGTTCAAAAGGAAACTTGTTATGACGTTTCAGTTCCTGGAACAGTTTTGCCATCAACATGGAATCCTTACCGCCGGAAATACAGACCGCGATCTTATCTCCCGGTTTCACCAGTTCATAGTCATTGATCCCTCTGGCGAATCTGGAAAACAGCTGCTTGTGGAATTTCTTGCGGATGCTCAGCTCGATATCTTTCCGGCGCTGTTCCATTGCCTCATTTTCCGTTTCTTCACTGTCCCCTTTCTTGGACTCTTTCTGCATCTGCTGAAAAAGCCATCCTGTATATCCGCCTTTCAGACTCCGTGCGGGAATTCCCTTTTCCCGGAGCATCCCTGCCCCTTCCTGGCTGAAAAGTCCTCTGGTACAGTAAAGAACCGGGATTTTATCCCCTTTCAGTTCTTCTGCCCGTTCTTCCAGTTCCTGTTCCGGAACAGAAATCGCTCCCGGGATCATTCCATATTCCACAGTTACTTTATCACGGGTATCTACCAGAAGATATTTTTCCCGTTCCTTCTCTATTTCATCAAAAGAAATCTCCAGTGTTTCTTCACTCATGCTGTTTTTATTCCTTTCCTTACAGCTCCTCCCTGATCGTGCCGTCACAGGCAATGGTCACTACCTGCCATGGGATCATCTTTCCGCTTCGCTCCATGGCACGGATCACTGCATTCTCGATGCCTCCGCAGCAGGGAACTTCCATGCGGACGATACGGATACTCCGGATGGAATTATTTCCTATGATCTCTGCAAGCTTATCTGCATAATCTCCCTCATCCAGTTTGGGGCATCCGATCAGCGTCACATGATCTTTCATGAATTTCTCATGAAAACCTGCATAAGCGTAGGCAGTACAGTCTGCCGCGATCAGAAGCTGTGCATTTTCAAAATATGGTGCATTGACAGGAACCAGTTTGATCTGTACGGGCCACTGGGCAAGACGGCTTGTCTGTTCCCCTGCATTTTGGGGAACTTCTTTCTGCTCTGCCTGCACCGGCGGTTCCTGCTTTTTATTAAGGCTTCTTGCCATACTTCCGGGGCACACGTGTGGCTTCCCTGCTGGCATCGAGGCCTCTGTTTTCTTAAGCTTCATTCTTTTTTCCACTGCCTCCGCGTCATAATCTGCGGCTTCCCGCTCTATAATGCGGATCGCATCGGCAGGGCAGGCCGGAAGACAGTCTCCCAGTCCGTCACAGTAATCATCCCGGATCAGTTTCGCCTTGCCACTAGCCATGACAATAGCTCCTTCGTGGCAGGCAGCTGTGCAGGCACCACAGCCGTTGCATTTCTCTTCGTCAATGTGTACGATCTTTCTTATCATGATATCATCTCTCCCTGATTTTTATATTTCTGCAAATGTTTTTGTTTTCACTGACATCATACAAAAATCCCGAAGATTCTTCGGTAACATATGTTACCTTACAGATATAACTCCATTCTTTCCTGATCTTTCACAAGGATCTGACGCCTGTCAAGTTCCAGGATTCCTTCTTCCTGCATCTTTCCCAGTTCTCTGGAAAGAGACGGCCTGGTAATGTTTAAATAATCCGCCATCTCTTCTCTGGAAAGATTCATGTGGATCTGTCCTTCACTGTCCTGGCATTCCACAAGGAAACGAACGATCCGCTCCCGGAGACTGCCGCTTCCAAGGATCCGAAGCTTCCGGTTCATATTGTAAGCCTTCCCGGCAAAAACCTCAAGAAGATTTTCCCGAAGTTTCCGGCTTAAACTATTTTCTTCCCTGTCTGTAAAGATCCGGCTGCTCATGATCAGAACGGAAACCTGCGTCAGCGCTTCCACATACATATCATAGGAAGCTTTCTCCATAAAGGCATAAACCTCCCCGAACAGAGCCCCTGGATTTTCCAGCTGCGCCAGAAGGATCCTTTTTCCGGAAAATGTCTCTTTTGCGATGATCACACTTCCGTTAAGAAGCATGTAAACCGAATCCGGCCGGTCTGTTTCCTGAAAGATCCGCTCCCCTCTGGAATAAGTCCGTACCGTTCCTTCCTGCTCCATGAGGTTTAGGAGTTCTTTTTCTTCCAGGTTTCTGCAGAGCCGGCTTTGTCTTAAAATGGCCACCCATTCTTCTCTTCTTTTTTCTTCCACTTTTTCACCTCATCTCTGTACAGGTTTTTATCACATTTCTGCAATCTCTGTCAACTCCCGTGAACTTCATAGGTTACCAGCCTGTACTTTTTTCTGAAAATCAGTTATAATATTTTTTGTTTGTAAAAAATTCTACCAAGGAGGATACCGGAAATGAAAACACAGAATCAGACTATGCTTTCTGAGAATACACTGACATCCCGGCCCACAGATATTATCGCGGGATTTCCTGTACGTCCCGGTTTTTTTGAATTAAATGGCGCTACTCCCCTTTCCAACGGAGTCAACTTTACCACACATACCCGTCACGGTACATCCTGCGAGCTTCTTCTTTTCCACTCCGGAGAAGAGGAGCCTTTCGCAGTTCTTCCTTTTCCCAATGCCTGTCGTATCGGTGATGTCTATTCCATGATCGTCATGGGACTGGACATCGAAGACCTGGAATACGGCTACCGCATCGACGGTCCTTATGAACCGGAAAAAGGCCATATCTTCGATAAGACAAAAGTTCTTCTTGATCCTTATGCCAAAGCCGTTGCCGGTCAGCGCGAATGGGGACAGCAGAAGATTGGAAGCTATCACGCCCGTGTGGTACGCGATTCTTTCGACTGGGAAGACATGCCTCAGTCCACCCGTAAGATCAGTGACCTGATCATCTACGAACTTCATGTCCGCGGATTTACACAGGACGCTTCTTCCGGTGTCACACACCCGGGAACTTTTGCCGGTCTTCGTGAAAAGATTCCTTACCTCAAAGAACTGGGAATCAATGCGGTGGAGCTGATGCCTATCTTCGAGTTCGACGAGAACATGAATGCCCGTACCGTAAACGGCAAGCGTCTTCTGGAATACTGGGGATACAATTCCGTTAACTTCTTTTCCCCAAACACCAGCTATGCTTCCAAGGCAGAACATAACTGTGAGGGAACCGAACTGAAAGAACTGATCCGTGAGCTCCACGAAAATGGAATCGAAGTAATTCTTGATGTCGTATTCAACCACACTGCCGAAGGAAATGAACTTGGAAAAACTTTCTGCTTTAAAGGATTTGACAATAAAGTTTATTATATGCTGACTCCGGAAGGAAATTACTACAATTTCAGCGGATGTGGAAACACTCTGAACTGTAATCATCCGATCGTGCGTCAGATGATCCTGGAGTGTTTACGTTACTGGACCATCAACTACCGCGTGGATGGTTTCCGTTTCGACCTTGCAAGTATCCTGGGACGTCATGAGGACGGTTCCCCTCTTAACAACCCGCCACTTCTGGAACTTCTTGCTTACGATCCGGTTCTTCGAAATGTCAAGCTGATCGCAGAGGCCTGGGATGCCGGCGGACTGTATCAGGTTGGTTCTTTCCCTGCCAGCCGCAGATGGGCTGAGTGGAACGGCCGTTACCGTGACTGCCTCCGTTCTTTCCTGAAGGGAGATTTCTGGAACGCCTGGGACGCTGCATGGAGCATTTCCGGTTCCGGTGACCTGTATGGCGGTTTTTATTCCGATCACAATGACAACTATGCAGGATACAATTCCTGCGTCAATTTCCTCACCTGTCACGACGGATTCACCATGTACGATCTCTATTCCTACAACGAGAAACACAACGAGGCAAACGGCTGGAACAACACAGATGGTTCCAACGACAACCGCAGCTGGAACTGTGGAGAAGAGGGTGATTCCACCAATCCGGAAGTCCTTTCCCTCCGCTTCCGCATGATCCGAAACGCCTGCGCGGTACTGATGTCCAGCCGCGGAACCCCGATGTTCCTTGCAGGTGACGAATTCGGAAACACCAAACACGGAAACAACAACACCTACTGCCAGGATAACGAAACTTCCTGGATCAACTGGAATCTTCTGGAGAAAAATCACGATCTTTTCGAATTTTTCAAATATATGATCCAGTTCCGAAAAGACCACCCTGTCATCTCCCGCAAGCTTCCAAACGCAGTATGCGGTATGGAAAGCATACACACCCATAACATTGATGCAAGGGATGTGACCATCCCAAGAGATGCCCACACCTTCGCCGTAAGTTTTGCAGGTTATGATAAGAGCAAAAGCGCCGATGACCTGATCTACATCGTTATCAACGCATACTGGGAAGATGTAACGGTTACGCTTCCGGAACTTGCACGCCCTGGTGCATGGTATCTCTGTGTCAACACATTTGGGGACGGAGATGGCCGTTATTTCTATGAAGAAAGCCAGGAGCCACGTATTGAGCACGATTTCTGCATGCGGCCCAGATCCGTTGCCATCTTTACCGGTCGTAATTATTAAAATTCATATCAGGGACAAAATCTTTTTTGTCCTTGTCCGAAAGAAATGGAGTATTTTGAATGGAATTAAAAAACAGAACTTTGTCCAATTTCGCAGAACTTGTGGAAACCGGTGAATGCAAAAAATTCCGCGGCCGTCTGAAAACGGGCATTGACCTTGGTACTGCCAACACCGTTCTTGCTGTCGTTGACCGGAACAACCGTCCCATCGCCGGAATTTCCGCACCATCCCATGCCATTCAGGATGGGGTGATCGTTAATTATTACGAATCCGTCCAGCTTGTAACAAAGCTTAAAAATGAACTGGAAGAAAAGCTTGGCACAGAACTTACCTACGGTGCAGCTGCCATCCCTCCTGGTGTTTCGGAAGGCAGTGTCAAAAGCATCGGTTATGTCCTGGAAGGTGCAGGTTTTGAGGTTACCAATATCGTAGACGAGCCTACCGCTGCCGCTGCTGTCCTCAAAATTACAGACGGCGCCGTTGTAGATGTGGGCGGCGGTACAACCGGCATCAGTATCCTGAAAGATGGCAAAGTCATTTACACAGACGATGAGGCTACCGGAGGCAGCCATATGACCATGACTGTGGCCGGACACTATAAAATCCCTTATGAGGAAGCGGAAATTTTAAAGACCACTCCGGAAAAAGAAGATGAAATTTTTCCTGTAATCAAGGCAACCGTTGAAAAAATGGCTGTTATTACCGAAAAATTTCTCCATGGTTATCAGGTTCCGGCTGTTTACGTTGTAGGCGGATCTTCCATGTTTAAAGAATTTACAACCGTTTTTGAGAAGAAACTGAAACTTCCTGTGTACAGACCTGTACATCCTCTTCTCGTTACACCCCTTGGCATCGCATATCACTGTGAACTGCCCAAAATATGATTGATTCCTAAAATGATCATCTCTCTGCTTTGTATGTAAAAACTGACCAGAAGGCTGTATAACAGGCCCCTGGTCAGTTTTTACATTCATTTATATACATATCGGTTAATGTTCTGTCAGTTATCTTTCATAATCTTATCAATCGTATTGATCAAAGCTTCCGCACTGACAGGTTTTGCCAGATATCCATTCATACCGGCTTCGTAAGATTTTTCTCTGTCTTCCTCAAACGCATTTGCCGTCATTGCAACAATCGGTACAGACGCTGTTTCTCTGTTTTTTAATGAACGAATCTGTTTTGCAGCTTCATAACCATTCATAACAGGCATCTGGATGTCCATCAGGATCAGATCATACTGTCCCGGAACCGCCTGTTCCATTTTTTTGACTGCTTCCACACCATCATTGGCTGTCTCGACCATAAAGCCTGCATCTTCCAAAATGGTCTGTGCGATCTCCTGATTCAGTTCGTTGTCCTCTACCAGAAGAATTCTTTTTCCATTGTAAATCCATTCCCTTTTTTCCGGTTCTTTTGTTTTCGGAACAGGATTTGTAAGCAATTCGCGTAGCTGCGACATAAACAGTGGCTTTTCGCAGAAGGCAGTTACACCTGCTTCTTTTGCTTCCTCTTCTATATCTGACCAGTCATATGCAGTCAGTATGATGATCGGGCTGCTGTCCCCGATAACCCGTCGGATACGTCTTACCGTTTCAATTCCGTTCATATCCGGCATCAGCCAGTCAATGATATATGCGTAAAATTCATCACCCATTTCCATGGAATGCTTTGCCCGGATCACCGCTTCCTTCCCGGAAACCGTCCATTCTGACCGCATACCTATTTCTGTCAGCATGCCGGAAATGCTGAGACAGGTATCTGTATCATCGTCTGCGACCAGAACTTTAAGACCCTGAAGCTGTTCGATCTTTTCGTAGCTTTTTGCTTCGCCACATAATTTAAAGGTCAGATTTACCGTAAATTCACTACCCTGTCCCTCTTCACTTTTTACTGTGATGGTACCTCCCATCATATCTACAATATTCTTGGTGATCGCCATTCCAAGGCCGGTTCCCTGGATCCCGCTTACCGTTGAGGTTTCTTCTCTGGTAAAAGATTCAAATATATGTTCCTGAAACTCCGGCTTCATGCCGATTCCGGTATCCCGGATAATAAACTGATAGTTTCCATATCCTGTCGGTGCAGATTTCAGCTGCCGGATCCTTAAACTGATCGTTCCACCGGTCCTGTTAAATTTGATACCATTACTCAGAATGTTCAGCAGGATCTGCGTCAGCCTCAATTTGTCCGCAATGATATCTTCATTTTTTACATCTACGGTATCGATCAGAAAATCCAGCTGCTTGGAAGTAATATTGGGCTGCACGATAGTACGTATGTCGTGGAGCAGCTCCGGAAGATGCAGCGGATTCTCATTGATCTTTACCTTCCCGCTCTCAATCCTGCTCATATCCAGGATATCATTGATCAGCGAAAGCAGATGTTCACTGGAGGTTGATATTTTGGAAAGGTATTCTTTTACCTTCTCCTTATTGTCCACATGAGAAGCAGCAAGGGATGTAAAACCAATGATAGCATTCATAGGTGTTCGGATATCATGGGACATATTATTCAAAAATGTAGTTTTTGCAGAGTTTGCACTTTCCGCATGCATCAGGGCAGTTTCCAGTTCATGATGGCTCTCTTTCAGCTTCTGGTTCAGTTCATAAGACTGTCTGGCTGCCTTTTTGGCTTTTGTCTCTGCGCTCCTGGCTTTCTGCAGGATACCAAGGATCACCAGCAATACTGCCAGAAATACACAGATAAACACAGTTGCCACCGCCAACAGATTCTCCTTTATGAAATCCAGCAGAGTAACTTTCTGGGAAGCATTATCGTAGGCAGACAGTGCACCTGTAAGTTTGGATGTAGGCATAGACTTCAAAGTCTTATTCAGGATCGACAGAAGAACGGAATTTCCCCGGCTGACTGCAAAGGATACATTGTCCGGCTGTGTCAGAAAAACACTGTAAAGCTTTTTGTCATTGACATACTCTGTCGCCCGGCCTGAACTGGAAAGAAAACAGTCTGCCTTTTTATCCTGTACGGCTTTTCTTGCATCCTCAAAGGAATCATACTCCATAATTTTCCATGTCGGATAATTATAGGAAATAAACCATTTTAAATTCAGATCACTTTTCGGTATAGCAACGCTGTTTTCTTCATTTTCATCAAAGGATCTTTTACCGGTCACTGCTGCCAGACTGGAAACAAGGACCGTATTGGACAGGGCCATGTCATTTTGTTCTGCAGCATAAGGGTTCTGGCTGGTATGAAAGATCATGTCGATCCTGCCGTCTTTTAATGCCTGGATCAGTTCTTCCTGGGAGTCAAAGCCTTCTATATTAAACTTCAGGCTGCTGTTTCCCAGACAGTCCACTGCATATTTAATATAATCGTTGATCACACCCGTCATTTCACCACTTTCTTTGTCAAAAGTACTGAAACTCTGGTCGTTATTCAGAAATCCCACACCTATCTCACCGTGCTGTTCCAGCCATTCCTTTTCTTCACTGGAAAGGACGGCAACAGACTGTGCAGAAAGATATCTCTGGTAAAGTTCATCGCCGTAAAATAGTTTATCATACTCCATGGAACGCATGGCTGCATCCAGTTCTTCTTTCAGATCCGGACGGTCTTTGCTGATGCCATAATAAATATCAGAGCCACCGATCGTCACAACCGCTGACATTCCGGCTTCAACCCAGGCAGGAGTCTCTGTAGATATCACTCCGTCAATCTCCCGATTCCCGGCCATTTTTTTCGCCCGTTCAAAGCTGTCCACATCCAAATGCTGTGTCTTTATATTCTGCTTTTCTTCCCATTCGCGAAACTGAGTTCCCTGTACGCTCTCTTCCATTACCGCGATCCTTTTGCCATTCAGGGTAGAAAGATCTGACGGAGAAATATCCGTATTTGTAAGATCTGCATACAGATAATATTTTTCTTTTCCCATGGGGAGATCTGAGAACAGCATCGTCTCAGCACGTTCATCGGTATAGGAAAGTGCAGCCATCAGGTCGATCTCGCCATTTTGGAGCTTTTCCACAAGCTCTCCCCAGTCGCCTTTTATATATTCGTAATTCCAGCCTGTATAGGCGGCAACTGCCTGTTCGTATTCATAACCATATCCGCTTCGTTCACCATTTTCACCGGTAATATGATAGGAATCCGGATACCAACCTACCCTGACTGTTTTCGATTCTGTATCTGTCTTCGTTTCCGAAGCAGCCACAGGAACCGGAAGTACTGTAAAGATCATCAGCAGACATAATGCCAGCCCCACATGTCTGCATAAAGTTCTCCTGCTCTTATTCATACTTTTCCCTTGATAATATTGTATTTTTTATCAGACTCTCCCGCCATTTCGTTTCCCCGGACGGGTTCTGCGGTTTTCCAGGAGACAGACGACTTCCACCGAATCGGTGACCGGGAACATATCAACCGGCTGCATCTTCTTCACCAGATAATCTCTCTTTGTAAGATATGCAAGGTCTCTGGCCAAAGTCTCCGGATTACAGGATACATAAACGATCTTCTCCGGGGAAAGGCTCAAAAGAGAATGCAGGAATTTACGGTCACTTCCTGCACGCGGAGGATCCATAAGAACTACATCCACTTTTTCCCCTTCTGCAGCCATTCCTTCCATAAACCAGCCGGCATCCCCCGGAACAAAACGGACATTACGAATCTTGTTCTCTCTGGCATTCATTCTGGCATCACGGATGGCATCACGGTTCAGCTCCACACCAATGACGTCTCTGGCATTTCTGGAAGCAATGATCCCAATGGTACCTGTTCCGCAGTAAACATCGATCACACGCTCTTTCCCTGTCATTGCCGCAAACTCCATGGCTTTTCCGTAAAGCACTTCTGTCTGCACCGGATTTACCTGATAAAAGGAAGACGGTGAAATACGGAAGGTCAGTCCCATAAGACGGTCTTTGATAAATCCCGGTCCGTAAAGTACAATATTCCGGTCTCCGAGAACCATGCTGGTCTGTCTGTCATTGACATTGAGTACTACAGTTGTGATCTCCGGATGTTCCTTGCGGAGAGCTTTTACAAAATTATTCTTGGACGGAAAGATCGGTGAAACCGTAACCAGAACTACCATGATCTCCCCTGTAGAAAATCCTCTGCGCACAAGCACATGTCTGAGAAGTCCGTAACCTGTGTCCTCATCATAAGTCTTGATCTTAAAAGATTTCAGCATACCACGGATGGTACGGATGATCTCCTGGCTCTTTTTATCTTCGATCATACAGTCGTCTACAGAAACGATCCTGTGGCTCTTTTCCTCATAAATGCCGGAGATCACATTTCCTTTCCGGTCACGGCCAAACGCCGCATGCACTTTATTTCTGTAATAATAAGGATCTTCCATTCCGATGATCGGCTCAACTTTACCGAATTTTTTCAGAAGGCCTTCTGTAATTTTCTGTTTCTTGCGAAGCTGATCCTGATAGGGCACTCCCTGGTAACGGCATCCTCCGCATTTCTTCGCAACTGAACAGACTGTTTCTTTCTGCTCCATTTATATCTCTCCTCTTTCACGGGCACAAAAAAGATGTTCCCAGTTATTTTCACTGAGAACATCTTAGCAGACCTTATGTTTTTTTACAAGAAAATCCTTGATTTATGCACGACAAACGCATGAATGGTTAGCAACTGCAAATTTTATTTTTTCTACTTTTTAAGCTTCTAAAAGCTCTTCTAAATACTTAATTGGACGCAA
>OLRT01001843.1_pt1 | contig 14087 bp, 10 predicted proteins | sample 1672021 | NCBI WGS metagenome assembly OLRT01 (sample SAMEA3136637, study PRJEB25190) | human gut metagenome | reverse complement strand
TTTCTCCGTATGATCTTTCCAAAGGAAGAATCATCTGGAGAGATAAATAAGAAATTCTGTAAAGGGCCTGGTGGTTTTAAACTGCCGGGTCTTTTTTGTGCTTTTTTTCGGAAAAAAATCTCAAAGTGGATATTATCACTCACACTTTTTTCATGTTTTAAACATAAAGTGAACAGATTTTGCTGATATAGTATGAGCATACAAGAAAAAGAGAGGTGTTCATATGAAGAAAAAATATCTTGCAGCAATCTTAGGAATTATGATGGCAACAGCATCTGTTACCGCATGCGGGGCAGCGACAACAGAGACAACAACGAATACAGCGGAAAGTTCAGATAATAAAGGGACAGAAGATACAACGGCAGAGAGTGCAGAAAGCACAGACGACAGTGACAGCAGCGCAGATGCGGATAAAGAAGATTCTGATGAGGAAGATGTGACCTACGGTGAAGTGAAATCTGTGGAAGACGGAAAGATCACCATCGCAGTTGGAACAATGAAAGATATGGGCGGAAACGGTGGAGCACCTGAGAAGCCGGATGAGAATGGAAGCGGAGATGCTTCTGCTGATACATCCGATGCAGAGAGCACAGAATCTGACAGCAAAGATGCAGAGTCCGATAAAACGGACAGCAAAGATGGGGATTCAACAGATAACGGAGAAGCCCCGGAGAAACCGGACGGTGACAATGCAGATGGAAATGGTGGAGTCCCTGGCGGAGATCAGGGAGAGGCACCTTCCATGCTGGATCTGACCGGAGATGAGATGACAGTCACAGTGACGGATGATACCGTGATCACAAAAGAAAGCGCCGAAGGTCCGGGCGGAGCCCCAGGAGGAAACCAGGGAGAAGCCCCGGAGAAGTCAGATGGAGACAACGGAAATGGAGAAACTCCGGAGAAACCAGAGAATGACAACACAGATGGAGATTCTACATCTACAGATAGTACAGAGTCTGACAGTACAGACACAGAGTCCAATAAAACGGACAGTGAAACAGAAAGTTCCGCAGATGACAGTGCAGCCCCGGAGAAACCAGACGGAGATAACGGAAACAATCAGGCCCCAGGCGGCGACCAGGGTGGTGCTCCGGACGGTAATAATTCCCAGAGTGAGACCATCGAACTCTCCGATATTCAGGAAGGTGACATCGTAGCCATCACCACAGACGACGACGAAAATGCCCTTACCATCAAAGTGCAGAGCACAGATATGGGCGGCGGTCAGGGAGGTCCTGGTGGAGCACCGGGAGGTCAGTCCCAGGGAGTAGACAGCTATGACACAGCCAATACGTATGATTCTGATACAGAAGTATCGGATACATCCCTGGAATCCACAGGAACAGACGAGAACGCGGCACTTGTTTCCTCAGGAGCAAATGTTACTTTTAATAATATAGATATCACAAGAAACTCCTCCGACAGTACAGGCGGTGACAACTCCAGTTTTTACGGTGTAGGAGCAGCGCTTCTTGCAACAGACGGAAATGCCTATGTAAAAGGCGGAACTGTAACCACTGACGCAGCCGGAGGAGCAGGACTTTTTGCCTACGGCGATGGAACTGTCTACGCGGCAGACACTACCATTAAGACAACACAGGATACTTCCGGTGGAATCCATGCAGCCGGCGGCGGTAAATTATACGCCTGGGATCTGAATGTGGAGACAGACGGAGAATCCGCAGCAGCTATCCGGAGCGACCGCGGCGGCGGAACCATGGTCGTAGACGGCGGAACTTACACATCCAATGGTGTAGGTTCACCGGCAGTATACTGCACCGCAGATATTGCAGTAAAAGATGCCACACTTACAGCAAACGGATCAGAAGCCGTGTGCATCGAAGGACTGAACTCCCTGCATCTTTTTAACTGCGACCTTACCGGAAATATGAGTGACTTAAGTCAGAATGACAGCACCTGGACCGTGATCCTCTATCAGAGTATGTCCGGTGATTCCGAAGTAGGAAACAGTACCTTCCAGATGGACGGCGGAACCCTTACTTCCAAGAACGGCGGTGTGTTCTACACAACCAACACAGAGAGTGACATTACGCTGAAAGATGTAGATATCACATACAACAATGACAATGAGTACTTTCTTCGCTGTACAGGAAATGACAATGAAAGAGGATGGGGGGAAAGCGGAGCCAACGGAGCAGACTGTGACTTTACCGCGATCAGCCAGGACATGGAAGGCAGCGTGATCTGGGATACCATCAGCCAGCTTGATTTCTATATGACAGACGGAAGCAACCTGACAGGAGCTATCATAGACGATGAGAGTTTTGCCGGCAACGGCGGAGATGGTTACTGCAACGTATATGTCAGTGACGATTCTACCTGGACAGTAACCGGTGACAGCACCGTCTCCAAACTTTCCAATGCCGGAACCATCGTGGATGACTCCGGAAAAACCGTCACAGTTAAAGGAACAGACGGAACCGTATATGTAGAAGGCGACAGCGATTATACGATCACTGTAGATAAATACGAAGATACAGCAGATACATCCGGCAGCGATACGGTTGCATCCTGGTCTGATTATGAAGTGGAGAAACCGGACACCCTCTAAAAAAGAACATCCCTTTTGCAAAAATATAAATGAAAAGAATCCCGTGGAAACGTTTAAGACCGTTTCCGCGGGATTCTTTTATGTAGTCCATTCTGTAAATTTCAGCGTTTTATCATCCGATACCGCCAAGCACGATACCAAGGATCAGCACCAGAAAGCATACCGGAATATAAAGATATTTACACACCGGATAAAAATATTTTGTGAATGGTTTTTCACGGCCCTTGTTGATCTGGCTCTCTACATAGTTCCGGCCAAATACCCAGAAGAACATGATTCCTGCAAGTCCTGCGCCAAGAGGGCAGATATAGATAGAAAGTACATCCATCCAGTCAGAGACGATGCCCTGGATCAGAAGAGAAACTACGACTCCGATAGCTGCGATCACCATACAGGAAGGGATACGGCCAAGGCCTGTTTTTTCCTGGACTGTGGCAATTGGTGCCTCATAAAGGTTCATAAGAGAAGTCATGCCTGCAAGGAATACCGCCACAAAGAAGATAATGGCAATGATCCGGCCGCCTGGCATGGTTTTGATCAGGTGAGGCAGATAGATGAACAGAAGTCCAGGCCCACCCTGATCAAGCTGTGCACCGGTAGTTGCCATTGCAGGAATGATCACGAGTGCAGCCAGCATGGCAGCCAGCGTATCAAAAAGTGCAACTCTGGCTGCAGAAGCCGGGATATCTTCACTGTCCGGAAGGTAGGACCCGTAGATCAGTGTTCCGTTACCTGCAACGGACAGGGAGAAAAATGCCTGCCCAAGTGCAAAGATCCAGGTGGATGGTTTCGCCAGAACTTCCGGTTCCACACGGAAGATGTAACGGTATCCGGCAGCAGAGCCAGGCTGAAAAGCAACATAGATGCCAAGGATCACAAACAGTACGAAAAAGATCGGCATCATGATCTTGTTTGCCTTTTCGATACCACTTCCAACACCATACATCAGGATAAACATACAGATCACAAGAGCAGCCAGCTGCCAGAGATTGTTTCCCCAGGCAGATGCCATGCCGCCGAATTTGGAACCAAAGGACTCAATATCTGCAGGAGCCAGGGTGGATCCTGTAAAAGTTCCGATCATATATCGGAAGATCCAGCCCATGACAACGGTATAGCCGATAGCCATGGCAAGTGCACCGGCAACAGGGATCCATCCAAGGGTTTCGCCCAGTTTCCTCCTGCCTTTTGTTTCGCAGGCAAGACCAAAAGCATCAATGGGGCCGGAACGTGTTCCACGCCCGAAACTCATCTCACCGATCACCCCTGTAAATCCGATCAGTGCCACAAAAATAAAATACGGGATCAGAAACGATCCCCCTCCATACAGGGAAACTCTGGTAGGAAACATCCAGATATTTCCCATTCCAACCGCAGACCCGATACAGGCCAGAATGAACCCCCAGCGGCTGTTAAAAGATTCTCGCTTTTTCATAAGAATAAAAATTCCTCTCTCCATTTGATTGTTTCAGTATAACACAGTTCAGGAAAAGAAGAAACAGCACAGCATCGGGAAATTTGAGCATTTCCGCAAGGGGAGTGTCAGGGAGCCTGTTGGATCACCGGCGCAGGGCGTTGTCATAAAAACGGAAGTGATCCGGACGATGGCGGGACTGGGTATACTCAAACATAACACCGTCACTGTTGTAAGTCTGGCTGGATACCACAGCCACGCAGTTATAATCTTTTACATTCAGATGAAGATATTTTTCATCAATCTCTGTGACCTTTTCCACAGTCATCACACGTTTGCTGTTGACAATGGTCATATGAAGTTCCTGTTCCAGATATTCATAGATGGAATGTCTGGCAATCTCGGCAGTAAGGCCGGGAACAGATTCTTTCAGAAAATAGTTATGGTTGATGATCAGCGGAATATCATCCAGATAGTGGATACGCTGGATATAGTAAACTTCAGCTCCGACAGGAAAGCCGGTGTAAGAGGCCTGTTTTTCACTGATGCACAGTTCAGTGAAAAGAACAACTTCCGTGCGGGCATTCTGGCCGTTCCTTGTAGCAGATTCCTTGAATGTTTCAATCTCACCGATGGTGAAGGCAGTCTGCTCACTTGGACGGTAGATATTGCGGACACCTTTTCCCTGCATGGTTTGTACATAGCCGTCACTGACAAGAAGGCCAACTGCGCGGCGCAGAGTATTTCGGGAGCAGCCGTAGGTCTGGATCAGGGTGTTTTCAGGGGGAAGAAGCTCCTGGTAGGCAAAAGTGTTATCTTCGATTTTCATTTTCAGATCTTTATAGATATCTTCATAAATACTTCTTGGCATTTCTATTCTCCATTCATGTTCGGTCAAAAAATATAGCAGGATTTATGATTCCTATAGCATTTCCGGCAATTTATGTTCTGAGCAGCTGAACTTGATGCAGTAATTTATGGAAATGCTATAGGATCATTATAAAAGATTTTGCAGGCAAGCGCAATGCAAATACTTTGAAATGTTTAAACAAGTTTTAAAAAGCATATTGACATGTTTAAACAAGCGTGATATAAATAAAACATCGACAACATGTTTAAACAAATCAGAACAAAGGGAAATAATCATCAAAATGTAATGGAGGAAAGGAAAATGGGAAAGTATACACAGGATGCCCAGCAGCTGCTTCGCCTCATCGGAGGAAAAGAGAACATTGCAGCTGTATCACATTGTGTAACTAGAATGCGTTTTGTACTCAATGATCCGTCAAAGGCGGATGTGGAAGCAATCGAAGCTATGAAGGTGGTAAAGGGAAGCTTCACACAGGCGGGACAGTTTCAGGTGATCATCGGAAATGCAGTCGCTGATTTTTACAATGATTTTGTAAAAGTGGCAGGAGTGGAAGGCGTTTCCAAGGATGCAGTGAAGCAGGCAGCAAAGAAGAACCAGAATGTTCTCCAGAAGGTGATCGCTGCACTGGCAGAGATCTTTGCACCGCTGATCCCGGCGATCATGGCAGCGTTTGTACTTGTTTATCTTGAGAGGTTTTTCAGAAAAATATCTCCTCAGGTGATCTCAAGTGTTGTAGTTCCATTCTGCAGTCTTGTACTTGCTGTAATGGCTGCGCATTTTATTGTAGGTCCTATCGGATGGAAGATCGGTTCTGCGATCTCTTCCGTAGTATATGCAGGAATCACAGGATCCTTTAAAGTTGTATTTGGTGCAATTTTCGGATTTGTTTATGCACCTCTTGTTATCACAGGACTTCATCATATGTCCAATGCTATTGACCTTCAGCTGATCGCAGATTATGGCGGAACCATGCTGTGGCCGATGATCGCACTTTCCAATATTGCTCAGGGTTCTGCGGTTATGGGAATGATCATCCTTCAGAAAAAGAATGTAGCAGCACAGGAAGTCAATGTTCCGGCAGGAATTTCCTGTTACCTTGGAGTAACAGAGCCGGCAATCTTTGGTGTAAACCTGAAATACGGATTCCCGTTTATCTGTGGAATGATCGGATCTGCTATTTCAGCAGTTGTCTGCGTTATGACTTCTACAACAGCCAACGCAGTAGGTGTAGGTGGAATCCCGGGAATCCTGTCCATTCAGCCGAAATATATGGGAAGCTTTGCAATCTGTATGGTGATCGCTTTTGTGATTCCGATGACACTGACATTTATTGTTGGAAAGAAAAAACTTTCCATGGCAGATCGAGTGGGAGCCGGGGACAGCGCAGATACAGTGGATGTATCAGCAGAAGCCGGCAGCATCAGCGCAACAGAAAATACAGAAACAACAGAACTTAACGGAGATGGAGCAAACACTCTCAGAGCTTTCCTTACAGGAAAAGTAATTCCTCTGAAGGAAGTAAATGACGGCGTATTTTCCGAAGGAGTTATGGGTGACGGTCTTGCCATCCTTCCGGAGAACGATACTCTTTATGCGCCATGTGACGGTGAAGTAACTGTTCTTATGGACGAGTCCAGACATGCCTGCGGGCTGACTCTTGAGAACGGCATGGAGATCCTTCTCCATATTGGAATTGATACAGTGGAAATGCAAGGTGACGGTTTTGAGTATCTGGTATCTCTGAACCAGAAAGTAAAGCAGGGAACACCGTTGGTACGTTTTGACAGGGAAAAGATCAGGACAGCAGGCCATCCGGATGTGACAGTATGTATTGTGACAGAAGAAGGCAATGCGAAAGATTTTGAATTTGTAACAGATATTCACGCAGAAGCAGGAAAAACAGAGATCGTTTTATTTAACTGAAGTGGGTACAGGCTGTGAGATCGGATCATGAATGTCCGATTGATTTAGGAGGAAAGAATTATGACAGATTTTGGCAGAAAGACAGTATATCAGGTTTATCCGAAATCCTTCAGGGATTCGGATGGGGATGGTTTTGGTGACATCCGTGGAATCATTGAAAAGCTGGATTATCTCAAAGAATTAGAAATTGATTATCTCTGGATTACACCGGTATTTATCTCTCCAATGAACGATAACGGTTATGATGTGGCAGATTATTATAAGATCAATCCACAGTTTGGAACCATGGAGGATATGGATGAACTGATCCGAGAGTGTGATAACCGTGGAATTGGTCTGATGTTGGATATGGTATTCAACCACACATCCACAGAGCATGAATGGTTCCGGAGAGCCCTTGCAGGAGAAAAAAAATATCAGGACTACTACATATTCCGGGATGAACCGGAAGATCAGATTCCGACAAACTGGCAGTCAAAATTCGGCGATCCTGCATGGGAGTATGTACCATCACTGAAAAAATGGTATCTCCATCTTTATGATGTTACCCAGGCAGATCTGAACTGGGAGAACCCGGAAGTCCGTGGTGAACTGAAAAAAGTTATCCGCTTCTGGAAAAACAAAGGGATAAAAGGCTTCCGTTTTGATGTAATTAATGTAATTTCCAAGCCTGAGCTGTTTGAGGATGATCTGGAAGGCGACGGAAGAAGATTTTATACAGACGGTCCTCATGTACATGAATATCTTAAGGAACTGACCAGAGATACAGGCATTGAGGATATGATCACAGTAGGAGAAATGTCTTCCACTTCGCTTGAGAACTGTATTCGTTATTCAGGACGGAAGGAAAAAGAGCTTTCCATGTGCTTTAATTTCCATCATCTGAAAGTAGATTATAAGGACGGAGATAAATGGACACTGATGGAGCCTGACAGAATAGCACTGAAAAAACTGTTCGAGACATGGCAGATGGGAATGCAGGATGGAGATGGCTGGAATGCACTTTTCTGGTGCAATCACGATCAGCCGCGAGTTGTGTCCAGAATGGGCAATGAGGACCTTTACTGGAAAGAATCCGCCAAGATGCTGGCAGCGGCGATTCACATGATGCGGGGAACTCCTTATGTTTATCAGGGAGAGGAACTGGGAATGACCAATGCCCACTACAACGATATTTCCCAGTACCGTGATGTGGAGAGCCTGAATTATTATAAAATCCTTCTTGATCAGGGAAAAACCAAAGAGCAGGCTCTTAAGGTTCTGGCTGCCAGATCAAGAGACAACAGCAGAACACCGATGCAGTGGTCTGATGACAAAAACGCAGGATTCACAGAAGGAACACCGTGGATCGAAGCTCCCGAGAATTATAAGGAGATCAATGCAGAAACAGAACTTAAAGATCCGGACTCCATTTACAGCTTCTATAAGAAACTGATTGCCCTTCGAAAAGAAAAAGATATCATAGCAGAGGGAACTATCGAATTTCTGGAAAAAGAAAATGCAGATGTGCTGGCATACAGACGTAACTATCAGGGAGAAGAACTGATCGTTCTTAATAATCTGACAGCAGAGAATGTAACGATCCGGCAGCAACCGGAATGGAAAGCATATCAGAAACGTCTTGGAAACTATGAGAAGATCACTGCAGAAGATGGAAAGATCACATTAAGACCGTTTGAGACAATCGTATTAGATTCAGCTTTATAAAATTAAAAGAATGCCCACCTGATTAAAATGAAAAGAAACAGGAACTGAAAATAAATCAGAACCTGTTTCTTTTTTGTATCTATGGACATACAGTCTTCCTGTAGTGTAAAATATAGATATACGATATCTGTAAACACCGCAACAGGAAAGGAAGGAAAATTATGAAAAACAAACGAAACCAAGGTAACAGACTGCTGACCATATGTATGGTATTACTGCTGGCATTCAGTATGCTGTTTACAGCAGTAGGAACAACAGAGAATGTACAGGCCGCGTCAAACGGACTCAGTGCATATAAGAAGATTACTTTTTATAAAAGCGGCAAAGTAAACGGCACGATTTATTCTATGAAATACAATGACAGAACCAATCGTTATATTGTATATGCTTCAAAGAATGGTAAAAAGAAAGCGCTTCTTAACAGCTGTTCCAGTGGTTCCATTGTAACAAACGGAAAATATCTTTATTATGAAAGTGCAGCATTTCTGAGGAGCGGCAGCTTTGGAGGAACTTACAAAAATCGTAAACTGGTTCAGTATAATCTGAAAACCCGTAAAAATAAAGTGCTGATAAGCTTCAGGGGGGAGGGACCTGCGGATAGCATTATCGGCTGCGATGGCACCTATCTTTATATGGGATATCAGACCCAGTATGGTGACGGACTGGGAAATTTTGCAGTGGTAAATCTGAAAAAAAGACAGATAAAACGTCTGGGGAAGGATTGTTCAACAGTACAGAGCGTGAAAAACAAAGTCTTGGTTACAGCTGTGGGATTCCCTCATGGAGGTCCTGTCTATCTGATAAACAGAGATGGAAGCAAATGCAAAATAATTAGTGACAGAGCTATTAAAGTATCTGTAAAGGGCAACTATATTTATTATACAGAAGCTACTTATGACTGGAAAACAAGAAAGTGCAGATGTGATCTCAACGGAAATAACAAGAAAGCTCTTACTGCGTGGAGCAGAGGAATTGCCGGATAAGAAAATTTCTAAATTTCATAATAGTCTGAGGTCTGAAAAATAAATAGAAAAACAGAGGGGCTGTCGGTTAATAATGATTTTAACACCGTCAGTTCCAAATAAAATGATCCCGGCAAGTACAAAGTTTTTACGTTTTGTAACTTGTTTGGGATTATTTTATTTGAGATTGTGAGAAAAAGTCTGTAAATAAGATTCTTTTACGAATGAAAGGGTGATAGACCCTTCGCCCTTGTTTTATATAAAAGTTGTTGAATTATATGTCAAGCACAGGGGGCGCCCGTCTTAATCGTCGGTTTACTTGTTACTCTGGATGGCACCTTTCGTATATAATACTCAGTTTGTTATATACCTGCACCCAGTTTCGAATTGTACTGGCCTATTTTTCGTAGCCTTAAAAGTGGCCAGATACAGCGCTTTTAAAGAGTGCTTTTTCTTGACATAGAAACATATTCAGAAATCGTTGCAGATGACAGGTACGAAAGTGGAGGAACAGTTACAAATGAATGAAGAAGTAAAACGACGAGAGGATATGTCAGTATAAAAACTTATTACAGATGTTCAGACTGCACTGGTTGTTCTTATAAAACAGAATGTATCAAAGGGAATAACTGCAAAACATCTATGGAAAAACGTAAAAAAGTGTTGATGGTGTCGAAGATAATGGTCCAGAAACGGGAAGAAGATCTGGAACGGATCACAAGTGAGTATGGAATCATGCTTCGGATGAATCGCAGTATTCAGGCAGGAAGGACAGGAAATCACTTTTGCGTTAAAATTGACATAGAATTTGATGGTTGAAAACAAAGCAGTTTAAAATAAGGCATGCTGAAAGGGAGGCTTAGGAAAGAATGGCCGCTGATGGAGTCTGCCAGAGTAGCGATGAAGAAGCTCAACCGCAGATTCTTCAACGGTTGTTGAAAGATTCTTGCTTTTTTAACTAATAAAATGGTGTCTCTCTATTTGATTATTTAAGTATACTATAAGTCTGAACAGGAAGAAACTGTGGCGTATCAGGAAATCCTGTTTCTGTTATGCTAAAAAAGGAAGAAAGAAAAATCAAGTAATTTAAGGGAAAAAGCATTGAAAAAATGCGAATGCTAAACTTTAGATAAGGGGTTTTTTGTATCCCAAAATAAATGTTATTTGGGAGTGACAGTGTTAAAAATCATTATTCATCATCTTCTTCATCATCAATGGAATAGTCATTGAGTTCCGGAAAATCAAGAAACTCACTTAAGGTCATTCCAAATACATTAGCGATTTTATGGAGTGTTCTTACTTGGGGATTCCTGCTTTTTCCTCGTATAATATTATCTATTGTGGATTGTTTCAGTCCAGCCAGTGTTGCAAGCTTGTTTATCGTAATTTTACGATTTTTGCAGAGCTGACAGATACGTAATGCATAAATATCAGAATAAGTCATACGGTCACCTGTTATGATTAGTTATCTTTGTAAAGTTGAGTTCATCATAACAGAGGAAAAATATAAAATTACCTTTACATAGTTGACTTTAAGTAAATAAAAGAATATTATTAAAATGTTACCTATATATAGGTGAATTGGATGTGTAAATGTCTACTGTATTATAAAAAAAATACAGGAGGACAAAAAAATGGAGAAATATGCATATATTAGAGTATCTACCAAGGAACAAAGTATAGACAGGCAGCTGTTAGCTCTGGAACCTTACCAAATTAAAAAGAAAAATATATATTGTGACTATCAGTCGGGGCAACAGGTCATATGTGGGATAGTGGAAAAATTACAAAGGATGCAACTTGCAAAGAACCGGGAAGTAAAACTTACACTTGTACAAGATGTAGAAAAACAAGCACAGAAGAAATTCCGGTAACAGGACATCTGCATACAGAACTGCGTAATGAGATAGAAGCAAACTGCATACAGGAAGGTTATACAGGCGATGTTTATTGTACAGACTGCGGCATAAAAATTTCTTCTGGAAAAACTATTCCGAAAGAACCCCATACCTGGGATGAAGGAAAAGTAACGAAAAATGCAACCTGTACAGAAAAAGGAATCAGAACATTCACTTGCGAAGTATGTAGATCCACAAGAATAGAAGAAATCCATGCGACCGGACATGTAAATACTATTACGAAATTTTCAAAAAAAGCATCCTGTAAATCCGATGGTTACAGTGGCGATATTTTTTGCCAGGATTGTGGCAAGTTGCTGAAAGAAGGAACAATAATTCCGAAAACGAAACATACGTGGAATGCGGGAAAAATTACAACAGCGGCTACCACTACGAAGGAAGGAATCAAAACATTTACCTGTACTTTCTGTGGAGTGACAAGAACTGAAAAGATTGCAAAACTCAAACCACAGACTGTAACACCTGGAAAAGTCATAAATGATAAAGCTACAAATGGAGTTTACAAGGTACTGAAGGATGGAATGAGCGTTGAATTTACAAAGCCGTTTTATAAGAAAGCATCTGTAAGAATTCCTGATACAGTTAAAATAAATGGAATTACATGTAAAGTAACGGGAATATCAGCAAATGCTTTTAAAAATAATACGGTCCTCAAAACTGTTACTATTGGAAAGAATGTGACAGTAATAGGTACGGATGTATTTTGGGGATGCAGAAAGTTGAATAAAGTAAGTGGTGGAAATAATATAATGAAGATTGGAGACAGAGCATTTGCCAATTGCGTAAGTCTGAGTAGTATTACAATCTCAGAAACCGTCAGCAGAATTGGTAAACAGGCGTTCTATAACTGTAAAAATCTCAGAACCGTTATTATCAAGACAGGAGTATTATCTAATAAAACTATTGGTGAAAAAGCCTTTGCAGGAACATATAAAAAGCTGACTGTCAAAGTTCCGGCAAAACAGCTGAATGCATACAAGAAGCTTTTAAAATCCAGAGGAATGAGTTCCACGGCGGTCTATAAAAAATAAAGAAAATGGGAATGTCGGAAAAAATTAAGTAAATTTGAGGGAAAACGCACCGAAAAAACAGCATAGAAAAATGCGGATGCAAAACTTCAGATAAGAGAGCTTTGTGTTCCAAGATGAATGTTATTTCTTAAAATAGAACTATCCCGAACAAGCTGCAAAGTGTAAAAACTTGTACTTGCCGGGATAGTTTTATTTAGAGCTGACGGTGTTAAAAATCATTATTAATCAATGGCTCATTTTGATTCAGGCTTCTTTTTTCTTGTAGGAAATATTTCTATAATTGCTTGGGGCAGAAGTTTTCTTTTGAGATACGATAGAAGTATCAGCGGCAGTACTGCGGTCCGCAGCAATCAGCCACACCGCATAGAAAGCCGAGATCAGACAGACCCACACACCGGACAGTCCACAGTACATATAAAGGATCAGAGAAAGAGCAGCACCTGCATGGAAAGACAGCAGCGTCATTCCGTAGAATTTCGCCTTATCACGCTGTGCGTCATCTTTTTTCATAAGAAACTGTGTGACAGCAGTGGTGAACTGGCGGAGATTGTTGGTGGAAAAGATCGTCGAGCTGTTATATCCGCCGGGAGCCTTGAAAGTACACCACTGGAAAGGCATTGCGAAGAATACCGGATAAAGAGCTACGACCGGGCTCATTCTGGCTGGCAGGAAACCAAGCAGCAAAACTGCACAGATATCAATTCCGATACTGATAAAACGAAGATCTGTGGAAAAATGTTCCGGTATCCAGACCGTAAGGATCACAGCTGTCATATAGATCAGAAGTGCGCCCACACGCAGCATCATGTCCGAAAAGTCTCTGCCGATGATATCACGCACAACACCGAGAAGGTTGGCAGTCTGTGCGTTGCCGAAAAGATCGGCTCTTGATACAATGGCGTAAAGCCCCAGATATCCTCCGATAAAAGATAAGGTGTAATGGATCAGAAAACGATATTTCATTTCCGTATGCATATATAAAGATTCCTTTCATATAAAAATGGGCAGCTTTCCGTCTGTATGAAAGTACAGGATATAAGAAGTTTGACAGGTTCTGCCGGACTTTGCCACCCATTATAATACAGTCTGTAAAAAAAATCAAAAATTTTTAAAATTTTTTCTTGCATTTCAGGAAAACAGGTGTTAGTATATATTTCAAGCGCGCAAATACTGTGTATGAGTGCGCCTGTGAAACTGCAGATATGAGACTAATTTACGGAAGGAGGATTTCCAGTGAAAGTAAGATCATCTGTAAAGCCGATCTGCGAGAAGTGCAAGGTCATTAAGAGAAAGGGATCCATCAGAATCATCTGTGAGAACCCGAAGCACAAACAGCGTCAGGGTTGATTTCCATATCGGAACTTCTTTGGAATGTTTGTGAAACGTGCGGCTGCAGTATGAAACACCCGGCAGGGTTGTTCTACTGAACAGATAATAAGCATGTATTGCCTAATACCGAGAGGCAACAGCGGTTAAGATCCGCAATTTCGGAAAGGCTGTGATTCGCCAATTACAGCTGGGTGTTTTACCGAGGCACCCCAATTAGGAAACTAGAAAAGAAAGAGGCAGGTCGATATGTCCCATTTCACCTTGCGAGAGCAAGTGACATACGATATGCGGAACTTTCAGAAACAGAAAATGGAGGAAACAGTACATGGCTCGTATAGCTGGTGTAGACTTACCAAGAG
>OLRT01001834.1_pt1 | contig 14125 bp, 3 predicted proteins | sample 1672021 | NCBI WGS metagenome assembly OLRT01 (sample SAMEA3136637, study PRJEB25190) | human gut metagenome | reverse complement strand
CGGGATTCAGGCTTTCCATGTTTTCACGAATTTTCGCTGGAACCAGCCCTTGCGATGCTTTAGCGCAATAGCTGATTTCATAATTGTCCGTTGTTATCATAAAGCCGTGTTCTATCTGATACGCATAACTGCGGCAGCGGTATTCCCGATTTTTCTCAGCATCATTGATCTGGTAGATCATAAACATATCTGTTGCCATTATTTCTCTGCCACCCCTGTTTTCTTGTTTGGTTCTTCCGGCTTATACCATTCCAGCTCCAGCCCCTTGAACTGCTGCTCATTCAACTGCTGCATCTTCGAGATGGTCTGCTGAACAAGCGCATCCATCTCTGCATCCTCTGCCACAAGCGGCTGGATCTCCGTCAACACCTGAATCGTATCCCTGAGCGTCGGCTGCTCAAACATCGCCATCAGCATCAGTTCCAGCTCATCAAAGCGTACAATACTCATAACTCCATTCCTTTCGTTTTTGCTTTCTTCGGCTTATCCTGTTCCTGTGCAGGCTGCTCCTGCTTCTTTGCTTTCAGACTGCGCAGGGCATCCAGAACAGACTTTTTCGTGTTGCTGCGTTCCTGCTCCTTACTCTGCTGCCGTGCCGTCATCAGTTTTTCCATATCGGAGATTGCCTGCTGCACCAACCTATCATCCCTGAAATAGTTGATGGAGTTGATGTTCTCACGCTGCACTTTGTCGTTCACAACCAGCTCATACATTCCAACAAAGCCGCCATCTTCCTCGATGCAGAATCCAATGCACTTGTCAGCATTCATCCGTTCGGACGGAATCTTGTCATAGGCTTCCAAGGCTTCTTCCATTGTCAGATGGTCGTGGAACTCTCCAGCAAACGTGAACTCCAAACACTCCGCAACATAAAAGCTAAGCGTTTCTTTCGGCGTATGTCTTTCTGCTGCGAGTTTTTCTTTCAAAACCTCTGCCTGCTGTTCAGCCACCGTATCGGCCTGTTCCCGCAGCTCTGCCGCGTCCATGACATTGCCCTGTGCAGCATCGCAGCCAAACTCTGCTAACAACTCCGTCATAGCCGACTGCACAGATTTATCTCCGTCCGTTTCAAGGATGCCGCCATCCCGCTCCGTGAAGTCCTTATTATATAAGGTATAGTCGAAACCGTCCTCACAGGTCTGGATATGGAAATAGGCATCCGGCAATTCGTAGGCCAGTTCCACATCCTGCACGGCTAACGCCCCCTGTAACGGCTGGACAACGTGGTTCTGGATATACGGGTTATCCCAGCCCGGAACCGTTTTGTAGTCCTCCACGATGGTGTCAATGCCGTTCCTGCACTGCAAAACATCCAGTGAACCCGGCAGAGGATCAGGATTTTTCTCCACGCCCAAGGCTTTCATGTAATGGTTCGGAAGTGCCTGATACTGCGACATTGCATCGTCCAAATTGCCGAACCGCTCAATTTTCAAAGGCGCGGCCTGCAAATTTTCGACCACATAGAACTGCTTCACGAAAGGCTGCTCCTGTTCCAGTTTCTTTTGCGCTTCCAGTTCTTTTCTGAACATCTTTACAAAGCCATCCAGAATAGCCGGGTGGCTGTCAACCACCCAGTCTATGCGGAAGGTCATGCGGCCTGCATCGTGTTCCGGGGTGCTGACCTGCTCTGCCCATTCCTTATTGCTGTGAGAAAAGCGGCCATCATAGCTTTTATGGTGCAGAGTGTTCGCCAGGATGTAGCCCACACGCTCCATGCCGTACTGCCGCACCACCTGATCGACTGCATCATCGCCAAGGTACATCCCGTCATAATTGTCCGCAATTGCTTCATGGATTGCCTGCTTGCACTCGCTGTTCAGCCGATAGGATGTACGATATAAATCTACCTCGTCATTTTCTTTGGCATAGCTGAACGGCTCATAGTAGACAGGCACATCCGAATAGTCCTGTGTGCTGTTGTCCGGCACCGGCGCAGCCTTTTCAATGATCTCTGACACCACATCTTCTTTTTTCGGCATATTCCATTTTCCAGAGAAGTATTTCTGCACGGCCTCCTGAAAATCTTCATCGAAGCCGTTCCACAAATCCTCTGCCACCAGCTTGCCCCGCTCATTGACTGCAACGCAGGCCGCCATGTCGCCGTGTTCCTCATGCTCCAGCAGGAAGAATTTCTCGCCGCCGATCTCCGTTTCATCAACAACATACCATGTGCCGATATGCCCCTCGACTGCGATATGGTCGGAATCGCCGTGGATCAGACCACTTCTTTTCTGCTGCTGTTCCTCCATGAACTCTCGCACGGTCAACTCCGCGCCTGTGAAGTTCAGCCCTTCCTCGCCAAGCTCCAGCCGCCCCTCTGCACCAAGGTCAAGTTCTTCGGCCATCAGGACAGACGCCGCATGGTTCACCACCACAGTTTTCTCCACTGTAATGGGCTGGCCTGGGTCATAGTCTGAGCCACGCAGATCATAGCGATATAAGCCCTCCGGCACATCTTCATCCCGCAGTCGGCCATTGCTGAAAAGACCCGGCTTATCAAAGATTTCGATTTCTTGCAATGCTTCGTTCAAAAGATTTTCTTTCTGCAAATTCACATTCCTTTCCTTGAAAAATCCCGGCAACTCGACAAATCCGATGCTGTCCACATAGTAGGCTTTGACTGTTCTGCCATCATTGAGTACCACCACATCACTGACCGACAGCGAATGCCCTGTAAAGTCTGCCGGGCGCTGGATATTGAACCGTTCATAAATGCCATCCAGCGTATCCTTTTCCGTAAGCGGCGCGGTATAGATCAGGTCATAATCTGCACGAGCAACCGTTATGCCTTTCTTCTGCACATAGTCCAATCCCATGAAGCGGTAGTCGTGTTCCGGGTCACGGGCAGTGATCTGATAAATGCCGAACTGCTTTTCGCTGCCATACAGTAGCACATTTTCCTGTTCTGTCATGTTTCGCTCCTGCTCCAAATCTGCTATTGCAATCTGGAAGGTATCACTTCCGCGCTCGATTTCCTCTCGTGCCGTGACAAGAATCGGCCACGGGCTGATGCGGACGAGATAAATCTGCTTTCCCTCGTCATACAGTCGTAAAGCCTGTTCACGGTTTATCACTGTCAGCAGAAAATCCGGGCGCGCATACTCGACCTCTGCATAATCTTCCCGTTGTTCCAGCAGAATCGCATCCCATGCGTCTGCCTTAATGCCGAAAATGCCATCGTGCAGCTCGATTCCCTCTTGGCTTACATAATCACCTGCCGTTCCATCACGGAACAGCGGATAAATCTTCTCACCCAGCCGATGCCACTCCCGTGCGCCTTCTTTCGTCAGCGGCAGCACATCATCTTTCCGGTAGCCATAGTCGTGCATTTCCGAAAGACCAATCATCCCATCCGGGAGATTTTCGATTTTCTCCTGCGCATCGTACATCAGGCGGTTGACTTCTTCTTTGTCATCCTCGGCCACTGCAGCTGCAATACCGTTCACCAGTTCTTCCGTTGCCGCCCGGTCATCCAGTTTGAAGGCGAAATTTACGATGAGGTTTCGCTGCTCATCATCAAAAATCGTTTTTTCCTGCTCCTTATTGGCAATCAGCTTTTCCGCATACTGCATCGCGGTCATGCGCTCTGCGCTCCTTTCCGCGACTGCCGCTTCCAGCTTTTCCAGAAAGTCGGCTGCGGTCAATCGAATCGTATCCATCGAATCTTTCAATTCCTTCATTTCCTTGCCGCTGGCCCAGCTTGCCACATACGGAAACGAATAATCGGACGTATCAATACCCAGAGCCGAGCAGACCGTAAATGCGATGCTTTCGGCTTCGGTTTCTTTCGTGAGCCTGTCTTTTTCTTCGCCACGCTGTTTCATCAAATCGCTGTTATGCAGCATCGCATGAGCAACCTCGTGGATCATCGTCTTTATGGTCTGGCTCTCGCCCATGCCGACCTGAATGCAGATTTCTTTGTCTGCATCACTGTAATAGCCTTTGGCATCCCCTTCGATTTCATCAAACCGCATCGGCACAGGCGATACCTGCTCGATTGCCGCCGTAAGCAGCGCATAGTCTTTGACGCTGGCCGTCAGTTCGTTCACTTCCAACGATGGAATCGGTTTCCCATCGGTCTGTGAAACATCAAAAACCGTCGTCACTCGGAAGCGCGGAACCACATACTCCACACGTTCCATTTCCGGTTCACCGTTTTCGTTCAGCACAGCCAAGCCCGTATCCTTGTCGATTTTCTCTCGCTCCTCGACTTCCTTAATGGGAGCCGGAGCGATGATCTGGATGCCCTTTTCGCCTTTTTTAACGTAACGGTTAAACTTATTCTTCCATGCTTTAAACCCTGCCACCAGTGTGGCATCGGGCCGCTGCATAGCGATCAGCAGCGTATTATTGAAGCTGTAATTGTGGAATTTTGCCATCGTGCGCAGATACGTCGTGTACATTTCCGATGTAAAAATGTCCTTTACGCCCTGCTCCAGCCGTTCCGTGATTTCTTTCATCTGCTGTTTGCGGTCAACTGCCATGCAAGCCCTCCTTTTTCTTGACCCATCGTGTTTTCATCTGGCGCGGATATTGGTCAGCCTGTTTCGGTGCCTTCGCGCCGTTCCATTCCAAGCCTCCGGCTCTGCCCTCACACGTGTACCCGGCAGCTTTCAGAGATGCTCCATTTTCCGTATCCAGAATGTAGGTGATCACTTTGTTGTAACCCATTGCCCGTGCTGCACGGTACGCCGCCGCATACAGGATGCTGCAAGCGTTCGGTGTTCCATCTGTACACAGACGGTTAACTTCCAGCGTATAGCCATCGTCCAGCCGCCGCGCCACAGGTCTGCCGCAGATAGCAACGCCCACCAGCGCACCATTATCCGATACGCCGATGGAGAACTTATGCCCCCGCGTCGGTTTATGGTGGCGGTGATGCTGTTGCACAAATGCGTTTGCCGTTTTCAAATTGATCGGTGTTAATGTCAGCAAATGCCCTCCTTCAAAAAAAATGCCCCGCCAGACAAAACTGACGGGGCGGCTCTCATTTACAGTTCCATATCGTGACTTTTCCGCTTCTGGGATTTCTGCGGTTCTGCGCTGCGCTCTGCCTGTTTTGCATGAAGCTGCGCCAGCACAGAGGGTTTCCGCACATTGTCCGCAGTGCGCTCTGCAACGCGGCCTGCATAGTTCACAGGCTGGCGCGGCCTGTCTGCAACTTCGGTTTCGGCTGCATCCTCGTCCACTCCCAGCGCATCCTCACTGCCCTTTTCATCCATGTTGAGCAGAGAGTTCAGCTCCGCAAGGCGCGCAGATTTTTCAGCCAATTCCGCTTCCTGTGCAAAAGGACGTTTGGCTTCTTCCCTTGCCTGCGCCAACTGCTGTTCCAAGGTTTCCAGCCTGCGTTCCACCTGTGGCAATGCTCTTTCGATGCCTGCCAGTGCATTGGTAATGCGCAGGATATTACCCTGCGGGTCTTTGCCGACTTCCATAGAGTAGTTCCATGCGCCCTTGATGGATAAGCGGAACACCTTATCGAAGTTGTCAAACCGGGAATGCAGTTCAAACGCACCGTAGCTGCCAATCCTTCCCTCGGTGCCAGCCGCTTTCAAAGCCTTGCAAGCCTCAATGATGGCTGCACCCGCTTCCTTGCGTTCGGTGTACACCTTGCCGCTGATCTCCATAGAGAAGTGGTCTTTGTCCTGCGCCAGAAGCAGTTTTGCCGCTTCCATATCGGTTTTCAGTGCTTCGATCTGACCCTGTGCCACAGCGATTTCTCGCGGATAGCGGCGCGCAATATCCGATTCCAAGCTATAAATCTGGCTGGTGTGATTGGCTTTCAACAATTTCAGCTTACTGACCTGAATATCCAGATCCATCTTTTCCTTAATGTAGGGATTGCCGGTTGCCAGTGCCTTGATTTCGGCATAAGACAGTGCGGTGTCATCTACATCATCACAGGCACGGACAGGCGATTTGGAAGTCATGATCTGAGAAATGAACTTCTGCTTATTTTCCAGAATCTGCCACATATACGAATCAAACGTATTTTCAGTGACATAACGATAGATTTTTACCTGCTTATTCCGGTTTCCCTGCCGAAGAATACGCCCCTCCTGCTGTTCCAGATCAGACGGCTTCCACGGACAATCCAGATGATGCAGGGCAATCAGCCGATCCTGAATATTGGTTCCTGCGCCAAGTTTCGGAGTAGACCCCATCAGGATACGCACCTGTCCGGCACGCACCTTTGCAAACAGGTCTGCTTTTTTCGTTTCGGTGTTGTACTCGTGAATGAACGCCACTTCTTCACGGGGAACACCTCTCGCCACCAGCTTCTCTCGCACATCATCGTACACGTTGAATGTACCATCAGCTTTTGGTGTCGATAAATCGCAAAAAATCAACTGTGTTCCCTTGTCCGGCGCAGATTCTTCCCAGACCTTGAACGCATTGTCCACACAGCGATTGACCTTGCTCTCCGGCTCGTCCGGCAACATCTCGTTCATAAGCCTCTGGTCGAGTGCCAGTTTTCGGCCATCGTTGGTGATCTTGAGCATATTATCGAATCTAGGATTCACATTTCCATTGCGCACGGCCTCGGCACGGTCTGCAAAGGAACTCACCATTTCTTCCTGTGTCTCGCTCGGTTTCAGCACTTCGTTGATGTACTCCGCTTTCGGCACAGGCAGGTTCAGCATATCCGCCGTCTGCACGTCTGCCGATTCCTTGAACAGAGAAATCAGCTCTGGCAGATTAAAGAACCTGGCAAAACGTGTTTTGGCACGGTAGCCGGTTCCTTCCGGGGAAAGCTCGATTGCCGTGACGGTTTCACCAAAGGATGCCGCCCAATCATCGAAATGGCTTAGTCCCATTTTCTGCAGCGTGTCATACTGGAGATACCGCATAATGGTGTACAGCTCCACCATCGAGTTGCTGACCGGGGTTCCGGTTGCAAATGTCACGCCCTTGCCACCTGTCAGTTCGTCCAAGTACTGACACTTCGCAAACATATCGCTGGACTTCTGTGCATCGGTCTGGGCGATACCTGCGATATTTCGCATTTTTGTGTAGAGGAACATATTTTTATAGAAATGTGACTCGTCCACAAATAGACGGTCAACACCCAGTTCCTCAAATGTAACCACATCATCCTTTCTCGTCTGGTCGTTCAGCTTTTGCAGCTTTGCTTCCAGTGTTTTCTTTGTTTTTTCCATCTGCTTGACCGTAAAACTGCGACTATCCTCACTCCGGGCATCGGCCAGAGCCAGTGTAATATCGTCGATCTGACGCTCGATAATAGCCTTCTGCCGTTCCGGGGAGAGCGGCACACGCTCAAACTGCGAATGACCGATCACGATGGCATCGTAATCGCCGGTTGCGATCCGGGAACAGAACTGCTTACGATTGCTGGGTTCAAAATCCTTTTTCGTTGCCACCAACACATTGGCATTGGGATAGAGCCGCAGGAAATCTGCGCCCCACTGCTCCGTGAGGTGATTCGGTACCACATAGAGATTCTTCTGCGACAGGCCCAGTCTGCGGCTTTCCATGCCGGCAGCAATCATCTGGAAGGTCTTGCCTGCGCCCACGCAATGCGCCAGCAGCGTATTGTTGCCGTACAGAATGTGCGCTACCGCATTTTTCTGGTGCGGCATCAGAGAGATTTCCGGGGTCATGCCCTCAAAACGAATATGACTGCCATCGTACTCACGAGGACGAATCGCATTGAAAATCCGGTTATAGGTCGCACACAAATCCTCGCGGCGGTCTAAATCCTTGAAAATCCATTGCTTGAACGCTTCCCGAATGGATTCCTGTGCCTGCTGTGCAAGCATGGTTTCCTGCTTATTCAATACACGGTGGTCGCCATCCGCATCGTGAATCGTATCGTAGATTTTGGTATCGCGGAGATTCAGCGCATCCTCCAGCAGCTTATAGCCGTTGACGCGCAAGGTTCCGTAAGTGTTGGTAACAAGCGGATTGCCGCGATCCAGCGACTTGCCCGAAATGTTCCATGCACCTGAAATTTCGGAATAGGTTGCCTTAATGTCAATCCCGGCATAGTAGTCTGGTGTCTTGAACACTTCCCGCATAAACTGCGTGATGTACTCCGGCTTTACCCAGTTTGCACCCAGCCGCACTTCAATTTCCGAAGCATCCAAATCCTTGGGCTGTACCCGTTTGAGGTAATCCACATTGATTTGATATTCAGCATGGTTTGCCGCAAAGGTTTCTGCTGTGGCCAGTTTTTCACGAACATTGCCGGACAGATATTCATCCGAAGTTTCCCACTGCTGTGTCACAGGGTTTCGGAAAATCGCACCTGCCAGTTCATCCGTGACTTCCTGCTCCGGTTTACCGCAGAGCTGCACCATAAACGGCACATCCACCTTTGCTTTCTCTCCAATGGAAAGTGCCAGGGCTTCGCTTGGCGTGTCCACTGAGGTAACAGGCTCCGGCTTACGGATGGTACGTTTGGTGAAAATATCGGCCAGCCGTTTGAGATTCTTCTCATCATCCAGAATTTCCAGAGATGCCAGCAGGCAATAACTGCTGTCCTGTCGGAACGCCCGCTTGTTAGCCGTGCTGTTGATAAGGCCATACTGCGCCTTAAATGCGGTGTACTGCTGTTTCAGTTCGTTCTGCAAAAGTTGAACTTCTGCATCCGAACCATCATGCAGCTGACAATCCAGCAGCTTCCTGGTAGTCTCCCGCAGAGCGATCATGCCCAGCACTCGCTCTGCAGTTACGGCAGGCAGTTCCACCTTATTCATAAAGGAATTTTCACGGTAGTAAATCTGCCCATCCACGTTCGTGAAGCTGAAATTCTTCACACTTGGGTCTGCTGGAATGGGTTCTTCCTGCACATCCAGTTCATCGTCGGAGATTTCCGGCTCCGTGATGGTGGCATGGATGTTGCCGACCGCCTCTTTTAACTGCTTGGCAAGGTCTGCGCCTTCGATGGGCTTGACCGTAGTTTCCTGCTTGCCGTACTGGGTGCTTTCCGTGGTGATCTCGCCCAGCACCATTTCAGGATGCTGCGCAAAATACTGGTTGATGGAGTAGCCTTTCAGTGTTTCGCCAAGGTCTACCCAGTCTGCCCGCTCTACCGCTGCACGGTCACGCTTCTGCAAAAACAGGATGTCAGCAACCACGCTCGTGTTGGCATTGCGCTGAAACGCATTGTTCGGCAGACGAATTGCGCCGACCAGATCGGCACGGTTGGCAAGGTACTCACGGACAGAGGAATCCTTCTTATCCATCGTACCGCTGGACGTTACCACCGCTACCACACCGCCCGGACGCACAAGGTCAAGACTTTTCGCAATAAAATAATCGTGGATGAGAAAATTGTGGCGGTCATACCGCTTGTCCGGTGCTTTGTAATTGCCGAACGGTACGTTACCCACAACACAGTCAAAGAAGCTATCCGGGAACTGCATTGTTTCAAAGCCCTGCACCGCAATCTTGTTTTTCTGGTACAACTGCTGTGCAATGCGACCCGAAATGCTGTCCAGCTCCACACCATACATCCGAATCTTCTCCATGCTGTCCGGCACCAGACCCATGAAATTGCCGACACCACAGGATGGTTCCAGCACGTTGCCTTTGGACAATCCCATATTGCCCAGGGCTTCATACATTGCCTTGATGACCGTAGGAGAAGTGTAAAACGCATTCAGGGTACTGGCACGGGCTTCCTTATACTCATCTGCCGTGAGCAGAGACTGCAGTTCGGCATACTCTTTCGACCATTCCGCGTTGTTTTCATCGAACGCCTGCGGAATGCCGCCCCAGCCCACATACCGGGAAAGGATCTCCTGCTCTTCTGCGGTAGCCTGCCGCTGCTCTGCATCCAGTGTCTGCAGCACCCGAATGGCTTCCACATTGGCTTTATACTTTGTTTTCGGCCCTCCTGCGCCGAGATCATCGTCCGTAATGCGGAAGTTAATAGGTTTCTGTTTGGGCTGTGCAGGCTGTTCTGTTTCTGCTCCACTGTCCAGCGGAAGATTGTGCTGCCGCCGTGCATGGTTGACCTCTGCCGGGGTCATAGGCTGCTGGGTCAGCGGTTCAAGGGCTTCCTCTGCTGCTGCACGGCTGATGGCATCCGTTCGGTTCTGCACATCCGCGATCAGCTGCATCTGTTCTGGCGGGAAGTCAGGATTCAGCAGTTCTTCCAACTCGCCGCCTGCTTCTGCCACCGAATAGATCACATCCATCTGCTCCGGGGAGAAATCCTCGTAGGCCACACCCGCATTGTGCAGAGCCGTAAAGACTGTGATTTCAACCGCTTCTTCCATCGGTACATCTGCCTGTTCGTACAGATGCCGAATGTACTCCAGCGGTTCCGTTCGGAAAATCGGATACCGGGCTTCTTTTGCAAGGGTCATGTCCTGCAAACTGACCGTTCCATTTCCAAAGTCCACCGAATCCACACGGAACTCTCTATCGTCCAGTTCGATGGTGGTATTAACAGGCAGATATTCCTCTCTACGGAAGTATTTCGTTTGGGCATGGGTTCCATCTTCCTGCTGGCCGGACAGATAGACGTTCTCCCCTTGCTTCCAGAGCTTCATTGCCTGTGAAACCCACTGTTCACGCGGAAAACCAGATACCTCAACTTTGCCGAGTGCAGTTTTCTTTTCCAACAGTTTGCTACCAAGCAGTTCCGAAACGCGCTTTGCATCCTCGCCGTAGAACTCAAAGCTGCCGTACTGCTCATAACCGACCAGCGCATCCGGGTAACGCTCTTTCAGCGCGTTATACTCGTTGGCGGCATCCAGTGGCAGGGGCTGCAAGGTTGGCTCAACGGTCTTTTCTTCCGCCGCATACGGAACCATAATGCCGCGTACCCACTGCGGAGCATCCATGCTATCCTGATACAGTGCAACAGCATCCCGTCTGTCCGTAATAACGTCCTGATAGGTGCGCTGGAAAATATCTTCCTGAATCCACTCTCCGAAGTGCGCCCATGTGTCAAATGCCTCAGAATAAGCGGCATTTTTCACCTCACTGGAAGCAAACAAATCCTCAATTTTCTCACGGATCAGATTTTCCGCTTCTTCCTCGGTGGTATCGCGGTCACGCAGCAACGGATAGATTTCGCTGCGCTCTACCTTTTCCAACAGCGTGTACAGACATTCTTTATAGATGCTGCGGCTGTCTTTCTGGGTGTGGTCCGCATCCAGTTTCAGGAAATCGTTCAGCGGATTCTTCGCCAGCGTTTCGCTATATGACGGTAACGGAATGACCCGGTCAGCCACCGCCGAATTTTCCATATCTTTCAGATAAACGTCATGAGCATTGGAACGCTCAATGCGGTACAGATGGTTATTGACCAAATACAGAAAACTGCCGTTTTCTCTGCTGTACATTTGCTTGGGCTGATTTTCAAACGATTCTACTGCTTTTGCATCTTCTCTCGTTTGACGAATGACCGCCTTTGCATCATTCAGACTGTTAAACGGCCCTGTTTCTGCAGCACCTGTGCCCTTTTCTTCGTCATAGTTATAATGGTTATAGAACTTGCCATCGGAATATTGCAGAATTGCAATATCCTCGATATATCCCTCCTGCATCATCACCGTTGACTGATACCGCGCAACGACTTTTGCCTTTTGGGGTACCTCAACCGCTGCGGCGGTTGACTGCTCTTTCGATTGCGGCTCCTGCTCCATGAAGTCAAACATGGACATCTGCCCCTGTTCAGGAACCGCAATCTCAACAGCCCTCTTCTTTTCCGGGAAAATCGTGTACGTTCCCTCGACATATTGGTGCAGGATAGAGAGGGATTCTGCCTTACGCTCATATTCTCCCGAATCCAGCGGCACGGACAGCAGTGCATTGTCCATCTGCTCCAGCAGTTCCACCGACTGTACGGGGTCTGCCAGCTTTTCAACAAGAGCCTTTCTTCCTTCTTCATGGTAAAGGTCTTGCGGATAAGGTCGCTCCACGTCGTTCGGCAGATGGTGATAGAATCCCATCACCCGCATTGCCATCTGTTCCCGTTCATAAGCAGGCATCCGGGAGTAGTCTGCCGGCTTCAAATACTCACTGTCACGGATAAGCCGATCAATTCGGCCTGCGGCCTGATTCCAGTTCAGATGAACACTTGCATCCGGGTTCCCGTATGCGCCACGCTCCAAAGCAATACCCCTGCCATCGTGATCTTCGTGAGAATCGTCTGCCCCGCAGAGTGCATGGCTGCTACCACCGATTCCGTAATGGTCTTTCAGGAAGTCTGCCCGCTCTTTCTTGTCCTCATGATTCAGGAAGAACGAATAGATTGCCAGCCGACTGTCCGAATAATTGCTGCCCCGTGTGAAGTAAGCATTGATTTCATCTTCCGTGATGAACTTCTTATACTCATTCCAGTGAAAGCCATCCCGCGCCGAGTAGTTCTGATAAGGCTTTGCAAACTGCTGGAACAGAGCCGCTACTTTATCCGGCTTATAAAAGTGCATCCGCATCAGGTCTTTATCTTCGGCGTAGGCTTCCCCCAGCGCAGATAATCTGTCGTTTAGGTCAGTCAGAAAATCCGTATCGTCCAGCAAGCCTGCCAGCCTGTCCGTCAGTTCCGGGAAACCGCCCCTGAAGATTTCTACATCCTGAAAGACTGCTTCGGCAACGCCATCTGCCAAGTCACGTTCCATGTAGGCCAATGTTTGCGCGTGTTCCTGCAAAGCGTTCTGCCGTGCAGCATCCAGAACCGCCTGTGGCGCATACTCGCCCTGCCGGAGCAGTTCATGGATACGGTTGCTGACATCCTCCCACGAAAGAAACGCATTGACAATCGTGCCGCCCTTAACCGTGTCACCTGCTGCAATGCGCAGTCCCAAATCATCGAACCAGACTGCATACTTTGTGCCGCCAATTTCAAAGCCTTTGCCGCCCGTGCCATATTCGTTTTTCACGAACTCTGTATATTCTTCCGGGGTTTTCTCGACCATGAAATTGTAGATCAAGCGCAGCTGACCCTTGCTGCGGTTGCTGCCCGTGCGCAGAACTTCATCAACAACCTCGGAATCAAGTGCAATTTTCTCTGCGTACTGCGCCCGAATCGGTTCTTCGATGGCACGGATCTGCTGTTCCACGGTGGGCAAATCAGGAAAAGAAAAAGCAGAGGCAATTTCTTCCTCTGCTTCGCTCAAATCCTGTTCTGTTGTCGGTTCGGTTAATTGTATACCAATTCCTTCAAGACGATTTCTTCTGCCATCGCTGTCAGGTTGTTCTGGTGCGCCGCCCATGCCAGCGGATCCTTCTCCTTGCTTGGTGCCGGGAACTTCTCGTTCAGGCTGTCCAGCAGGGTTTCCACCCGGCTCTCCGCTGCTTCCTCGATCTGCGCCAGATGCTGGTTCAGCCTGCCGCTCATCAGCATACTCTGATACCAGTTCTTGCGGTTCTCTTTCAGGTACGTCCTGCGCAGCATCCCGTACTTCCCGATAATCTGCGGCTCGTCCTGCACGGCCAGATTCGGGAACAGATAATCTCCCTTGCGGTAATACGTCAACTCCATTTTCTTGTCCTCCTTTGGTCGTGGTATCTGTGGTTTCGCGCTTTAATGTGCTAAAGTTCGTATTTGTATTATACAAGCTGTCAACAGATTTTTCAAGCTGCTGCGTGATTTCTTTTTTGTAAATTTTCCGCATCTCACGGCCAATGTCAAAAAGAACCGCTTCGCACTGTTCGGAAACCGCATTGCCAAGGAACGACAGCACCGGCAGCTTGTTGAAATCCACGATACGGATAAAGTCATCATCGTCCAGCACATCCATAGGCTCCTGCCCGCAACGCCGGGAAAGCGTATAGAAGATACTGTTGGTCATCAGTTCCCGGAAGCGGACACGGATGTTATCTTCGTCCAGTTCTTCCAGAAACGTATCCGCCACCTCATAGGCCAGACCATCCATCGCTTCATCCAGATTGTCGGCGGTCAACTGCTGTGCCAGTTCCATCAGGGCGGTGTTCATGCTGTCTGTCTGGGATAAACCATAGGTATCTTCCAGATGGTCTAAGATAGCCTGCTCATGCTCGTGGCTGTCCAGATTCCATAAGAGCGGTGTTTTTCCGCCGCGCACCAGATGGGTGTCAGCAATATCGAACACATACCGCAGTTTGGTACGAGGTCCGGTATCATCCAGAAGCGCGATGCCTTTTGCGCCACGGTTGACCCATCGGC
>OLRT01001829.1_pt1 | contig 14150 bp, 9 predicted proteins | sample 1672021 | NCBI WGS metagenome assembly OLRT01 (sample SAMEA3136637, study PRJEB25190) | human gut metagenome | reverse complement strand
CCCGCTTTCCATGGGTGACAGAGAAGATCCGGCAAGACTTGTATTTACATCCAAGGAAGGACACGGAATCGCGACATCCCTCATCGATCTGGGCAACCGTTTCCGTCTCATCATCAATGATGTAGAGTGCAGGAAGACAGAAAAGCCAATGCCAAAACTTCCGACCGCAACCAACTTCTGGACTCCGGAACCGGATATCTACACTGGAGCGGAAGCATGGATTCTTGCTGGCGGCGCACACCATACCGCATTTACCTATGACCTGACGGCAGAGCAGATGGGTGACTGGGCAGCAGCCATGGGCATTGAAGCGGTATACATTGACAAAGATACTAGAATCCGTGATTTCAAGCGTGATCTGATGCTTGGAGAGGTATTTTACAGATAAAAGATAGGTAACATCTGCTTTTGTAAAATGCAAAGGCAGGTGTTTATGACAGAAAGAGAGGTAGAAACAGTGGAAAGAAAAGACGAGATTGTGTCCGGGAAAACATTTCTCGGAATTGAATTTGGCTCTACACGTATCAAGGCGGTACTGACCGATGCAGACCATACACCGATCGCATCCGGCAGTCATGAATGGGAAAACCGCCTGGATCACGGAATCTGGACCTATACCATGGATGACATCTGGGGCGGTCTGCAGGATTGCTACCGGGATTTAAAAAAGGACGTAAAAGAACAGTATGGTGTGACACTGACAAAGATCCGTGCGATTGGATTTTCCGCTATGATGCACGGATATCTTGCATTTGACAAGGCTGGGGAGCTTCTCGTGCCGTTCCGCACATGGCGTAATACAATCACAGAGGAAGCAGCAGCCGCACTGACAAAGGAATTTTCCTATAACATTCCGCAGCGTTGGAGCATTGCACATCTGTATCAGGCAATGTTAAACAAAGAGGAGCATGTGAAAGATATCGCATTTTTCACCACGCTTGCAGGATTTATCCATTGGAAACTGACTGGGGAAAAGGTACTCGGCGTGGGGGATGCATCCGGAATGTTCCCAATCGACAGTAATACAAAAGATTATGATGCAGCAATGCTCGATAAGTTCGATGCGCTGGCAGAACCATACGGCTTTGACTGGTCACTCCGTGACATTCTGCCAAAAGTTCTTGTTGCCGGAGAAAATGCTGGAACGCTGACCGCAGAGGGCGCAAGGCTTCTCGATACCGATGGTGAACTGGAAGCAGGAATTCCGGTATGTCCGCCAGAAGGTGATGCCGGAACCGGCATGGCAGCGACCAACAGTGTAGCTGTCCGCACCGGAAACGTATCCGCAGGTACTTCTGTATTTGCAATGATCGTACTGGAAAAGGCATTGAAGAATGTGCACACAGAGATCGATCTGGTGACCACGCCATCCGGAGAGGCGGTTGCCATGGCACACTGCAACAACTGCACATCCGATCTGAATGCATGGGTCAACCTGTTTGAAGAGTTTGCAAACAGCTTTGGCATGAAGATTGACAAGAATGAGCTGTTTTCCGTTTTATACAACAAAGCACTCGAAGGTGACGCAGATTGTGGCGGTCTTTTAGCATACAACTATTTTTCCGGAGAAGGAATTACCGCATTTGATGAGGGAAGACCTCTGTTTGCCCGCACACCGGATGCAAAATTCAATCTTGCAAATTTCATGCGCGTGCACTTGTTTACGGCACTGGGCGCATTAAAGGATGGTCTGGATATCCTGCTCAAAGAGGAAGGCGTACAGATCGACAAGATGTACGGCCACGGCGGTCTGTTTAAGACTCCGGTAGTCGGACAGCGCATCATGGCAGCAGCCATCGACACACCGGTTTCCGTTATGGAGACGGCAGGTGAGGGCGGCGCATGGGGTATCGCACTTCTTGCAGCTTACATGGCTCAGAAAGAAGAGGGCGAGAGCCTTGCCGATTATCTGAGCAAGAGAGTCTTTGGCGGTCAGGAGGGCGTGACGGAAGATCCGGTTCCTGCCGATGTGGAAGGCTTTGACCAGTTTTTAAAACGCTACAACGAAGGGCTTGCAATTGAGCGTGCAGCAGTCGAACATTTATAAAATAATAGTTACAGATAAGAAACAGGCAGAATCCGTCGTTTACAGCGGCGGATTTTGTGGATATAGAAAGGACAGAAAGCATGTTAGAAGAATTAAAAAAACAGGTTTACGAAGCAAACATGGAATTGCCGCGCAGAGGCTTGATCACTTATACATGGGGCAATGTCAGCGGCATCGACCGTGAGAAGGGACTTTTTGTAATTAAACCAAGCGGTGTGGATTACGATAAGCTCAAACCGGAAGATATGGTTGTTGTTGACCTTCAGGGAAACAAAGTAGAAGGCGAATACAATCCGTCCTCTGACACCGCAACACATGTTGTGCTGTACAATGCATTCCCGAACATCGGTGGAATCGTACATACACATTCTTCCTGGGCAACAAGCTGGGCACAGGCAGGAAGAGGCATTCCGTGCTATGGAACCACACATGCAGACTATATCTATGGAGAAGTACCTTGTGTGCGAAACCTCACAAAAGAAGAAATCGACGAGGCATATGAGAAAAATACAGGAGTGCTGATCGCTGATTACTTTAAGGACAAAGATTACGAGGCAGTTCCTGCAGTACTCTGCAAAAACCACGGACCATTCACCTGGGGCAAAGATGCTCATGAAGCAGTACATAATGCAGTTGTACTTGAGGAAGTTGCAAAAATGGCATCTCGCTGTGAACTTATCAATCCGCAGGTAAAACCGGCACCACAGGAACTTCAGGATAAACATTATTACAGAAAGCACGGCGCAAACGCTTATTATGGGCAGATTGTAAAATGATTGCAAATAAAGACACTTTTTTAAACAAACAAGGTTCTTCACACTTGAAGAACCTTGTTGTATTATGTTATTATTAAGAAGAAAACGAGAATGGATATACAGCAGTTTGCACAAAGAAATTTGCTGTATAAAAGAAAAACATTTAGGAGGTTTTTACAATGGCTAAGTATTACGCAGCAGTAGACATGGGAGCATCCAGTGGACGTCTGATCCTTGGACACATGGAGAATGGCAGAATGGAGCTTGAGGAGATTCATCGTTTTGAGAATGGTATGGTAAAGAAAGATGGAGAACTCTGCTGGGAATTTGACCGTATTTTTAAAGAAATCGTTGCAGGTCTTAAGAAATGTAAAGAGATTGGCAAGATTCCGGTAAGCATGGGCGTTGATACCTGGGGTGTTGACTTCGTTCTTCTTGATAAAGATGACAAGGTACTTGGTAACACAGTCGGATACCGCGACCATCGTACAGAGGGAATGGATGAAGAAGTTTACAAGATCATTCCATTTGAAGAACTGTATGCAAGAACAGGTATTCAGAAAGCTATTTACAATACTATTTATCAGCTTATGGCAGTTAAGACAAAACATCCGGAATATCTGGAGCAGGCAGAGACTCTTCTTCATGTACCGGATTACTTCCACTTCCTTCTGACAGGACAGAAGACCTGTGAGTATACAGAGGCTACAACAGGCCAGATGGTAAATGCACAGACAAAAGACTGGGATTATGAGATCATCGACAAACTGGGATATCCGAGAAGAATTTTCCAGAAACTGATCATGCCTGGCACAAGTGTAGGACATCTGACTGAAGAACTTCAGAAAGAAGTCGGCTTTGACGTAGAAGTTGTCGCACCGGCAACACATGATACAGGATCTGCAGTCCTTGCAGTACCGGCAAACGATGATGACTTTATCTATATCAGTTCCGGAACATGGTCTCTGATGGGAATCGAAAGAAAGACTCCGGACTGTTCACCAAAGAGCTGCGAACTGAACTTCACAAATGAAGGTGGTTATGAAGGACGCTTCCGTTATATCAAGAACATCATGGGACTGTGGATGATCCAGTCAGTTCGTCATGAAGTAAATGACAGATACAGTTTTGCAGAAATCTGTGCTATGGCAGAAGAAGCAAAGGATTTCCCATCCAGAGTAGATGCAAATGATGAGTGCTTCCTTTCTCCGGAAAACATGACAGAAGAAGTAAAGGACTACTGCCGCAGAACCGGACAGCAGGTTCCGGAGACAATGGGCGAGATTGCAACAGTTATCTACACTAGCCTTGCTGACTGCTATGCAAAAGCAGCAAAAGAACTGGAAGAACTTACAGGAAGAACTTACAGCCGTATCCATGTAGTTGGCGGTGGTTCTAACGCTGGATACCTTAATGAACTGACAGCAAAAGCAACAGGCAAAGAAGTTCATGCAGGCCCTGGCGAAGCAACTGCAATCGGTAACATTACCGCACAGATGCTTAAAGCCGGAGAGTTTAAATCCATCGAGGAAGCTCGTACAACAATCCACGAGTCCTTTGGAATTAAAATCTATAAATAAGCAAACCAATATTTTATTTAACAATCAATAGGAGGTTTTACTATGTTAGTAAACACAAAAGCAAAAGTCGGTGTATTCTCTATTGCTTTAGGCGCATACCTGCCTCAGTTCCCGTCACTGGTACCTGAGTTTGAAGCACAGTATGAAGCCTTCAAAAAAACAATTCCGGATACAGTAGAAATCATTGATGGAGGAATGGTTACAACAAAAGAGCAGTCAATGGAAGCCGGAGATAAATTCCGTGCAGCAGACGTTGACATCGTATTCCTTCAGATGCTGACTTATGCGACATCTTACAATATGCTTCCTGCAATCCGCGATCTGGATGTACCGGTTGTTCTGGTAAACGTTCAGAAGCTCAAAGCACTGGATTATGATCACACAGATATCGCTGCATGGCTTGGCGAAGGTTATGCTTGTGGTGCTGTTGGCGAAGCTGTTGCTGACCTCGAGAGAGCAGGCAAGAGACATGCTGTTATCACCGGTGTTGTAGAAGGCGGAGATCCGGCTGTTCAGGCAGAGATTGAAGACTGGTGTAAAGCAGCTCAGGTAAGAAGAAGATTTCGTGATACTAACATCGCTCAGATCGGAAGACCATATCCGGGTATGATGGATCTTTATATTGATGAGACAAACCTGTACAACAGAATGTTCCTGTACACCAAACAGTTCGACTGGGAAAAAATGTGGGCAATCGCTGATGATATTACAGATGAAGAAGCAATCCGTGCAAAAGCACAGGATATTCTTGATACTTTCGATATCGAAGGCGGCGGCACAATCGAAAAAGTATGGGATATGGCAAAATACGTTGTTGCATTCGAGAAATGGGTAAAAGACGAGCATCTTAGCATGGTTGCTTCCCATTACGACGGATTTGCACAGGGTAAAGCAGGTGTCCTTGACAGTATGCTGATCCCGGCATTCTCCATGCTGATCAAACAGGGTACAGCATGCGCAGTTGAAGGTGACATGAAAGTTGCTATGGCAATGAGTATCCTCAAGACAATTTCCGGTACAGGCCAGCTTTCTGAAATGTACTCCATCGACTTCAATGATGACATCTGCATCATCGGACATTCCGGAAGTGGAGATGCTGATATTTCCGATAAGAAACCTACCATGAAAATCGTTCCGGTATTCCACGGCAAAACAGGCGGCGGATACCTGACACAGTTCTATCCATATACAGGCCCGGTTACCTATCTTGCAATCACACAGGATGGCGACGGACACTTCAAATTTGTTGTTGCAGAAGGTGTAAACGAAGAGGGACCGATTCTTTCCTTCGGTGATACCAACATGAGAACTCGTTTCACATGTGGTGCAAGAGAATTCGTAAATCGTTGGAGCGAAGCCGGCCCGACACATCATATGGCTGCTGCAACAGGAAGACATATCGACACAATTCTGAAGGTTGCCAAGATCTTCAACATACCGGTTGATATCGTTACGAGATAAGATTTGCCTACCATTTTATTACACATATTCATATTCAAAAAGGAGATCGCTTTTTAAGCGGTCTCCTTTTTTGCAGGTATTCGTATTTCGACTTCCGTACCATGACCGGGCTTGCTGGAATAAGTAAGTCCGTAGTCTGATCCGTATAGAACCTGCAGACGGCGGTGTGTGTTATAGATAGCAATGTTTGTACCTCCGGAAGTACTGTTCCCGCTGCCAGACAAAATAGTCGGGAGTTTTTCCGGAGTAATTCCGACACCATCATCGGAAATAAGAAGAACAATATCATGGTCTTCTATCCATCCGGTCAGAACAATGGTTCCTGATTTATCATCTGTTTCAAGGATTCCGTGAAGGACGGAGTTTTCGATGATCGGCTGGAGTGTCAGTTTTGGAATGCTGTATTCCAGAAGTTCATCAGGAATATCTGAAATAAAGGAAATGCTGTCATGGTAACGCATGTTCTGAATCTGCAGATAGATCGAAACATGTTCCGTTTCTTTGGCAATGGTACTCATGCTTTGCCTGCGGCTGAGTGTCAGCTTATAAAAACGTGACAGGCTCTGAACCGCATTGGAAACTTCGTCGGTGCGCCCCTGCTGTGCGAGCCAGTTGATCATATCCATTGTATTGTAAAGAAAATGCGGATTGATCTGAGCCTGCAGGGAGTGAAACTCTGCAATACGAAGCTCCTCAGCAGCTTTTGCCTGTTCTTCCATCAGCTGATCCATTTTTCGTGTCATATAGTTGTATGTATCGATCAGATCACCGATTTCATCATGATAGACGGGGCTTGCCATCGGACTTAACGTGCCTTTTCGTACTTTGCTCATCTGATGGATGACGGAAGAAATACGGTTTGTGATCGATCGCGCCATAAAATGGGCAAGGAACAGGGCACAGATCAGAAATCCGAGATACATAAGTACATATTGGACCATGATTCCATTACTCTGTGCGATCAGCGGACCGGACGGAAGAACTGTCACCATAAACCATCCGGGCTGTTTGATGTTATAAAATCCGGCATAAACCTTTGTGTCAAGAATATCACGCTCGATAAAATTGTTGGAAGACATAAAAGAGTCTTCGATTGTCTCGTAGTTCAGCAGATAAATTCCGGAAAGGGATTCATCAGAAGAGGCGACAATGGCATTTCGTTCATTAATGATATAAGAAACACTTCCATCGATCGTCAGGTTGTCCTTCAGCATATTATTCAGATGGCTGGACGAAGTGTACAGTGCGATATATGCCTGTCGCGCTTCTCCCTGATAATAAAAAGTTGTGGAAGTGATATAGGCCATATCACCATAGGATTCTTTCTCACGTTCGCCGAGATAAAATTCCGGACAGAAAAGCGAACCCTGCTGGGTACCCTGAAAGATACCGTACCAGTAAGTGCCGCGGGCTTTGCTCATCGGAGAAAAATAATCTTTTGTCAGATCATCGTTGAAAAGTCGTACGGACTGCGGCGGAAAGTCCATATAGATCTGGATTCCGGTGATAAGATCAGAAGAAACGAGATCTTTGGCATATTCCTGAAAGTCTTTGGCGGAATCTGTTTCAAGAAACATCTGAAACGGGGAATTGACCGGCTGATGGAACAATGTCTGGAAAAATTTCTGCTCCGCAATTCCGTCATGTGCATCAATGACTTTTTGCACCAGTTCTTCTACATAAGGTGCAGTCTGAGCACTGGTGTCCTGCTCCTGCCGGATCGTATAAGAGACAACCATGTCGTATAGTCTGCTGTAAAAGAAACCTGCCATCATAATGACCGGGATTGTGGCGGTAATCATCAGAACCAGTGTGAATTTGGAGCTGAGCTTCATGTCACCATAAGCCAGCCGGAGTCTTTGTAAAAATTTCATTGTGTATTCCGCTCCCTGTATTCAGAAGGTGAAAATCCGCTGTATTTCTTGAAACTTTTGCCGAAATAGTTGCCGTCACTGTAGCCAACCAGGGAAGAGATATCAGAGATCTTGAACCGGGCATCTTTGAGAAGCTGCTTTGCTTTTTCCATGCGGTATTCCGTCAGGTACTGGTTCAGAGTCTGACCAGTCTCACTCTTAAAAAAGGTACACACATAAGAAGTAGACAGGAAGACGTGTTCGCTGATATCTTTGACGGAAAGCGTCTCATGCATATAATTCTGACTGATATAATCCTTGATCAGAAAGATGGTTGGATTTTCCTGCGAGGAAGATTCTGCCTTGCGGAAAAAACTCAGAAGTCTTGTCCACGAGTGTTTGATGCAATTAAGGGAAGGTGAAACAGTCGTCAATTGTCTCGGCAATGCTTTCCACATTACCGGAACCTGCAATTTTTTGCTGATGACGTGCATCTTCCAGACAGAGAAAAAGTTTGTAATACATGTCTTTGACCGGATTCTGCAGAAAACGGTGATTTTTAAAAAAGTTCTGATGCAGCATATCCAGAAACTTTTTGGCGCCATCAGCATCCTGACGTGAAAGAATATCCGCAAAGGAACCGGCAGGAGTATCTGCAAACACATTGGTCTGTACATCCGGGATATTTTCCAGAGATTCCGATGTCAGGAGGGAATTTTCCGGGAAGAAATATCCGCTCTGCAAAAGGATAACTGCGGAAGTATAAGTCTGGTAGGCTTTTGGCAGTCCATACACGGTATCGCCGACAGCAATAGTATAGCGGCCGTATTTTTCAAAATGGCTGCACAGGTATTCTCCGGCTGCATGAATCTGGTGGGAAGACGGAGCTTCCTGCGAAAAAAGAAAATAGACCAGATACTGCATTTTCTTTTCGAGATAGATACATTTCGTACGGAATGATGCAAGGAAGTCAAGAAAATCCTGACAGAAGTCAGCCATCGATGGTACATTGGCTTCCAGAAAAAGATCAGTCTTTACAATGAAAGCTGTGAAATAAGTGTTGTTGTTCATTGTGATGCCAAGTTCAGAAGTCAGGCCTGCGATGGTCTGGCTGTTTGCTCCGTATGGAAGTGTGAGCTGCAGGGCAAGCCGGGAGGCTGTCTCCATGGAGTGCAGCGTTTCTCCGCGGCGGGAATGGACTTTCTGTTGATAAAGCTCCCGGGCATCTCTGATCGCGTCTTCTATTTCGGAAAGACTGAATGGTTTTTCGATGTAGTTGACTGCTTTGAGCTTAATAGCAGCTTTGAGATATTCTTTGTCAGAGTAGCCGCTCATAAAAATGGCAACACTGTCCGGAAGAAGCTTTTCCAGACGTTCCAGCATGGTGATGCCGTCCATGCGGGGCATGCGGACATCACACAGGATGATCTCAGGTTTGTAAAGTCTGGCAGTTTCCAGTCCGTGTACACCATCATCGGCCTGAATCACCTCGTCAATTCCGAGAGAGGACCAGTCCAGAGAGGAGATTACACCGGTGCGGGTAAGCTCTTCATCATCTACGATCAGTAATTTCATGGTTTTCTCCTTGCTAGTGAAAAAGCTGTTACTGTTGGATCTGTTTTAATATCTGCTCACAGATCTGTGCGGAACATGGTTCATGAATCTCATTAAAAAGCAGATTGACGCGGTCGCGTTCGGTTTTCCAGTGAGAATCCTCTGTGAGAAGGGCATCCAGAAAACTCTGGAAAGTATCTGGTTTGGGGCCGGGAGTGACTTCGTCATAATCGAAATTCATACCACGTCCGTTCAGATATTCTTTCCGGTCATATGGAAGAAAGATCATTGATTTGTCAGTCAGAAGATAATCAATATAAATGCTTGAATAATCCGTGATCAGGCAGTCAAAAATATTGAGGATTCCGGTGACATCCTCTGCCTGTTCGTTCCCGAGGAAACGGATTCTTTTTCCGAGATATGGCGCAGCAGATCCCTGTTCGGCAATGTGTGTACGGATAAAAAGAAGCATCTTATGTTCTTCGAGAAATACCTCCATCCGGTTCAGGTCAAAATCATCGAACGGGAAAAGCCGTACCTGGCCGTAGTCGCGGAAGGTCGGTGCATAAAGAACCGTTCGCTCAAATTCCGGGATATCCGGATAAATCCCGGAGAGGATCAAGGCAGGATCATTTGGCTGAAACATGCCGTCGTTTCGCGGCTGTCCCCATACTTTGATAAGATCTTCGGAAATATCAAAACTCTTGGCCATAAGTGGCACGAGTGCATGGGAAGTCGTGAGAACGTACGTATAGTTTTCGGAAAAAATCTTCCGAAAATAGATACGCGACATCTTTTTGAGGTTCGGATCGAGCAGTGCTATCTTTTTCAGAGGTACGCCGTGCCAGAGATTGACGATGAGTCTGTTTTTGCCGAGGCCGCTCGCATAGGCAGGGAGTCCGGCAGAAGTAAACCACACACCGGCATTCAGAACATATCGGATCCCGGATGCGCTTTCAGTCTCGATAAAGTACTGGCTGCCGTATTCGGCGGAGAGCTCCGCGCGAAGCTTCGGATCATTGATGACAAATCGCGGTGTGATCTCAGGCAGATTATTTTTTACATATTCAAAAAGATAACGGGAGTTGTAGTTATAATGCCGGTTATCCGTTGAGGAAAAAATCCAGATATACGGATCCGGTTTTTTGTCTGCAAAGTGCTTCAAAAATTCTGCAAGCACGAGGCTTTTTATTTTACTCATGTCAATGCGCCCTTTCTGAATGTGAAATGTGTATGCAGTCTTTGATCAGAGCTTCGGTCTGAGCGGCTGAAGCTGCATTAATCTTGTCAAAATCAATCTGGATCGGATGCACTTTACCCTCAGCAAAAAGCTGCATTCCATGAAGGATTCCCTCTTCGGAATTGTCGGTAAGCGTTCCGTGATATTCTGTCATAAAACCGTGGCAGCCGTTGACATCGCAGGTCATAAGTGGAAGACCAAGGGTAGCGGCTTCCATAAGTACGATCGGGCGCCCTTCATAAAAAGAAGAAAGCAGAAACAGGTCGCAGTTTTTCAGAATCGGCATAGGATTCTGCATGGAGTAGATCAAAATAATATGATCAGATGCAGAGAGGCTTTTTGCATGTGCAACAGCATCCTCATAGAGCGTACCAACGCCGCCGATGATGATCAGCCAGGTATCCGGATGTGAAGCCTGGTAGGTGTTGAATGCATTCATCAGACGGACATGGCCTTTTTCCGGAGAGTAGCGGCCGATGCTGATAAATTTTGTATCATTGCCTGACAAAACAGTGGAAAGCTGATCGACAGAAACAGTGGATTTTGTTGTTTCCTGAAAAGCAAGCATTTCCTTGCTGCGCTTAATTACACTTTGATAGTCATGACAGTTGTTGACTACGGTAACTTTGGCCGGATCTGCGCCAATGCCATGGATCGTGGAATCGAGAATATCTTCGCTTACAGTAACGATATGGTCATATTTCTGATAAGCTTCTCGAAGAAGATAGATATTCTGGTTTCCTTTTGTGCGGATCTCATCGGCCATATCATTGTGAACCCAGATCGTCCGTCCACATGGTGATTCCTCAAAAAGTGAAGTGATGTAAGCTTCGTAACCATTGTAATGGATCACGGCAGAAAAATCAGTACTGCCGAAATGTTTTTTCCATTCGCGTTGGTAAGCAATATGGATCCGTCTGTTGATAGAATTAGTGTTTGCACCGCGCATTTTGCGCATCAGTGAAAAACCGGTAAGTACATCCATATTCATTTCGCTGGATAATGGATAGATACCAATATGATCCGGAATACGATCCATTCTTTCAGGATGATCTTTGACAGAAATCAGACGGAAAGACAAAAAGTAGTTATATTTTGTAAGATCCAGCTCGTGGAGCATCGCGTACAGTGCACTGGTGATACCGTTCTGATCGAGGTCACCACCGTAGAGCAGGATGTTTTTCTTACCATTTCCGGTATATTTTTTCTGGCGGCAGCAGTCTTCGTGAAGGAATACCTGTCGGCAGATTTTTTCGGCACCGTGCCCATCTTCATAAGAGGCATATTTCTCCATAAATGTTTCATCCGGGGTGCCGCCGTCAGCATGTGCATATGGAATGACTTCGGCAGCATCTTCTGTATAATGGAACGGATAAGTCTCAATGTCTTCATACATTCCACGGGTGCTTTCGTATTCTGCACGGTCGTAGGCAAAGAAGATGACTTTTTTGCCGGTGTTTGCATAATCATAAAAAACACTGGAATAATCCGTGATCAGTACATCACAGAGATTTAAGCCTTCATAGGTATCCCAGTCGGTCGGGAAAGCGCGGATATGACGGTAACCGTCAAAAGCTTCGGAACCATGAAGGAAAGGATGCAATTTAATAAGAAGAATCTCGTCATCCTTTAACTGGCTGTCCCAGAGAGCGAGATTGGCAGAAAGTGTTTCCATGTATTCCTGACGTTCTACCTGATTAAAAATACCGCGGTAGGTCGGAAAGTAGGTAAGCAGTGTCTTACCGGCGAAACCAGCGCGCTCTTTCATAGAAAGATCAGGTTTCTGACGGAAAATATCGTTGCGCGGATAGCCTTCGCGAAGTACGGTACCTCTGTACAGACTGTCGAGCATGTAGGCTCCGGACATTTTTTCTTCCATGAAGCGGTTCGGAAAGACAATATAGTCGGAATCCAGAAGGTTACGGAGAACATTTCCCATCGTCACCATCTCCGGACGGTTGTCACGGCCCATTTTTTTTAGAGGGGTACCATGCCAGGTGTTCAGATAGATCTGACCTTCTTTTTTGACAAATCTGCCGGGAAAAGAGGAATCGTTGACCAGATAACCGGCGCGGCTTAAGGCACGGTAATAGGAGACAGATCCTGTATGCACAAAAGAAACTCCCTGAATGGAGTTTTTACGCAGCTTTTCTTTGATTTCGGATTCGGCATTTTTACGTACCGAAAGTACGAGGTTGAAATTTTTGTATGGTTCTCTGGATAACTCCTTTAATAAGGAAAGGATATTACTCTCGAGAGCACCGCCGCTTCTGGATTCAAGAAGAATCATGCGGGGATCAAGAGAATTATTTTCATAAAAGGAGTTATAAAAAGGATACCAGCTTCCGTTTTTTAATTTTTTTTTGACTTTATTGAGAAAGCTCATTTGTCCGGATTCCCTTCAAATTTAATATATTAAATATAACAAAAGCCAAAACTTATGTCAATCTTACACGAAGGCAGGCGGGGGTAACTGGAAAAAATTCACATAGAAACAGTGAAATTTTATACATATGCAGTAAAATTTTGCCTAAAACAGGAAAATATATTACCCTGATTCGAAATATTTTCCTGTTTAGGGTGAAAGATTTTACTGTTATAATAATAACAGATTTAAGAAAAGGGAGGAAAGAGCCGTGTCTGAATATGTTCTTGAACTTAAAGGCATAACAAAGATTTTCCCGGGCGTTAAGGCACTGAACAACGTACAGTTTCAGTTAAAACCTGGTGAAGTTCACGCACTTATGGGCGAAAACGGCGCTGGTAAATCTACATTTATTAAGGTTATTACCGGTGTACATAAGGCAGAAGAAGGCGAAATGTTCTTAAATGGTCAGAAGGTTGACTTCAAAGGACCGAAAGATGCACAGGCAGCAGGTATCGCAGCCGTATATCAGCATCCGACATCCTATCCGCATCTGACCGTTGCAGAAAATATTTTCATGGGACATGAGATCATCAAAAACAGAATGATCCAGTGGAAAGCCATGAACACAGAAGCAAACAAACTTCTGAAACAGCTGGATGCAGATTTTGATGCAACAGCAGAAATGGGTACCTTAAGTGTTGCTCAGCAGCAGATGGTAGAGATTGCAAAAGCAATGTCCACCAATGCAAGAATCATCATTCTTGATGAGCCTACTGCAGCACTGACAAGATCCGAATCCGAGAAGCTTTATACACTGGTTGACAAATTAAAAGCTGACGGTGTTTCCATTATCTTTATTTCCCACCGTTTTGAAGATATGTATCGTCTGGCATCCAGAGTTACTGTATTCCGTGATTCCCAGTACATCGGAACATACGATGTTGACGGAATTACAAATGCAGACCTGATCAAAGCAATGGTTGGTCGTGAGATCAAAGATCTGTTCCCGAAACCGGAAGTAAAACTCGGAGACGAGATGCTGAAAGTTGAGAATCTTTCCAGAACAGGTTACTTCAAAGATGTATCCTTCAGCGTTCGCGCCGGCGAGATCCTTGGACTTACCGGTCTGGTAGGTGCAGGACGTACAGAAACAGTAGAAGCTGTCTGTGGTATCACTCAGCCGGATTCCGGTAAAGTATATCTGGAAGGTAAAGAAGTTCATATCAAAAAACCATCTGATGCAATGGAAAAAGGTATCATTCTTCTTCCGGAAGACCGTCAGAAAGAAGGTC
>OLRT01001828.1_pt1 | contig 14151 bp, 1 predicted proteins | sample 1672021 | NCBI WGS metagenome assembly OLRT01 (sample SAMEA3136637, study PRJEB25190) | human gut metagenome | reverse complement strand
AAGTTAGCTGTAAACTTAATTGATACGCCAGTGTATATAACAATTACTGCTACAGATATAGTTAAATTTACTTGTGTTAGATTATACATTAGTATTATCGATCCTAATGAAATTAATAGTTTTGATAATATATCAATTGATGAAACTAAACAAGATAAACCTGTAGAGAAATCAACCTATAACATATATAAAATGCGTTTGAATATAGAAACTATTTTCTACCAACAAAAAACTTTTTGGTCATTAGGGAATTATATGGTAAAGAGTAAGGAGTCTATAAATAAGTAAATTAATTTACTAGGTATAAGCCTATAGCCTAACAATACTATTACCATTTATCAGCAACAATCTTTATAAGTATAAATTTCAAAGTCCACAAGAAGTGAAATATCATTTATCAGAGTGTATTTCTAAGGAATTTATTTTTAGTAAATTGTTTAAAACACTGCAATTAGATAAAAATATTACTACCTCTGAAGATATATTTAAATATCTTACCGATAGCAATAAATCTAGTCAAATTTATTGTAAAGTGCTGCAATAATAATTATAAATATTTAAATTAATTATGTCAATAAACTAGTAATGATTAATTTTTAAAAGAATTAATTATTTAAAGCATAAGTTGAATAAAATAAAACAAATTACGACAAAAAGCTACAAAAATTTAAATATTAGTGTAAAATAATAAAAGTATAATGCTATCTTTACGATTAGCATTAAAAATGCTCTTTATATTAATATCACAATCTATGAAGGGAGGGTGAATTTAATATTTTAATTATCTATAAATATAAGGAGGGTGAATTTAATATTTTAATTATCTATAAATATAAAAAGTTTATATTTATTTAATTAAATAGAAAGGAGTGAAAAAACAAATGAATAAAAGGTTAGTTTCCATTATTTGTGCAGCGGCATTATTTACTCAAACCTTGCCAACAAATGCAATTGCAACAACAATTGAAGATGCATTTATTAAAAAAGGTTTAAATAGTGAAGTTGATAAGGATAAAAGTGATTCTAATGGTGAAGAATCAAGTTCTAAAGATGAAAATGAGACAAGCCAAGACAACAAGTTAAAGGAAGAAGAATTAGGACTTGATAAAGTTAAATTTAATGCATATATAGATAAAACTGATCAATTATTGTTTTCTATTGGATTTGATGAAAAAGAAAAGAAATTCACTGTTAGTGAACAATCTGAAAAGAATATATCAGAAGAAACTCCAGAAGAAACAATGTATACTATAAAAATATTTGATAAAGAGCAAAAAGAAAAATTTTCAGTAGAACTTAAGGGTAAGGATACTGGAAATTCTGAAAAATTAGAGCCATTAAAAAGCTTAAACTATGAAGTAGGAGATTTTATACAAATAACACCTACTGATAGTAAGGATGTATTAAAGATTACTGGTAATATTCAAGGCGATGTGGACAAGCAAAAGGAAGATTATTCTGATGGAATAGATAATTATGATTACATTGGAAATGTAAGATTCCAAGTTGAAGAAGATCACCTTAAAACTGTATATAATGAAGCACCAGTTATAAATGGACTTACAGATATTGAAGAATCAGAAAATCCTATGAATGATATTCTCACTGGAATATCTATAAAGGATGATCATGATGGAGATATTGATAATTCTAAAATTGTGCCTTTAATAACAGAACTTGAAGGTGGAGTTTTAGAGGTAAGTTACACTGTTGAAGATAGCTGGGGAAGAAAAGCAACTGGTAAGAGAAAGATTTCACCTAAAAAAATGGAGCAAGAAGAAGTAAAACAAGAAAAGTCCAAAATTATTAGGGAAGAAATTAAGTTACGTACTGGAAGTTCAAGTACAAGTCAAAATACTAATGGATTAGCTGACAATGTAATAACAGTTGAAGGTACACCATATTTTAATGGTCAACATGTAAGATTTAAAATAAGATTTGATACTGTAGCGAAACAAATTCAAATTGTTGACCAAGATGGTAGAAAGTTAAGTAATACTGGAAATAATGAGTATTTTAGATTTGTATTATATGATAAGGATATGAATGAAAAAGCTTCGGTATCTTTATTAGGAAATGATAAAAGTGACTCTGATAAGTTAGATAAAATTGCCAATCAACTTTATGAAGTAGGAGACTTTATTGGAATATGGCATGGAGAAACTAAAATTGGAAATGGAGATACTAATAATTCAGAAAATAATCCAAATTTATCGTCATTTGTTCCTAAACTTAAAATAGCTGGAACAGTAGGAGTTTTAACTAATAACGGATCAGGCAATTTAACTGAAAGTGATCAAACTAAAAATTATTCAAATGGAATGGATAAGAGAGAAATTTCTGAAAGAAGATTCCAAATTACATCAAATGGATTAAAAGAAGTAACTAATGATGCTCCCGAATTTGAAGAATTAAAAGATGTAGTTATTTCAAGGGGGGGAGAATTTGAACCATTAAAAGATGTTAAAGACAAGATTACTGATGATTTTGATAAATTCAATGATGATAATTTAGATACTAAAGCTGTTTCTATAACTTATAGCTCTTATGATGTTAAAAAAGTTGGAGAGCAAACTATAACTTATACTGCTACAGATAAATGGGGAAAATCAAGTACTGCAACAAGAAAATTAACAGTTACATCAGAAAATCCACTTGATACTAAGTATATAGAGTTCAAAAAAAATAATGAGGGAAATAGTGGAAAAAGCTTATTTAAAATAAAATTTGATTCAGTAGAACACAAACTATTGATAGATAATTTAGAAAATATACAAGATTCTCCTATAGATTCATCGATATCATCATCTATATTTAAGTTAAAAGTATATACACAAGGTGGAGTATTACAAAAAACGTTAAATATTAAAGGTACTGATAATTTAAGAACTGTATTAAAGAAGTTTGATGGTTATACATATAATGTTGGTGACCGTATAGAATTATGGTCAAGTACTCCTAAAAGTATAGTAATTAATGGTGTAGATAGAGTTACAGAATCAAATGGAACAGTACAACAGCCTTCACCTAGTACACCAGGGCAAGGATCAGTTGAAACTCCACAACAACCATCAACTGGTGGGGATAGTTCAGGTGGAAATCAAGAACAAGCTTCAGGAGGTACTCAAAATGGAAGTGGGAGCTCAGAAAATAATGGAGAGGAAGCTTCGGGACAAAATGTTAGAGAAGGCAATTTAACTCAAAGTGGTAATTTAGGTCAATCAAGTATCACAAGTGAAAATGACTCTGATAATTATGAAAACTATGAAAATGGAATTGATAATTCAGATTTTATGAAAAATGTAAGATTTGAAATAGGAGCTGATAAGCTAAAGTATATTTATAATAAGGCACCTGAATTTAAAGTAGCTGATAATGTTGAACTAGAGGTTAATAGAAATGGTAAACTAACTAGAGAACAATTAATGAAAGGTTTAACTGTTAATGATGATCATGATGGTGATAGTTTAACTTCAAAGGTTATAATTGGAGATTTAGATACTACTACTATAGGTGAAAAAGAAGTTGAATATAGAGTTATAGATAGTTGGGGAAGAAGTTCACTTATAAAAAGAAAAGTAACCGTATATCCTTACAATGATTTGGAATATAACTATATAAATATTAAAAATAATGAAACAAATGAATCTATTTTAAAAATTAGATTTGATGATATAAATAAAAAACTTGTAGTTGATAAAGTTGATAAAAGTAATATACCTAGTAGTTTAAATAGTGATACTGAAGTATTTAAACTTAAACTTATAAAAAATAAAAAAGATAATTTAAATACTAAAACAAGTGAAAGCAACCAAGATAGCAATAGTGAGGAATTGGAAAAAGGTATAGTTTTAACGAAAGCTGATTTGCTTAATAATAATAAAATTAATGAAATTAATGAACTGTCATATGATGGTTTTGAGTATATTTCTTTATGGGTTTATAATTCAGAAGATGGTATATCTATATCTAAAAAATCTAATTCAATTCCACAAGATGAAGTTATTGATAGTGAAAAATCAAATGAAAACTCTTCAAATGAAATACTTTTAAATGGCTTTGATAGCTCAGAGAAAATGCAAAATACTAGATTTAAAATAAGAGCTGAAGGGTTAGAAAAGATATATAATGAAGGGCCAAAAATTAATGGATTAAATAATACTTTATATGTATATAAAAACACAGATATAAAGAGAGAATATGCTTTAAAAGGAATAAGTGTATCAAGCAATATAGATACTACAATTTCTAATGAAAATATAGTAATTACAAATGTAGATAATAAAAATCTTGAAAATTTAAATAAAGAGATTAGTACAATTGGGAGCTTTATATTAAAGTATACTGTTACAGATTCATGGGGAAGAACTGCTACATATAGAAGAACAGTATCTGTAATATCAAGGTCTGTATCAAATGATATTGAATTTTATAATGAGAATGGAAGTGAAAATTTATTTTCACTTAAGTATAATCCTATATCAAATATATTTGATGTAAGTAAAAAAGTGAATAATTCAATAAATAATGGAAGTGAAAATAATCCACCATCTGAAGAACAACCTCCACAAGATCAATCGCCTGATGAATCAGAGGAATCATCACAAGGGACAGATGGTGAGTTAAAAGCTAAAACTGGAAATTTATCTGAAGGGAATAATGATACTGTACAGGATAATATTCCAAATGAAGGTAATCCAGATCAAGATGATAATCCTTCAGTGGAAAATCCACCTCAAGATAGTAATAATTCACAAGATGGGGAAGGTTCAGAAGGAAGTAATGATATAGAAGATAATACTGAACAAACCAAAAAAGAAATTGTATTTAAGTTAGCTATATTTAATGGTGAAGAAAAAAAGGTTGGAGAAATTGAATTAACAGAAGAAGAAACAATAAATATAGAAGAATTTAAAAAGAAGTTGAGCAATATTACTATTTATGATGGATATTATGTTTCTGTATGGAGTAATAAACCAGAAAGAATAAAAATTAAAGGTTATATGACTGGTAACAATGAATTGGGTGAATCTGGGGATGAAGAGCAGGATTATTCTCAAACTATAACTAAAAATGATTATATTGATAATGTTAGATTTAATTTAACAGAAGATGGAATACATGCTGTTTATAATAAAGCACCTAAAATAACTGTTACAAGCAAGGAAATGCTTACAGCATATGCTGGAGATATTATTGATTATACTAAAAATATAGAAGTAAAAGATGATCGTGATAATGAAGAAAATGGTCATATTATTGATAATTCAAAAATAAAGGTTACTATTATTCCTAAAGAAGCTAATGGTGAAGATCAGCCAATAGAAGGAGAAGGAAGTAATAGCAATGAGGGTTCTAGTGATGATGGAGTAGATACTTATACCCAAGAAGAAAGTTCTACTGAAACAGAAGAAGAAGCATTTAGAAAAGAAGAAGAGAAACATTTAAAAATAGGAAAAAATACAATTAGGTTAACAGTCGAAGATAGTTGGGGAAGAGCTACAAGTATTGAAAGAAATTTATTAATATTAAATGGTATTGATAAAAATGAAATTATATTTAAGGCAGGGAGTGGTCAAGAGCCAATAAGAATTAAATTTAATCATCAGGCTAAAAAATTAGATATTACTACTCAGAGGGAAAAATTTGGTGATGACTCAAATCCTGGTTATGTAAAAATTGCAATATATAGACCAAATGAAAATGGTGCTATAGAACCTATTGTTTCAGAAATAAGTATTAATGCATCAGATAGAGTTACAGATGAAACTTTACAAACTTTGAAGAATTATGAATTTAAATATGGAGATTATTTTGAAATTTATCATGGACATCCACAGCTGTTTTCTATAACAGGTGGGGTAAATGATCAAAGAGAAGATTATACTGATGGAGTTCAAAATCCTGAAAACTTATTAAATATAAAATTTGAAATTACCAAAAGTGGATTAAAATCAATATATACTAATCCAGATGAAAATAATATAAGTGATAATAAAGTTGTATTTGGGCCAGTTGCCCAAGAGAAATTTCCTTTCAAAATTCAAATTGATTTTAAAAATAAAAAATTTAAAGTAATAGATGTAACAGGAACTTTTCTAAAGTTTGGTGATAGCAATATTGTTTATAAAATAGCTCTTATACGAAAAAACAATGATGGAACTGCTAGAATAGTGAGAGAGAATGAGTTTCAAGGTACTGATTTTGGTAAAAATATTATGAAAACTACAAATGGAAGTGGAAATAAAAATTGGAATGAACAAAGCTTTGAATATGATGATTGTTTATATTTATGGCATAAAGAACCATCTAGATCTATTATAAAAGGGAATATACAAGATTCAAGAGAAGATTATAGTGATGGTGTTAATGATGTAGATAATATGAATAATGTTGTATTTAGGTTAACTCCTGATGGATTAGAGTCTATATATAATGAAGCACCTAAAATAGAAGGTGTAGGAGATATAGATGTATATCAAAATCAAGAGTTTAATGTTGGTGATGGAGTAACATATACTGATGATCATGATCCTAATAACTTAACAAAATCAGTTGCTATTAAGCAAAATGGCATACTTACAACAGTAACTAATGCTAATAATAGTAATAATATAAGCTATATATTGGATACAAGGACTTTAGGAGAAAAAATATTAGTATATAAAGCAGCTGACCGTTGGGGAAAAACTACTACTGTAGAAAGAAAAGTTACAGTAAGACCTAATTTATATAAAAATGTATTTAAAATATTTGCTGAGAGTGAAAATACATCGCTAAGCACTAAAATTGTAAATGAAATAGAGGATAATAATTTACAAACTTCTGAATCAGAAACTCCTAGCACAGATAGTTCAGGATCAGGAAATACAAGTACTGGAGAAAGTGAATCTGAAACAATTACTCCAGGGGGTAATACTGAAAATGATACTAGAACACCAGTATTTGAAATAGGATTTGATAGTATTACAAGAAAATACAGAGTATTTAATCAAAGCAATGAAAAATTATCAAAAACAAAGTTAGATGATGAAGCATTTAAAATTGAAATTAGGAATTCTAATGGAGAAATAAAGAAGAAAATTACTTTAACAGGTAATGATAGAGGTACATCTCCAAAGTTATCAACTATTAATGATATAAATTATGCTGATGGTGATAGTATAAGAGTATATAGAAGTGATTTAAAGGGTATTAAAATTACTGGTACTGTAACTGGTCATATTCCTAGAACAGAAGATAATATGAATGAAACTAATAAATTTGATTATATGAATAATACAAGATTTATAGTAAGTGATGCCGGGCTAGAAGCTAAATATAATAAAGCTCCGGTTATGGAAGGTGTTAAAAAAGTTAGGACTATCAGTAAAGGTACAATAGATTTATTAGAGGGAATAAACATAAGTGATGAAGAGGAAAACATATCTACTGACTATATGTTTATATATGTAGATGATAAACTTATAGGAACTGTAGATAATGCTCGTAATAGCAATGAAAATTCTCATAAATACTATAACTTTAATAAAGTAGGTACTTATAAAGTAAAATATGTACTTTATGATAAATGGGAAAGAGCAACTATGATAGAAACTACTGTAAAAGTAGAATCTAAAGTAAGAGAAAATGAAATTGAAGTTTATAGACCAGATAGTACTTTAGCATTTAGAATTGCTTTTGATACTAAGGAAAATAAATTTGTATTAAAAGGCTCTAGTGAAGATAGTATTGTAGATAAAGAAGAAAAAGATGATAATCAAGAAGCTAATAATAAAGATGATTCACAAAAGGATAATCAAGAAGATGAAAATATAGAAACATATTCATCTGAATCAAATAGTGAAAAGTACTTTGAAATGATTGTAAGAGATGCGAAAGGTAATGAAAGAAAAAAGGTATCATTAACTGGGGATACTCAACAAGATAGTGAACAGCTAAATGGGTTACATCAATTTGAATTTAATAGATATGATACTATAAGTTTAAAAGCAAGAACTGCACAAGCTGTAAAAATTAAAGGTGGTATTGTGCCAGAAGCAAGTACTAAATCAACTACTACAGATTATTCAAATGGATTTGGTACAGTTGAAAAGTATTCAGAAGTTAGATTTAAAATAACTGATGATGGACTTAGAGAAATGACAAAGAAATCTTTAACAATTAAAGGAGCAGATCCTATAACTATAAAAAGAGGGGATACCTTAGATCTTTTAGATGGTATATCTGTAGAGTTAGATGATGAAAATAATGATGACTACAAAATAACAGTTGAAGAAATATCATCTAATGGTAATAATGTAGTTTTATTAGATGACACTGATAATGATGATTCGACAGATGATGGAACAACAGATAAAGATGAAAAGTTGTTTAAAAAGTTAAAAGAGGGAGTTTATACTGTAAGGTATACTGTTACAAATAGTTGGGATGCTACTACTACAGTTAATAGAGTAATAACTGTTAAACCTAGAACTGAATTAGAAGCTGTAAAGCTTACTGTAAAAGATTATCTAGGAGAAGATATACTTATAATAGGATTTGATTCCATAACAAGAAAACTTAGAGTAATAGACTACAAAAATAAAAGTATTGATTATTTAGATAACTCTCAGGTTTTTGAAATAAATGCTTTTGATAGTTTAGGAAAAACTTTAGGAACTATTGCTTTAAGAGGAGATCAAGAAATTGATAAAGCTATAATAGATAGAATAAATGCATTCCCTTATGAAGAAGGTTATTCATTAAGTGTTTGGTCAAAAGAGTTAGAAAATAGAATAAATATAGACGGTACTATAAAGGTTGATAATAGCTCTAAAGAAGAAAGCAAAAAAATTAGATATAAAAGAAATCTTTCAGCAGAACAGAAAAAAGATAAAATGGAAAATGGTAGATTTGAAATTTTAAGTGATGGATTAAAATATATCTATAATAATGCACCTGAAATTACCGGTGGAAATGAAATAGTTCCATATTATAAAGGTAACTTATTAAAAGCACCAGAGAGTTTAATGATAAATGATGACCATGATGGTGTAATAAATAGAACTGAAGTAACGGTAAATGATGATAATGTTGATTATGATAAGTTAGGTGTACAACCAGTAACTTATGTTGTTGAAGATAGTTGGGGAAGACGTGCTGAAAAAGAAGGTCAAATTGAAATTAGATCTGCTATGGATAGTAATAGTATAAATATTTATCCAAAAGAAAATTCAACAACTGGTGGAACTACATCAGAAAGTACACAACAACCTAATCAATCACAAGAAGGTAATACGCAAGGAGAATCAGCTCAAACTAGAACAACTGAAATTAAATCCGGTAGTGAAAGTGCTGAAAATGGAAATGTTAGTGAAGGTGCTAATTCAGAAGCTGGAGGGTCAGTAACAGGGGGAACAACTCAAACTCCAGAAGGAAGTACAGATGGTAGTGCGGAAAGCACACCAGAAGATGGAAATAATACTCCGGATAGTGGTTCTGAAGAAACTACAACTCCAGATAATGAAAACAATAAAGATAATGAAGTTGTTAAAAAGAGCTCATTTTCTATAAAGTTCGTTAGAGATAATGAGCATAATAAAAATAGAATTCAAGTCGATCTTGGAAGTAGAGCTAAAGAAAAGTTTGATTCTAATAATCCTACCGGAACATTCTTAAAAGTGAAGATTTATGATGCTGATGGAAGTGAGTTAAAGTCTGTAGATATTTTAGGAAATGATACTGGAGAAAAAGCAAAAGAAAAAATAGAAAATGAATTAAATAAAGTTAAATCAGATTCAGAGTCTAAAGATGAAACAGAAGGCGAAGAAACAGAACAACAACAAACTAAAACTAGTTCAGATGTTGAAGGTGGAATAGATAGTTCAATAAATTCAAATAATGGAAATTCTCAAGGTGGAAGTCATTCAACAAATAAAAATGACCAACAATTTGAATACTTTAATGGACAGTATATTGCTATAGAAGGTGTAACATCAGAAACAATGAAATCTGTAAAAATCCAAGGGACTGTTGTTAATAAGCAAACTGAGTATAATACAGGTGTTAATGACCTTGATAAAATTCAAAATGTTAGATTTAAATTTACAGATTTAGGGTTAGAAGCAGTTTATAATAAAGCACCAACAATAAAAATAGATAAAGATATTAAATTAGATGGTACTAAAAGAAAAACTAATTCTAATGTAGAAGAAAATTCATCTGAAAGAACAGAAACTTCTAATGAGGAAGATTTTGATGGAATTAAAGGTGATGATTTTAATTACTTAAGAGGTGTTACAATTTCAGATGACCATGATATTTTAACTAAAGATAATGTAGAAGTTAAATGGAATGAAAAGTTTATAGGTGATACAAATAAGTATAGTGATACTGAAGAACATAATTCAACAAATATTTCAGAAGAGAAATATACTTCTATAATAAATGGTATAAAAGTATATGGAGAGCAAAATGTTGGTAATAATGTATTATATTATAAAGTAACAGATTCTTGGGGAAGAGTTAGTTATGAACAAAGAACAAATATAAAATTAAAAAATGGTGCTTTTGAAGATAATATTAAATTTGGAAATGGGCAGGTGAGTGATAAATTAAGCTTAAGATTTAATAAAATTGAAAATAATACTGATGCTGAAGGAAAAGTTCAACTACAATTAACTACAAAACAAGGTGATAGTCCCTTTGCAGGAAGGGATGCTAATTTTAAATATTATGAAATACAAGTATGGGTACCTAATAATAATCAGTCTAACGAAAGAACTGGAGTATATACAAATATAAAAACATTAACATTAAATGGAGATCAAACTCCAAATGGTGTTAGAGATAGGATAAATGATTTTAATACCTTAAAAGTTCCTTATGGAACAATACTTAAAATTTATGCTGGACATCCTCAACTTTTTGCTATTGAAGGACCTGTTAGGGATAAATCAGAAGATTATTCAGATAAAGTTCAAAATCCAGAAAATCTTATTGATACTGTATTTAAAATCACTGAAGCAGGATTGAAGGCAATTTATGTTCAAACAGAAATTGAAAAATCATTAGGAGAAAATGAAAATTTAATTTCATTAGTAGCTCCAGAAAAGATACCACTTAAAATTAAAATTAGTCCAAATAGAAGCGATGGAGGAGTAATATATGTTGGTGATAAGAATAGAACATGGCTTGATTCTACTGATAGTGGTGTTGTATTCAAAATGACATTAAAACATTTAGATGGAAGCCCTGAAAAGGTGATTAATATTAATGGACTTAAGTTTGCTGATCTCGATGAGGTTTTAAATCAATTTAGAGATATTACCTATAAATTTGGAGATACATTAACTATTTGGCATAAAACACCTAAAAAAGTTCTTATAAAAGGTAAAGTAGGAAATGCTAGAGAAGATTATTCTGATGGTGTAGATAACAGTTTAAATTTAACAGAAGCAGTATTTACATTAACACCAACTGGTTTAGTAGCAACTTATAAATCTGCTCCTCAAATAATGGGAATGATTGATATTGAAGTAGAAAAAGGAGGACGTATAGATTATCAAACATTAAAGAATAGTGTATCAGCTAAAGATAACATTGATGGAAATATTAATAAAGATGCTATACGTTATGGTGATGAAAATATAAACACAAATAAAGTTGGTATGTATGAATTTACATATACAGTTACTAATAGTAATGATCGTACTACTACAAAATCAAGTACAATAACTGTATATGATAGGCCTACAATTAACAAAAATAATAAAGCAACAATAGAACTTAATTCTATAGAAAATACAGAAAATGCTATTAAAGATTATTTAAAAACAGCTGTAGATGTAAGTGATGATGATGATAAGCTTTATAATAAAACTACTAAGGTAGAAGTTAAAAGCAATGATGTTAATCCTAATAAAGCTGGTACTTATCATGCAACATATGTTGCTACTGATTTATATGGAAAAACAACAGAGAAAAAAGTTGATATACAAGTTGTTAGAACTATAAATGTAACAGTACCAACTAAGCTTCCATTCCAAGTTGTAACAAACTTAATGCCAAGTGAAAATCAAGATGAAACTACAGAAAATAATGGCTTTGTATCTGGAGTATTAAAATTAAAAAATAACAATACAAGTCCAGTAAAAGTTAGTGTTGCATCATTTGCTAAGAAAGCTGATTCAGGAGACCTTGAAATTGTAGATCCAAATTCTTGTAATTGGGATGACATTAATGAACAAGATTCTATGACTAAAATGGCATTAGGTCTTTATATAAAGGATAAATCATTAATAGAATCAGAGTATAACACTGAAAATAAACCTTTATGGTTATCAACAAACAAACAAAATAGTGATACAGCTAATCCAGATGATTCACAAGAACCAAGTTCAAGAATTGGAGAAAATGAAGATTCAAATGGAGATAAAGTTAATGAAATAAACACTAAAATAGGAGTTTTACCAGCTAAAGAAACTGGAAGTGATAAACCAAAAGAAGCTAGTATAGGTTTTACAAGCAAACATGGTAAAAACTTTATTGGTGGAAGTGTTACAGGAAAATTTGAATTAATATTTAAATTTGAATAATTAACTAAAAATTATGGAGTTGTAATTAAATTGAATTAAAAAATTCAATTTAATTCAACTTCATTTTTTTTGTCTAATTTTAAAACAAAATGAAGAAAATTAGTAACTTAGGGAAATAATAAGATTATAAATTTATATATTATGGAAAGGATAAGAATTTAATATATGAGAAAAAGATTAATTATTATTGTTTGTATAGTTATATTGTTTATAGAAAATTTACCTGAAGGCATAATTACATCAGCTATTGAAAAAAGCATTGTTGGTAAAAATGAAAAAATATGCAGTAATTATAATAATAAAATAATAAATAATTATGATGAAAATATTAAAGGAGAAAGCCCAGAAATAAGTACTCAAAATAATGAAGAAGAATTAGGGCTTGATAAAGTTAAATTTAGTGCATATATTAATAAAACTAATGATTTATTATTTTCTATTGGATTTAACATATTAGAAAAGAAATTTACTGTAGAAAATCAATTGGATAAAAATATATCAGAAGAAACTCCAGAAGAAGTAATGTATAAAATAAGGCTTTATGATAAGGAGGGAAAGGAAAAGCTTGCAATTGAGCTTAATGGTAGTGATACTGGAAATTCTAAAAAATTGGAACCATTAAAAAATTTAAGTTATGAAATTGGTGATTTTGTTCAAATAATACCTGTAAATAAAAAGGATGTATTAAAGATTACTGGTAATATACAAGGTGATATAACTAAAGAAAAAGAGGATTATTTTGATGGCATTGATAATTATGATTATATTGAAAATGTAAGATTTGAAATAGCTGATGACCATCTAAATTCAATATATAATGAAGCTCCAGTTATAAGTGGTCTTAATGATATTATAGATTCTGAAAATCCTAATAATGATATATTTACAGGAATATCAGTAAAAGATGACCATGATGGAATTATTGATAATTCTAAGCTTGAAGTTGAAGTAATTCAGCTTCAAGATGGCATATTAGAAGTTAGGTATATTGCTATAGATAGTTGGGGAAGAAAAACTATTGGGTCAAGAAGGATATTTCCTAAAAGTATTTCAAAGTTAATAGATGAACCTGAAAAGCAGGAAGAACAAATTATTAATGATAAAGAATTACCTACCCCTAATAATGTAAATATAGAAAATGCTTCTGACCAATTAACACAAAATGAAATTATAGTAGAAGGAACTCCTTATTATGATACTGAAGTTAGAAGGTTTAGATTAAGGTTTGATACTATAGCAAATCAAATTCAAATAATGGATGAAGATGGAAGACAAATGAGTAATTCTATAAATGGAGAGTATTTTAAATTTGTGTTATATGATAAAGATATGAATATAAAATCATCAGTTACGTTGTTAGGTACTGATAAGAGTGATACTGATAAATTAAATGATATAAGAAATTATCTTTTTGAAGAGGGAGATTATGTGGGAATATGGCATGCAGAATCTCAAGATAAGCTTAAAATAAATGGAGATATAAGGGTTTTAAGTAAAAATTCATCTGGTGATTTAGTAAGTACTAATGAAGTTAAGCATTATAATGAAGGTGTACCACAAGAGGATATTTCAA
>OLRT01001825.1_pt1 | contig 14159 bp, 12 predicted proteins | sample 1672021 | NCBI WGS metagenome assembly OLRT01 (sample SAMEA3136637, study PRJEB25190) | human gut metagenome | reverse complement strand
GCGCGTCAGCGCGAGTTCGACCGTCGCCTTGGCGCCCCCTTTGTCTGGGGCGAGAATGGCGCTGCATGCGAAGTTCCTCCCACGGACCAGATGTATCACACCATGCTTGCCAAGCTCTACGTCGAGGATGGCAAGGTCTCCAAAGTCACATACGTTCCCATGCGCTTCCGCGACGAAGGTGCCCCCTACGTCCTTAAACGCAGCGATCCCGAGGCTCAGCAGCTGTTCGAGTACGTCAAGAACATCACGGAGAACGCCTGGTTCGACACCAAGTTCGAGTGGGACGGCGACGAAGTCCGTGTGATCACCGAGTAATTAATCAGCTCGATAGATAGGCAAAACAGGGGTGTAATTATGGATGCAAGCATGACTGGAGCGACCTTCAATATTCTGAGGTATACGATTGACGATGGCCCCGGAACTCGCAGCACGGTTTTTCTCAAGGGCTGCCCCCTCACATGCCCCTGGTGTTCTAACCCCGAGTCCCAAAGCACCATGCCAGAGTTGGCCTTTCGCGAGGCCATGTGCATCGGCTGCGGGCGCTGCGCAGCCCATTGTCCTGCTGGCGCCATCACCATCGCCGAAGGCAAGGCGCGTTTCGATAGGGAGAAGTGCGAGCAATGCATGAACTGCGTCGATATGTGCCTCAACTCCGCGTTGAGTTGCATGGGCACCGAGCAGACCGTCGAGTCTGTGGTCAAGGTTGTGCGCAGGGACAAGGACTACTATGACGAGAGCGGCGGCGGTGTCACCGTCTCTGGTGGTGAGCCCTTGATGCAGCCTGACTTTGTTGCAGCATTGCTCAAGCGCCTCCATGAAGAGGAGATTAGCACCTGCCTCGACACCACCGGTTATTGCACCCCCGAGGCCCTTCAGAAGGTCCTGCCTCATGTTGACCTCTTCTTGTTCGACCTCAAGCATATGGATACTGCTAAGCACCTGGAAGTCGTCGGTGTTCCCAACGAGCCCATTCACGAGAGTCTCAAGACAATCGCAGGCGCGGGTATCAAGGTTGTCATTCGCATCCCTTACATACCTGGCTTCAACGATAACGATGAGAACCTGAGGGCAACTGCCGAGTTCGTGAAGCAGGTCACCCCCGATTCTCAAGTCAACATCATGCCTTATCACGAGTACGGAAAGAACAAATACGGAAGCATCGGAAAAGAATACCTGATGCCCCCAACCGAGAAGCCTTCTCAAGAAGCGCTTGCTCATTGCAAGGAGATTTTCGCCGAGTACGGTCTGGAATGCCTGATCAGGGAGTGACGGCCAACCGCTGCACCGCACCGGCATGTTCCGATTCACTGTCAACCATCTGTAGGAGCTGAAAATGACACTTGCACAGATTATTGTCATCGTAGCGATTCTCTGGATGATAATCGCTTTGGTGAGTAACAAGGTCCCCTTTGCGGCCATCGCTTTCAGTATTCCCCTGCTGCTCATCATCGGTGGCGTTTATGAAAAGCCCATCGAGGCAATGGCCCCCTTGACAAGCCCCTCGTTCCTCCTGATCGCGAGCATCATGATACTTTGTCAAGGAATGTTCGAAAGCGGCTTAGCTGCCAAGATAGGCAGCCTCTTGCTCAAGCTTACCGGCGGCCGCAAAAATGAGACCCTGATTCTCATTCTCGTCATCGCTATCTCCACTGTGATGACCATGTTCCTGCCCAACACTGGCGTTGCAACCATCCTGCTCCCCATCTGCATCTCCGTTTCAATTGCCTCTGGAGTGAGCCGTTCCCGCACCCTGTTTGTCATGAACATGGCTGTCGGCCTCGGTGGCTGCATCACCGTCATGGGCACCTCCATCAACCAGCTCTGCCGCGGTATGATCCAGGATGGCGGCTATGGTGCCATTGCATTCCTTGGCCCAGGCGTTGCAGCTATTCCCGCATACATCATCGGTATCGCCTTCATGCTCACCATCGGCCGTCGCCTGCTCCCCAACTGGGTTAAGGAAGACGCTTCCAACGCCAGCCAGGTAGCCACAGAGACCGTCGAGCTCACCCCCAAGGAAGCTGCAGCTAAGAAGCGCGGCATGATTTTCTCCGGTATCGCATTCCTGCTCGTTGTCTTTGGCATCATCTTCGAGAAGATCATCGGCATCCCGGCATGGGTCTTCGGCATGGTCGGTGTTATCATCCTGCTCGTCACCAAAGCTGTCTCCGAAAAACAGGCATTCAACGTGCCCTGGGGCATCCTGATGTTCGTCTTCGCATGCACCGCCCTCGCTGATGCCTGCCTGAAGTCCGGTATCGCCGAACTGGCCATTGGTCCCCTGACCGCCATCCTGGGCGAGAACCCCAGCCCCCTCCTTCTCACCGCGGTGTTCTTCATCGTTGGCGCATTCTTCACCCAGTTCATGTCCAACTTTGGTACCTTCGGCATCTTCGCTCCCGTTGCCATAACCCTGGCAACTGCGATCGGCGCCAACCCAGCAGCCCTGCTGCTGGCTCTGGCAATGGGCTGCAACGCTTCCTACGCAACCCCCATGGCAACCACTTCCAACTTGATCATCGTCGCCGACGGCCAGATCAAGTTCACCGACTGGCTCAAGTGCGGCCTTCCCCAGGTCATCATTTTGGGTATCTGCTCCATCATGTTCTACCCCTTCTATTAGTAACGCGGAGGTGCCTCCCTCCTAAACTTTCACCCCTGCGTTACGCGGCGCCGGACCTGGTGATTCTTCCCTCCTTTCCCTCGCCGGCCGCTTAAGCCGAAGGACTTTGGCAGCAATTGAGTCGATCCAGAGTCCTTCGGCAAACCAAGAATCTCCCAAGCGGCATCTCCCCCCAGACTTTGCCGCTTGGGAGACTGATCTAGTCTCCTTCTTACCTCTTGCCACAACTAAATACGTGAACCCCAGCACATCACATGCATCGCCACGTGTCAGAAGAGTTGTCTAAAAGAAAGCGCGTTTAGCTATGGAACTCGGTCAGCTTCTCCCAATCTGGAGCATCGTCCCCTTTGCCGGAATGCTCTTATCCATTGCCATCTTGCCTTTGATGAAACCAGAGTGGTGGGAAAAGCACCAGCTCCGCGTTGCTCTGGCTTGGGCCCTCATCTTCCTCGTCCCCTTCACTGCCGTGTTTGGCTTTGGCGAAACCTACGAGCAGCTCGCAGAAACTGTTATCTCTGACTACGTCCCCTTCATGACGGTGCTGCTCGGCCTGTTCGTCGTCTCTGGCGGCATCCACATCTCCGGTACCATCGCCGGCACAACGCGCAACAACGTGATCATGCTCGGCCTAGGCACTCTCCTGGCAAGCTGGATCGGAACTACCGGTGCGGCCATGCTGCTTATCCGCCACGTTCTCCGCGCAAACCACTGGCGCCGATACAAGGCGCATGTCGTCGTCTTTTTCATCTTCCTCGTTGCAAATATTGGTGGATGCCTGACTCCGCTTGGTGATCCGCCTCTGTTTTTGGGCTATCTGCGCGGTGTTCCGTTTTTCTGGACGCTGCAGCACATCTGGCCTCTCTTGCTTGTCAACAGCATCTTCCTGCTCGCCCTCTTCGCGGGCATCGACCACTACTTCTACAAGAAGGAAGGCAAGGAAGGCGCCGAGCGCTTCGAGCTCGAGGAGCGTGCTGACGACCACGTCCCCATCCGCATCAAAGGCGCGCACAACATTCTCTTCATCGTGATGATTCTGTTTGCTGTCATCATCAACGGCGCCATCCCTCAGATGGGCATGTTCCTCGACGCCAACGGCAACGTCATCGGATTCGACGTCAGCAAGCACGTCCACCTCGGCATCAACTACTTCGTCCAGATCGGCATCATTCTGCTGGCAGCACTTCTCTCCCTGATCACCACCAAGAAGGAGATCAGGGAATCCAATGACTTCGAGTGGGGCCCGATCGAAGAGGTCGCAAAGCTTTTCATCGGCATCTTCATCACCATGATTCCCGCTCTCGCACTGCTGCGCACCTACGGGCCCACGCTCGGCATCGACACGGCCACGAAGTTCTTCTGGTTCACCGGCGCCCTCTCGTCAGTTCTGGATAACTCGCCGACGTATGTGGTGTTCCTCACTGCCGCCGGATCCCTGGGCATGGGCGGCGGTGATGCAATATCCACTGTCGTTGGCGCCGTTCCGCCGGAGTTCCTGCTCGCCATCTCCGCAGGTGCCGTCTCCATGGGTGCCATCACCTATATCGGCAACGCACCCAACTTCATGGTCAAGAACATGGCCGAGAAGTCTGGAATCAATATGCCGAGCTTCTTCGGATACATGGGGTGGTCGATAGCGATACTCGTGCCCGTGTTCTTGCTGGATACCGTGCTGTTCTTCCTTTGATGACCTCAGGCCCCTTTAACTATCTTGAGCTGGTGTGATCTATGGCTCAATCTCAGGCAGCAGGCAACAAGGCGCCGGACAAAAGCCAGAGCATCTGGAGCATGTCGTTTGTCATCTTGATCGTCATCAGCTTCTTCCAGTCGATGGGGCAGATGATGATGAACACCCTGATTCCGCTGCGTGCGTACGATCTAGGGGCCACCGCGCAGGTGGTCGGCATTGTCACGAGCGCCTTTGGCATCGCAGCTCTCTCTCTGCGCCCCTTCGTCTCTCCGGCGTTCGACTCGTTCAGTAAGAAGCGCATCCTCATCGCCTCGCTAACGGTGATGACATTGGCTACGATCCTCTACAGCGTCTCCTCTTCTGTGGAACTCCTCATCGCCTCGAGGCTTGTTCACGGTTTTGGCATGGCCTGCGCGGCGCCGGTGGCGCTGGCGATAGTCGGGAGCATGCTCCCCACAGAGAAGATGAGCTCTGGCATCGCTATCTATGGTGTCGCCTTTGTCGTCGCCCAGTGCGTGGGCCCAGCCTTTGCCTTGTGGCTCATGGAAAGCGCCAGCTTCAAATGCGCTTTCCTCGCGGCCACGGCCATGCTCACTTCTGCTTGCATTATCGCTCTGCTGCTCAAGGAGAACAGAGCTGAGAAGAGAAAGCCCTACAAGCTCTCGTTGGCGAGCATGTTTGCGAAGCAGGCCATCGTGCCTGCGATTATCGCCGGAGCCATCACCGTCACCTTCGCCTGCGTCCAGGGCTTCGTCGTCATCTTCGGCAACCTGCAGGGCGTTGGGAGCATGGGCCTTTACTTCACGGTGTATGCCGCCCTCATGGTTGGCACGCGGCCGCTCTTCGGCATTCTCTCGGACAAGGTCGGCTCGAACATAATCATCTCCCTGTCTCTCATATTGTTCTCGCTTTCTGTGCTGCTTGTCGCTCGGGCAGACTCCCTTGTCGACTTCATGGTTGCCGCAGCAGTTGGCGCGTGCGGCTTCGGCTCCGTTTCCCCCTTGCTCCAGTCTGCCTGCATCGTGAGCGCGCCAGCGGAGTGCCGGGGTGCGGCTGTCAATACCTATTTCACGGGAGTCGACGTCGGTTTCCTCGTAGGCCCCGTCATCGGCGGCAGCATCGCCTCTGCGTTCACGGAGGCGGGGGTTGCAGAGGCAGCCTCGTATTCATACATGTACTACGTCCTCATCATTCCCATCCTCGCAGCGCTGCTGCTCTTCCTCATCAACGCAAGGGTGCGCTCCCGATCTGCATGTATGCGCGCGGATGACGATATTTCGATGTGAAGCGTCCCTCGCAGATTGCCGCAGTATGCCTGTGTGGCAGATTGGAGGACAACCAGGCTTAGGGAGGCTAGGGAGAGAGGGCGTGGGTTGGGGGGGCGCCCGCTCTCTCCCTAGCCGTTCATGGGCATCTGTTTCGGCTCTTCAGATGCCCATGAGCGGAGGGCTCTTGGGTGAATCTCTCGGCTAGGGCAGATTGGGGAAAGGAATATGTTCTGTGACAAGATTCCAGGCTGATCCCAAGGGGTGCCCTAGCCGAGATAGGAGGGCAACTTAGCTGCAGCGAATCTGCTTGTCCTCCTGGAGCTGCGTGATCTTGTCCTCGGAAAAGCCGATGCTCTCAAGGACCTCACGAGTGTTTTGGCCGAGCTGAGGGGCCACCTCATAAGGGGGGCAAGCCAGCGTTCTCGAAGCGGACGGGGTTCCTGACGGCGATACGCCCACCAGAGGGGCACCCCTTCTTCAGGAAGCAGTCTGTTGCCCAAGCTCGAGAATCCTCGAGGACCTCCTTCCAAACACGGGCGACAAAGAAGGGAAGATCAGCTCTGGTGAGAATCTCCTCGGCTTCCTCGGTGGTCAACTCTGCAAAACGTGCTGCAACAGTGTCGTAGAACTCGGCGCGGTGGCCTTTGCCCATCGCGCCAAAGTTCTTGAAGCGCTCATTCTCAATCCACTCTTCGTGGGACATCGCCTTGGCAAATAGGGGCATGAAGATGTTGTACACAGGCAAGGCCAGCTGGATGAACCTGCCGTCCTTGGTCTTGTAGCACGACATCAGGGGGTTGAGGATCTCCTGCTTACGGACGGGATACTCGATCTTCCCATACTGGGTTGCCTGGATGAGGGTTGCTTGCATGAAAATGGAGGTCGCCATCAAGCTGACTGAAACCCTCTCGTCCCTGCCGGTCTCTCTTGCCTTGTAGAGCGCTGCGAGGATGCCGGCAGCAAGGCACATACCAGCCTGGCGGTCGCCCACGCTGGGGACGAGGTCATGGGGACAGTGCCCTTCTCGTAAACGCTGCCCAAAACACCGGACCTGGTGAAGAATGCGGTGGCATCATGGCCAGGGAGATCCTTGTCAGGTCCCACGTCGTCGTAGCCGGTCACTGCGCCGTAAACCAGCTTGGGGAAGCGCTTGGAGAGCGAGGGATAGTCGAGCTTGAGCTTTGCGAACGCCTGTGCGCGCCAGTTGGTGATGAAGATGTCGCTCTCGCCGATCAGCTTGATAAGGGCCTCGTAGCACTCGGGGTTCTTCGAGTTGAGGGAGATGCACTTCTTGTTGGCGTTTTCGAGGTCGAAGGTGACGTTTTCGAAGGGGCCGTCGGGGATGCCGTCCGTCGAGGCGCACCAGCGAAGGTTGTCGCCACCAAGCGGCTCGACCTTGATGACCTCTGCGCCCCGATCTGCGAAGAAGCGCGTTGCGCTAGGAGCGGCTACGAAGGTAGCGAGCTCGACGACCTTGATGCCCGAAAGAGGCCTTTCCTCATTCGTCTTTCAACTGTCCTTTCTCGTTGCCGCCCGATTATTCGGGCGTTTGACGAAGATCTTTCTCGAGTGACAAGGCTCCTCTGAGACGCGCGCAGCTCGGAGAAAGAAGCTCATTTTCGATCTGGAATAGCACTTCGCTACCATCAATCTATTGCAGGAATCCAGGCTGTTCAATCGCTTGAGATACATTGGCTTCGCTAAATAGCTCCACGTGATGTAACGAATTGTTACATCACGTCAATACAGCAACAAAAGCCCAGTTCAGTAGCGGTGTTTAATCTGCAGGAACAGAATTACGTGCTAGGGAAGGCTCGTTATTTGATCGAGGATGGAAACATTGAACGGATGTGCTCTGATTGCTTGGGATAGAGACTCCATGCCCATGTTCCAGAAGGGGTTGAGATCTTCGTCCATCAGCCCGTCGGAGAGCTCAGGAATGGTGACCATGTGCTTCACCATGCCCATGAACGCCTTTAGGAAGTACTCGACTAGGAAGGCCTTCGTCTTCTCGGGCAGGTAGCGTCCGGCTGCGATGTGCTCGACATCCTGGGCAAACAGGGGGCGATAAAGCTTCTCCATGTATGCGATTAGGGAGAAGGTGTTCTCATGGAGGAACACCTCTGTGTAGAAGGCCTGTCGCGTCCTAAGAGCTGCAACGACGCTGCGCATGAAGGCGCCCTGGTCGATCATGCGCGCACCTAGGGGGATGCGCACGTAGTAGGGCAGGTTGGGATACAGGCCTGCACCGGGCCCCACTGGCACGAGGTATTCCTCCTCGAAGGCCTCCGTTAGCATGCGCGCGATGTCGTAGCGCAACAACCAGCGCACCACTTCCTCGCGCGACGAGAAGTGGTAGTAGAAGGAATTCTTGTTCAAGCCGGCTTCTCGCGCGATGTCGAGGACGCGCACCTTGTCATAGCCAACACTCAACATCTGACGGACGGCGGTCTCAGCGATCAAGAGCTTGGTTTTGTAGTGGCTTGAATCCATTGTCTCCTCGACTGCGTTGTCTGGCTGCAGGGCAGCCCTGCAGCCAGACTCGGGGTTTTCTCAGCGGCAGGCAGGGGCCTAGCCAAAGCGGTACTCGATACCCATCGTGCCGGTTGGGTACTCCCACTTCTCCAAGATTGTGGAACCGCACAGCACACGGCAGGTGCCGCACTCCAGGCAGCCGGCGTAGTCGAAGGACTGGGCGCCGCTCTCATCGACCTTGTGCAGGCCGGCGGGACAGGCGAGAACGAGCTTGGCGAACTCCGTGTCGCCCACATCCTCCTTCAAGACGATATGGGCGTTATCCTCGTCAACCTCGTACTTGTTGATAGAGAGCTTGCTGTCTACGTTGACGGTGAACTCGATATCCTTGCTTTCAATCATAGAACCTTACCGCCCTTCATGACGTCTTTTGCCACCTGCATCAAGCCGATTTTCTTCATTGCGTCCATAACCTGTGGTTTGATGGGTTTGGTGGGGGAGCCGTCGACCTTGAACATGCCTGTGAAGAGTTCGTGGACCATGGCGGGATACTCGTTGAACAGGCGCGTGCAGCTCTCCATGAACGCAGGGAACTCCTGATACTGCTTGAGGTCTTTGAGGACAAAGCTGTCTTCAAGGAGCTGCATGTAGCGATTCAGCTTGGCTCCAGAGAAATCGCCGGCGTCGATGGCCTCGATAGCTGCCTGGGCGGCGTAGTCGCCAGAGGCGATCGCAAAGTCCATGCCGCGGACCGAGTAGCCCAGATTCATGCAGAACATGGCTGCGTCGCCTACAATCACGACGCCGTCTCCCACGAGCTTGGGAACCATCTTGAAACCGCCTTCGGGTATCAAATGGCCCGAATACTCAATTAGCTTGCCTCCAGCCAGTACCGGTGCGATGGCTGGGTGGTTGATGAAATCCTCGAGCATCTGATAGACAGGGATATCGCCCTTCACCAGGTCTGACAGCGTAGCCACAAGTCCGATGGAGATGGAGTCACTATTGGTGTAAAGGAATCCACCGCCTACATGCCCCTTGGTAGCATCGCCGACGAACAGCCATGCGGCACCCTCGCCCTCAGCGCATTGGAAGCGGTCTGTTATTGATTGTTCAGGCAATTCATAAAGGGCTTTCACGCCAACGGCCATCTGGCTTGGCTTTGGCGGAGTGAGCATTCCGAGTTTTTGCGGGAGGAGGCTGTTGACGCCCTCAGCGATAATAACCAGGTCAGATTCAATCTCGTCGCCGTTTGCGCAGACGCCGCATACGCGGCCATCGCGCATGATAAGGTCGTCGATGCGGATGCCGTAGATCATCTCTGCGCCGGCAGCCTCGACCTCATCTGCAAACCACTGGTCGAATGGGCCGCGCAAGACGGAGTAAGACTCGTATCCGGCATCGCCGAGCTCAGGGGCTGTGAAGTCAACCGTGAAGTTGCTCTCCGACGTCATGAGCGAAATGCGCTCATGGGTGATTTTGCGCTCAACGGGTGCGCGATCGGCAAATCCGGGCATGAGCTTCTCCAGCGAGTGGCCGTACAGCCTGCCACCTGTCATATTCTTAGAACCGGCGTAGTTGCCCCGCTCGACAACCAGAACCGACTTGCCCTCGTTGGCGAGCTTATATGCTGCTGCCAAGCCGGCGCATCCAGCGCCGATAACAATCACATCAAAATCTGACAAAGGAATAACCCCCTTCGCTTATCTCAACTCGTTAGCGAATCGCATCTCTATCCAATGCGGATGACGTCGTGTATGGCACCGCTCTCCAGCATGGTGTCGATCTCTTCGGGGCTGTAGCCAAGCTCGGCCATGACCTCCAGCGTGTGCTCACCCAGGAAGGGCGCGCGCTTTGCAGGGGCCAGGGTGGTCTTAGAGAAGGTGTTGGGGGAGCGGACGATGGTGCGCTTGTTGCCGCTGGGGAACTCGACCTCGGCGAGGTAGTCGTTTGCCCAGCACTGCTCGTCCTCGAGAAGCTCTGCCCAGGTGTAGCACTTGGCTGCAGGCAGGTCGGCCTCGGCGAAAATGGCCTGCCACTCTGCGGCAGTCTTCTTGATGAACTCGGCTGCGATGATGTCGTGCAGTTCAGGGAGGTTGTCGAGGGCGTTCTTCTGGGGATAGAAGCGCGCGTCGTTCACGAGGTCCTTACGGCCGATGGCGGCGATGAACTTGTTGTAGAGCAGGTCATAGGGAGGGATGGCGACCATGAACCAGCGGCCGGCCTTGGTCTTGTGAGGTAGCTGGAGCTGGTTGGCGATCTCCTTGCGGGCTACGGGGTACTGCATACTCGGGTCACCATACTGGCTGGCGGTGAGGTTGATGGCAACGTCGAAGATGCCCATCTGGAGCAAGGAGACGGTGACCTGGTCGCCCTCTCCGGTTTCGCGGGCCTTGAGCAGCGCCGCCATGAGGCCTGCGGCCAAAGACATGCCAACCTGGTGATCGCCAAAGCCGGCGCAGGGGAGCATAGGACAGGCGTCCTTGTCGAACATGGTGCCCATAACGCCAGAGCGAGCGAAGAAAGAGGTGAAGTCATAGCCCGGGATATCCTTCTCAGGGCCCTTCTCACCGTGTCCGGAGACCAAGCCCATGACCAGAGAAGGCCTGGTTGCGCTCAGGGTCTCGTAGTCGATGCCTGCGCGCTTCAGGGCGTTGGGGCGCAGGTTGGTCACGAAGATGTCGCACCAGTCCACCAGCTTCAAGAAGGCCTCCTGGCCTGCCTCGGATTTGATGTCGATGATGACGGCGCGCTTGTTGCCGTTCTCCTGGGCGTAGGTGGTGTCTTCCATGTCGCCGAAGGGGCGCCCTTCGTTGAGCGCGGTGTAGCGGAGGTTGTCACCTTTCTTGGTCTCTACCTTGATGACGTCTGCGCCGAGCTCCGCGAGGTAGCGGGTGCAGCAGGGTGCAGCGACAAAAGTTGCGAGCTCGAGAACCTTAACACCGTCCAAGGGTCGCTTTGCGTTCATATTTACTCCGTCCTTTCATTGTTGTTAGTTGTTCCAACAGTTCTTGTCTTTGACTCGCTGGGCGTATTGCCCAGATAGGAGCTGAGGATTCTCTTCCCTGCAACGCGGACCATGGTCTCGTCCGTTCCCTGTGCCAGCTGGTTGCCGCGGCAGTCCCGCCAGATGCGGCCGACGCGCGAGAGCTCTGTGTAACCAACGCCGCCGAAAATCTGCATCGCCTGGGATGCGAGCTCGGTGGCCTGCCTGGGGACCGTCCGCTTTGCCAAGGCGGCCGAGAGGTGCGCGCTGGGGAGACCGTGGTCGATCTCTCTCGCGGCGCGATAGGTGGCGTCCTCCATGGAGCGCAGTACTATCTCCATGTCCACCAGCTTCTCCTGGATCTGGGCATGCTCGTAGATGGGCTTGCCGAAGGTCTTGCGGGTGGACGCGTACCTGACCGCATCCTCCATGGCTGCCTTTGCGAGGCCCAGGGAGGATGCGCAGACAAGCGTGCGGCCGATGTCGAACAAGTCCTTGAGAGCCTTCGCTGCACAGCCCCTCTCGCCGATGGCGTACTCGGGGAGCAGAGGGACGTTGTCGAACTTAATCATGGCCTGGGGCGTGAGGTTTTGCCCTACGGTCTCGATGGGGTAGGTGTAGATGCCGGGGAGGTCGCGAGGCACGAGCCAGAAGGACAGCCTTCTGTTGCTCGGGTCGAAGTCAGGCTCGCAGGCGGCAACCATGATGAAGGGCTCAAACTGCCCGTTGGTCACAAAGGTCTTTGTGCCGTTGAGGATGATCTCTCCGCCTTGTTCTGTGACAGAGGTCCGCATGGCAAAGACGTCGGGTCCTGCGGTGGGCTCGGAAATAGCCTCGGAGAAACCCACCTCTCCCAGGGTGCGGAACATCTCATTCACGAAGGAGGAGTGCTTATTTCCGCTGAGGTAGCACATCAGGCGCACGCTCATCAGATGGGAGACGAAGGGGAGCATGGTGCCGGCACAGCGGTGGAGCTCCTCTATGACGGCGACTTGGGAGCCGAAGCTGGAATCCAATCCGCCCAACTCCTTCGGCAAGCCGATCTTGCCCAGTGGACCGGAGTAGAAGGCCTTCATCACCTCTGGGGGCATGCCCTGGTTTCTGCACCATGCCTGGATGCTGCTCTCGGAGAAATGCTCGTTTGCAAACAAGCGTGCTTGAGCCCGTGCAGCTTGGCAGTCGAATTCCGCCGCAGTCATCGTGTTGCCTCCAAGAGATCTGATGCCATCTTCTCGAGGGCTCTCTTGTCAATCTTGCTCGATGCTTTTAGGCGCGGCATCTCGTCGATAACCACGACTTTGTCGGGAACCTTGTGCTTCTCAACGCGGGAGTAGGCGTAGGCGCGCAGACCATTCGTGTCCAAGGTGACACGGCCTTCCTCTTGCGTGGGGGTGACGAAGAGGCAGCTTCGCTCGCCAAGCTCGTCGTCTGGGTAACCTACAAGACATGCTTCCATTACGCCCGCCAGGCGGATGTACTCGCTCTCGACCTCCTGCGGGTCGATGTTGAGGCCGCCGCGAATGATGATGTCCTTGAGCCCCTGCCTGTAACGTGCACGTAGTTGCGCTCGTCCATGAAGCCGATGTCGCCGGTGGGGAACCACTGGCTCTTGAGCTCTGGGTTGGAGACAAAGGCGCCGCCGCAGTAGTAGCCGCCCATGACGCCGATGCTCTTGAGGCAGATTTGGCCGCGTACGTTTGCTGGCAATGCAGCAGGCATGGCGTCTCTTTGGGCGGGATCGCTGGCCAGCATGCCAAAGTCTTCGGTATAGCTGTCCGTGATGATGAACTCCACGCCGGGCAGGGGCGCACCGTCGGAGTCGTACCTGCAGCAAGCCGGTGCGTCGATGTCTGTTGCGCTGATGCCGCCCGTCATCTCCGTCATGCCGTAGGAAGGGAGAATCTTTGCTCCGCAGTACTCCTCGTAGTCTTGGATTAGCTCTGGGTTGCGACCGCTTCCGCCTGTGATACCGCATCTGAGGGGGATGGGTTGGCCAGTGCGCTTCGCCACCTTGAGCTGGCGAAGGAACATAGTGGGGACGCCCAGCTGCACGGTGCAGCTCTCAGCCTGGATGAGCTCGATGGCTGTTTCCGGATTGAAGCGCCCTCCTGTGACGATGCGGCACCCGTTGACCAATGGGCCGTACAAGCCGTTGGAGAGGCCGAAGACATGGCACCAAGAAAGGGGCATGTAGTAGGTGTCCGATGTGGTGAGGTGGAGGCTTTCGCCTACGCGGCGCGCGATATAATCCAATGCGAACGCGGTGCACATGACGCCTTTGGGAAAGCCGGTAGAGCCGGACGTGAAGAGTACGGTGGACACGTCTTGCTCCGCGACCGGTGCGAATTCGGATAACTCCGGTGCGGTCTCTTCCAAGATCTCATAGGAGTCGCAGCGAGGATCTTCCAGCCTCACTGCGTGGATCTCACCCAAGAATTCCATGCTGGCAAGCTCGTCGACGTGCTTTTCCTTTGCGACTTGGACCATCTTGGGATTGATGAGGGTTACCGCATGGCGGAACTGGCGATCTGCCAGCTCCATAGAGGCGCTGGCAAAAACCGCGCCGCAGGCCGTGACCGCTGCATAGGTGATTACGTATTCAACCCAATTTGGGATGAATGTCAAAAACGCGTCGCCTGGGCGAAGGCCGCGGGCGTAGAGTGCCTTTGCGAGGGAGAGGGAGCGTGCGTGCAGCTCGGAGAAGCTGAGCCTGTAGGTTCCGTCGAACAGGAACTCGCGGCCGCCGTGCTCGGTGGCTGCCTTCTCAACCAGTGAAAAAAATGTCGGTCCCATCTCTGCTCCCCGCGATTGGTGTTGCGGGCAGCTATTCACCGCCCGCAACGCTCGATAGTTCTTACAGTGCAGCAAGCAGGGCGGGAATAACCTCTTTGAGGTCACCGACCATGCCGTAGTCGCACTGCGTGAAGATGGGGGCGTCCTTGTCCTTGTTGACGGCGACGATGACGTCTGCGGTGTTGACGCCGATCATGCGCTGCATCTGGCCGGAGATACCCAGGCCGATGTAGACCTTTGGCTTGAGCATCTGGCCGGAGACGCCGATGTAGGCGTCGCGCTCGAACCAGTCAACGGCCTCGGTCAGGGGGCGGGAGCAGCCCACGC
>OLRT01001819.1_pt1 | contig 14211 bp, 7 predicted proteins | sample 1672021 | NCBI WGS metagenome assembly OLRT01 (sample SAMEA3136637, study PRJEB25190) | human gut metagenome | reverse complement strand
AACCAGTGATCACACTGAGTCATTTTGAGATGCCTCTGCATCTTGTACAAGAGTACGGTGGATGGAGAAACAGAAAACTGATTGATTTCTTCGTGAAATTTGCAGTAACATGCTTTGAGCGATACAAAGACAAAGTAAAATATTGGATGACATTTAATGAGATTAACAACCAGGCAGATATCGGTGACGGATTCATGCTTTACGCTGATTCCGGGATTGTAGTTAAACCAGAAGAAAATGTAGAAGAATTGATGTATCAGGCATCTCACTACGAACTGGTTGCCAGTGCCGAAGCGATAAAAGCAGGACATAAGATCAATCCGGAATTTCAGATTGGCTGCATGATCGCAATGTGCCCGATCTATCCGGCTACCTGCCGTCCGGAAGATATACTGCAGGCTGAAAAATCCATGCAGAAAAGATATTATTATACAGATGTGCATGTAAAAGGAGAATACCCTGTAAATATTTTGAAATACTGGGAAAGAAAAGACCTTAAGATTGACGTAACAGAAGAAGATCTTGCAGTGTTAAAACAGGGCTGTGTCGATTACATCGGTTTCAGTTATTATATGTCTTTCTGTACAAAAGCAGAACCAGACAATCCGGAATATGATTACCGTGGAGAAAAGGATCGTATAAAGAATCAGTATGTAAAGGCAAGTGAATGGGGATGGCAGATTGATCCGATTGGACTGCGCTATTCATTGAACTGGTTTACAGATCGCTACAAAGTACCATTGTTTATTGTAGAAAATGGATTTGGAGCATATGATACTTTAGAAGAGGATGGAAGCATCCACGATCCATACCGTGTAGAATATCTGCAACACCACATTTCAGAAATGAAAAAGGCGGTAGAGGAAGATGGTGTAGATCTGATGGGTTATACACCATGGGGATGCATCGACCTTGTCAGTGCAGGAAGCGGTGAGATGGATAAGAGATATGGATTCATCTATGTGGATAAACATAACGATGGAACAGGAGACTTGTCCAGAAGAAAGAAAGATTCTTTCGAGTGGTATAAAGAAGTTATTTCAACAAACGGCGAAAATATCAATTAGTTAATGGAATGACTATTAAAAAAAGTGTCTATATCAAGAAACGATAAAAGGTTCTGATATAGACACTTTTTGCACGTGGATTCAAAAAAGAAGAGATTTGACATTACGGATTTGCATTTGAAGGAAAGAAGATTCTGATCGGGATGCGAGAATAATGTTACAAAACATGGCGAAAAAGTGCGGAAAAATGTTACAAGAACAGGTGGAAAACACGGAAAAAAGTAACGAAACACATTGAATAACCTCGGAAAAATGTTACAATACTAATATCAGGAGGTTGGAACAATGTTAAAAAGAGAAATCTCAGAGAAATTAATTTCGTGGAAGAATCAGAAGAAAAAGAAAGCACTTTGTATCATTGGAGCAAGACAGATCGGAAAGACAACTATTATCCGAGAGTTTGCGAAAGAGCAATACGAACACTTTATTGAAATAAATTTCATCTTAGACAAAGGGGCGGAAAAAATTTTTGAAGGCAAATTAGATGCGAATACGATTATTGAGAATCTTACAGCGTTTAAGATGCAGAAATTAGAACCGGGGAAGACTCTGATTTTCTTGGATGAGATACAGGAATGTCCGAATGCAAGATGTGCAATAAAATTCCTTGTGGAAGACGGTAGATTTGATTATATAGAATCAGGATCTCTTCTGGGAGTTAGATACAAGGAAGTTCCGTCTTATGCGGTAGGATTTGAAGAGATCGTATATATGTATCCAATGAATTTCAAAGAATATCTTACAGCGAATGGAGTACAGGAATCTACGTTAAAAACGTTACAGACCTGTTATGAAAAACATGAAGCGGTTCCAAAGGTGATGCATGAAACTTTGTTGAAGCTGTTTGCAACCTATATTGTTGTGGGGGGAATGCCGGATGTTGTACAAACTTATGTAACTACACATGATGTTGGAAAAGTAATACAACTACAGAGAAGTATCCTGGAATTATACAGACAGGACATATCCAAATATTCCGAAAGTACGGAAAAGATAAAAATCAAAACAATCTTTGACAGTATTGCTTCACAGTTAGATGATAAGAACATACGATTTTTCCTGAATCGGATTGATGAAAATGGAAGAATGAACCGGTATGAGAATGCATTCCTTTGGCTGAGTGACGTAGGTGTTGCACTTCCATCATATAATGTGACAGAGCCGCAGCCACCTCTGCAGCTTAACGAGAAACGAAATCTGTTCAAGCTATTCATGGGAGATACAGGACTTCTGTGTGCTTCCTGTATGGAGAATATTCAATTCGAACTCTTACAGGGAAATATGGAAGTAAATATGGGAAGTATTTTGGAAAATGTATTTGCCCAGATAATAAAAGCAAATGGATTCTCTTTAAATTATTTTGAGTCTAAAAAATATGGGGGATTGGATTATTTTTTTCACAGCCCCTCATGTGGAAAAAATATTTATAAGATATTGACAAAAAATACGGGGGGGGGTATGATATTATTAGAAAAAATAATAAGAAAATACAGAATGGGAAAACAAATTAATATTAAGTAGGATTGTTACTTTCATTAGGCAAAACCGGATTTTATGAACATCATTGAAGAGACAGTTGTTTGTAAAATTTGGTTTTTTTTATTTGAATTCAGAATATTAAAGAAACATGAGAAAAAGTGAGGGGCAGAGCTTATGAAGAAAGGACAGAAGAAAAGAAGGAGTGTTATCTTACGAAGAGTTTTAGCATTATTGTTAGCAATTGTGCTCATTCATTCCCAAATCATGCCGGCTGTATTCGCCGCAGATACGAATTACAGTCAGGAAAGTAATACAGAAGAGAAAACTGTGGTGGATGGAGCAGAGACAGTACTGCCAATGTCGGAAGATACAATCTCCGAACCGTCGGAACCGATACAATCGGAAGAACAACAGACAGAAGATAAGGTATCGGAAGATACAACCGTCGAATCATCGGAACCGATACAGTCGGGAGAACAACAGACAGAAGATACAGCCGACGCAGAACAGTCACCAGAAGTAGAGACAACAGGTGAGGCTGCGGAAGAGTCGGTAAATATCGCAGATGCTGTTGTACCTGTAACAGTTAACTATTATCTTCCAAAATCACAGAATTTACAGGTGGATGCACCGGAAAGCTATACCGAAGGAGAAGCACAGGAAGAAGCAAAAAGTGCAGTAATTGAGCAGGCACTTGGAGATGAGACAACACAAAAGCTGATTGAACAACAGAAAGAGAAAGGGATAGAAAGCAATACGCAGGAGCTGACAGCATCTGCTGTATCGGAAGAAGAATATGACAGCTACACACAGATGGCTGTGACAGGAGAAGGGCTTCAGGCACCGGAGGTTTCACTTTCAGATGATGTACAGTTGGAAGAGGATGCAGATGCGGAAAACACAAATCCACTGATTGGCTGGCAAGTAGCAAAGACGGCAGGTATTATGTTGTCCTATACAGATGGGACTGAGATCAAGATGGGAGATGTCATTCCAGCCGATAGGATTAGCGAAGTACAGATGACAGCAGCCGATGATGGAATTTCATTGCTGAGTACACAGGCGAATATGTCGATAGCAAGCTTGATTGCCCTGACACAGGATATGACAGTAGTACAGCGTGTGGGTGATGCAGGAACGAATGGAAAGTGGTCGGTTCTGGTTCAGGGAGGAACCAACCAGACGCCTTCAGCAGGTACTGTAAGACATGCGTATGGAACACTGAAAAGTGCGCTGACTGCAATTAGTGCTGATACAACATCCAGCAGCTTTAAGATTACATTTCTGGATGATTATACGGCGGACTCAAGTGATTTAAAAGCTTTGGGAAATTCATCACGTACCGGTGGCGAACTTGGATCAAGAACAACGAATAAGCCGACGATTGTATTTACTGGAGCTGTAAATTATACGACGGGGACTTCCTATAGCAGTTGGACAACATTTACATCGACACCTACAGTAAATACAATTTACTTCAGTGGATTTAATGCATATTTTACACATATTAATCTGAACTGGACTGGAACAAATGTTTATGGAAACCAGAATAATACTACTTTTGATGATGTGAAGTTCGTGGGTGGGGCAGTCACAGCGATTTATGGTGGAGGATATTCGAATAATTCTAATAGTGTGAGTTATACACTGACATTTAAAGATGTAGAGATGACAAAGGATGCTCCTGTAAAGCAGATCTTTGGAGGCGGACAGGATGCATCAACAGGAACTATTAATCTAACAATGACAAATTGTACAATCTATGGAAATGTATATGCGTCGAGTGGACCATATGGCACTAGGACTTACACTCATACAGGAAGTGTCTATGCAACACTACGAGATACAGCCATTCGTAAATTCGATACAACTGTAGTAGATCCAATGTTGAAACCGAGTGAAGTCCATAACGTAGGTGGATCTTTCTGGGGATTGTATGGGAAAGTAACAGAAAATCTTGTGTTAAATGCATCTGGAAGTTACGTAGCAGAATGTGGAACCTGGTTTACCGCAAAACAAGACTGCCAAGCAGGATCTATATCGTATATATTCAATGATATTAAGGAAAGTCTGAGATTTGTAGGAGCATATGAATATGCTGGATATGATCAAGAAACCGCAGGAAAAGGTTATATTGAAGTCAATAACACGCAGGTTGCTAACGTATTTGGCTGGGGATATCTGGAGTTGAATAATTCTGCTACATGTGATCAGAGTGTGAACAATTTCGGACATATGCAGTATGATTCTAGTTTCTATAATTATTGGACAGAACAGAAAAAGCAGGATGCCAAAGGTGGAGATCGCTATGTTCCAAAGGACTATAAACCGGACTTGCCGACTTGTATTGGATATGTAACAATAAAAAGTTCAACCATTTGTTCTGGTGGAGATTGCTATGAAGCATGGAATCGCCAGCGTTTTGGAAGAATTGTATTAAAAGATAATTATAACACATTTCAGATATACAATGCCATGGGGGGAAATAGTACAAATGTTGTAGATGTGTATTATCTTATGTCTACAGGTTCAGCTTCTTATAAAGCTACTATTGAACTGATGGCAATAAAGGCGAATGCAACCGCAAGTGATGCATTTTCCATGATTCGTACAAGGGGAAATTATTTTCAAACGTCAGTAGGTGCGATAGGGACATTAAAAACACATGCGAATGTACCTTGTACAATGGCACAAGATCCAACGAATAGATTGATTAAGCTGTATGCTACAGCAAATGCAGAAAATATAATCTATCTATACAGTGGAAATTCCAATACAGGAACTGCGTTATATTCGGCAAATTCATTTGCAGCGGTGCTAGACTTTCTACGAAAGCAGCCAGGAACTTCTTATACGTTATGGTTTACAAAGGCATATAGCCTGATTCAGAAAGATGTTACTGCATTTAATGATGCAACAGGATTTACGAATAAGAACGTGACAATAGTAGATGCTGGATTGTCGGGATCACATGAGCAGGCTTCTCCAAATACAGGAGTGAACCTTTGGGGTACTGTTTATCCACAATTTAAGTCACTGACATGGAAAAATGCAAAATTCCGCTCAGATTTCCTCTCATTTAATAAGTATCCGTATGTGATGCATGGAAATGGGCACAATCTGACATTTGAAAACTGTACCTTCGCAGGTGATGTAACAATAAACGCAGGAGGAAACAGTACGCAGGGAACATCAGGCTCTACGCTTACATTAAAAAATTGTGTGAATGTAAATAAAATCTATGCTTCAAAGCAACAAGATGGATTAGGAAATACAACGATTAATGTGGAGTCCTGTACAGGCCACACTGATACTATAATAATTGATCCGGCATACCATAGTGTTAAAAATCTGAACATTAATTTGAAGGATTGTGTTGCAAAGATTGATCCGTCGTATACTTATAGCGTAAAAGTCAACGGGGATTATAGACTGACAGCAGAGAACACACAGCTGATGTTCAATAACCCACTTGTTTCAAGTGGGCATACTGCAGAGGTTTACCTTAACAAGGATTCTTCAAATCATGAAGTTGTTTTATTAGGGGATTGCAAAGGATCATTCATTGCACCAGCTGGATCGTCTAGTCTGTATGTAACTGCGAAAGTGAGACCAAAAGATGCTACAAGTGTAAATTTGTACTACTTTGACCAGATAGAGATTAATGGAGGAGAACTTCATCTTGGTGACAGCGCCAAGTTAGTGGAAGGTGGATTTGGAAGCAGTTCAAGAGCAGCGGATGTTTCTCTTAAGAATGAAGGAAAACTGATGTTAGACTATTTGTCTTCTACATCAACGAACCGGACAATCAACAGCCTTACAACAGATGATACAGGTACAGAAGTATCGGTTACATATAACTATAAAGGTGAGACTTCTCCAAGTGGAAGACCATTAATTATTAAGAATACGTTGCAAACACCAATTCGTATGCTTTGCATATCAACAACGCTTCCACCAAGACATAAGGGGACTGTGGAATATCCATTGATTCAGTTCGATTCTTCGAATAATGCGAAGCTGGAGCAGTATAACTGGATTGCAGACAAACAATATTATTTGGCAATAGGTTCTCAAAACAGTAACCAAATCGTACTTCGTGCAGATACATATGCGCCGCTGGTATATCAGGCGAAGACAACGAATATGTCTATGTCTCTGAGTGGAAATCAGATAGGACAATTGGAGATTTATCTGAAGGATTTATATCGTGACGGAATTGACAAGAGTGGCTATAGCATTAATGATGCATCGGATGGTGCATATCCAACTGGTGTTCAAGTGTATTTAAGTACGCAGGATGTTCAGTTAAAGGATGGAGTTTATGGATATACATATAATTCCAGTACAGATATTCAGTTGAAGTCAGCAAATGTATCTTCTTATGGTTGGATGAACAGTGGGTCGTTTATAGATATCAATGGAACGTCAGTGACAGCTACAACAAAGTCACCGGTATTGCATTTGAAATTGAACTCACGTATTTATCAGGCAAACACAAATTATTTTATTTACGCAAGAGATAATGCCGGAAACTGGAGTAAATTCCTTCTGGATACGAAAGGCCCGACAAGTACTTACACAAATATTACATCAAAGAAAGTATCAGATGGAACTTACAGTTATACATTTACGGGGCTAAAATTTACAGATCCAATACAAACTGCAACATATGGAACATCAGATATTGCAGATGTAAGTTACAATGCGAATGCAACGCAGTATATTCAGAGTAGTAAGAAGATAGCAGAGGTACGATATAACAAAACAGGTTTAGACCCATGGTCAGGGAACACTTATACCAGTGCAACCGTTAACAGCAGTACAGGGGCGTGTACACTCAGTAATGTATCTGTTTCAGTAACGGAAAAATTATATGTCTTTGTAAAGGATGGCTATGGAAATATCTCGAAATTTACTTATGTACCAATTGTTTTTGATGCACAGAGCGGCGGGGCTACCTCAACTGGAAAGTTCAGCGATGGGTCTACCACTTCATCTACACTGGGACTGGTGGGAAGTACTTTGAAGAGTGCACAGGTGCCATCAAGTCCGGTACTTGGAAATCAGACATTCCGCTACTGGTATAATTCTACGAACAGTGGAAAATCTCAAGTTTTTCTAACAAGTGTGACGGTAAGTGGTGCAACTACTTATTATCCGCAGTGGACGTATCCGACCTTAACGATCAGTAACCAGATTACAGGAAGCACGGCAGATAAGAGCAAGATATTTACTTATACGATTGCCGTAAACAACGAATCGGGAACCGCTTATAGTGGAAAGTCCTTCTCCTATACAGGAGGAACAGTCGATGGAGAGACAGGGGTTACCGCTCCGGCGAATGGAATTGCAAGCAGCAATTCAAGTGGAGAAATTAAGATCTCACTTTCCCATGGACAGAAAGTTACGATCCAGTTACCGGGATATTATGATCAGGTGAAGGTGACACAGAGCGAGATATCTACTTATTGGACGACTTACACGACAGAGGCAGATGAGAAGTTTAACAGTAATGCCACCGAGAATCCGATCAGTATGGATGCGACAAACCGGTCACTTGCATTTGTTAATAGCAATGATTCCAGCCAGCCGGTAATCTATCAGCAAAAGATGGAAGGTGAATGGACAAAAGACCAAGGAGATAACTATGGAAGAAAACTGACAGTTTATATCAGAGATCTTTATGGAGATGGAATTGACACAAATGGAAGTTCGTTCTCAACAGAAGAGAAAGCAGAATTCCCGGGAAGTACCTATGCGCAGGTATATCTCAGTACCTACGATGCACCAAAGGCAGACCGGGGATATAATTTCCGATATAATGCTTCGGAATCTGTGAGATTGGAAAGTCTGTGCAGTTGTAAGAAACTTACCACTGGAAGTTTTACAGACATTGAAGGAAATGCAGTAGCAGCAACTTTAGCAAAGCCGGCATGGGAATTCAAGATGTTGAATAATTATACGTTCGATCAGAATAAGAATTATTTCATCTATGTGCGTGACCTGACAGGAAAATGGACTAAGTATCTGCTGGATACGAAGGGACCGAGCATAGAAAATACTGGAATTATTACAACATTATCAGAAAATGATACAGGTGCATTTTTTCAGATTGCGAATCTTCAATTCATGGACGAAGTAATTGTGACCAAGAATGGAACTTCTTCTTTAACAAATGAGTCGGATGAGAATTTTACTTATAATGCGAATGCAACAATGTATCAGGGAATGCAGATTGCAGAAGTAAGAAACAATAAAACGGGAAAATTTTCAGACACTTATAGAAATCCTAAAAAGGAGACCGATGGAAGTTATACAGCTGGGGATAAGACAACGGATGGAAGGGACATGTTCTATGTGTATGTACAGGATTATTATGGCAATACTACAGCAGCACAGTATGTACAAGTCAGCTTTGATGCGACAGGAGGCGGACTATATAAGAAAGTAAGTTTTGAAGATGGAAAGAAGATAACGAGACGATTGGTGGTAAAAGGAGATAAGCTTACAGCAAAACAGATTCCAGCCAATCCAGGATTCTACAATAATACGACAGAACAGAAATTTACGCAGTGGTCAGATAGCACAGATGCGAACAAGAAAAAAGTAGATCTGAAAACAGCACAGATGACAAAATCGGTAATCTTAAATGCAGATTACGACAAACCAAGTGTAATAATTAAACAGATGATAAAGGGAGATGGTATCTGGAATAATCAAGAATTTACTTATAAGGTTAAGACAAGTTATCCAAAAGGAAAAGTGATTCCGTGTAAAGGAAGTTATGTATCACCGGCAGTAAATGCACCAAATATTACATCTCTGACAGTAGATGCGAATCAGGAGATTACATTTAAGCTGAAAGCAGGACAGAGTTTAGAACTGATACCTGGGGATAACCAATATACGATTAAGAGCATCATTCAAGTCAGCAACGGAACAAATTGCGAGATTCAAAAAGATGCAAAAGTCATTTCAAGTGTAGAGAATGTAGCTGTAGATGAAATCAGTACCAATTTTGTTTTTACCAATACGAAGAATATCGTAGTTACAGGTGTTGATGGAGGAAATACAGATAACAGTCTGTTACTTGTAGGTCTGATGGGAGTTCTTCTAATCACAGGAGTTTCTGTCTTACGAGTGAGAGGGAGGAGGAGATCCTAGATGGACACTGCAGAGGAAAAAGTAATTTCTGAGGAATCAGTGGCAGGAGGGATTTTCCGTGAGATTTTGTACCTTCTGTTGAAGATTGTAGCAATTGCAACTGCAATTGTGGTTATCTTCACATTTATCTTCGGGGTGTTCCGTTATGCGGACAACGCCATGCTTCCGGCAGTGAAAGATGGTGATTTGGTCTTCTATTATCGGTTAAGGAAGAGTTATGTAGCTTCGGACCTGGTTGTTTTGAACTATCAAGGAAAAGAACAGGTCCGGAGAGTGATTGCTACTGCAGGAGATGTGGTGGATATTACAGAGGATGGTCTTACAATTAACGGAGCACCGCAACAAGAACATCAGATTTATGAAAAGACACAGCGGTATGATACGGGAGTGGACTTCCCAATCAAACTACAGGAAGGGCAGATTTTCGTCCTGGGAGACAGCCGTGAGAATGCGTCAGACAGTCGAGTGTACGGAGCAGTAGATGTGAAAGACACGAAGGGAAAAGTTATGACGATAGTCCGAAGAAGAGGCTTTTGATAAGCCGCAAGAACTTGTTAATATTTCTCCGTATAATGGCGGAGGGTGTTAAATAAAAAAATATACTAAGGAAAAGGAGAAAGAAAGATGAAGAAAAAATCCTTACAAAAAATGAGCAGACTCTTTGCAGCCGCAGTATTAGTCGGAACAATGTGTCTCGGAAATGTAGCAAATGTAAACGCAGCAGATGTTCCTGCTGAATGGGGACCAACAGAGACTCCAAGCGCAGCAATTACTGTAGAGTACAAGATGGGAAATGATGTAGTGACCCCAGCGAATGAGGTCAGCTTTACCTTTACTAAAACTAGTGCACCTACAGGAATGAATCTGAACGATATGCCGGCTATTTCAGTTGGAAATGTTAAATTCAATGCAGGAGAAGATTTGATTAAAGATACTTCTGTTACAGACATCAAAGTGTTAAGAAAACAGAGCGATAACTTTCTTGCAAGTTTCAAAACAGCAATGGGTACTAGTACAAAAATGACAACTGGTGAATATGTGTATACAGTAAAGTCAACTAGTACTGTAACAAAGGCAAAAAATAATGATGTATTTACAGCGTCAAATGCTGAATACAAACTTGATATTTTCGTAGCACAGAATACAGATGGTAAATTATACATCAAAGGTCTTTCAATTATTAATACTAAGAATGATGCTGGAACAGATACTGGCAACAATACAAAAGTAGATGGTAAGCCAGGATCAACAACAGGTGGTACAGCAAGTAACTTTAGTGGTCTTAAATTCGTGAATGAATATGTTGCAAAAGCTGGTAGCGTAGATCCAACAGATCCGATTGTACCAAATCCGAATGATCCAAAATCTTACGCATTCAAAGTAACGAATAATACTGAGAGCAAAGGAACTCAAACTGGAAGCTTCGAATATACTATGACAGTAACAAAGCCATCAGGAATTACAACAGCTGATAATACATATGTTTATTATGTAGATGGAACAAAACAAACTGGAACTTATGGAACAGCGGTGAAATTTACACTGCCAGATACTAAGAGTATGATGATTCAGAGCTGCTATGCTGGATCTAAAGTAACAGTTGATCAGAAAGGTGTAGCAAACTGGACAGCAACAGCAGAAACGACATTCAATGGAGTAAAAGATACTCAGAAATTATCAGCAGCAGTAGGTAAGAACCTTCAGGTTGCAAACAAAACTCTTGGACAGAAAGAAAACAAGGTTGAATACAAAAACATTTACAAAGATATCGCAGTAACAGGTATCATCGTAAATAACTTCCCATTCATTATCATGATTGCTATCGCAGTTGTTGCACTTGCAGGTATCGTAGCAATGAATAGCAAGAAGAGAATGAACAGAAGATAAGGGTAATGAATATAGACAGAGGAATGATTTAGCATGTGCAGACACAGAGGTATTTGCAGAGTAATAAGAGGGATGAATGGAATACTGGATTATGGTTTACTTCTGCTTTTGCTTCTGGGTCTGGTATATGGATGCTATGCATTATGGGATTCGCAGAATCTGGCAGAGGAAGCAACGTCAGAACAATATGCGATTTATAAACCCCAAGAAGATACGCTGGGATTCCAGGAATTACAGTCGATGAATTCGGATGTGATTGCCTGGATCACAGTGTATGATACCCCGATTGATTATCCGGTTGTACAGGGAAAGGATAATTGGGAATATGTTAATAAGAATGCAGAAGGTGAATATTCCCTGACCGGTGCAATTTTTATGGATTCCGAAAGTAATCCGGATTTTCAGGATTTTAATACAATTCTCTATGGACATAACATGGTTCCAAATGTCATGTTCGGAAGTATCAAGGAATTTAAAGAACGAGCCTTTTACGAAGCACACCCACATGGTAATCTATTTGTTCAGAATCGTAATTTTGGATTGGAAATCATTGCATTAATTGAAGCGGATGCTTATGACAGTTCTGTTTTCAATATAAATGTAACAAGAAATGACAGTATCCCCTATTTGGAAGTGATTCGAAATCATGCGGTCTATATGAATGACATTACGTTAGAAGCAGATGATAGAATTCTTCTATTATCTACCTGTTCATCAGAGTCAACTAATGGAAGGGATATTCTTGTAGCAAGAATTACAGACCAGACATACAAAGACACATACAGTGCCAAAGATCAAGATCATGCCGGGAATGAATCGGTAGACCGACGAGGTGGGTGGAGAGATTTTATACCTGGATGGAAGACTGCCTTATTCTTATTACTGCTCCTATTGATATTAATCTGTTTCGCAGACCAGTGGATTTGCAGACGAAGAAGGAAAGGACGGAAATAATATCAAAATGAAGAGACAGAACGCAGAAACTGACAGAGCGTTTCGTATACTGGATATTTGTAACGAGCTGTTGAATTGGATTTTGATGATTATTTTAGTTATTCTTTTTTGTTATGGAACCTATGGCATTGGAGATAGCTACATGTTGGAAGAAAATGCCATGCCGGAACATTATGAAATCTATCGTCCAACAGAAGAAGATTATGGGAATTTTGACGAATTGAAGGCGCAGAACAGTGATGTATGTGGCTGGATTACGATTTATGGAACACATGTGGATTATCCGGTAGTGCAGTCGGAGGATAACAGCACATATTTAATGAGGAATCCGCGTGGAGAATATAGCTTGTCGGGCTCAATCTTCATGGATTATATGAATCAGAAGGATTTTTCAGATTTTAATACCATTATTTATGGTCACCATATGGATGGCGGAGCGATGTTTGGGGATTTTGACCAGTATCTGGATCAGTCTTTTGCGGACAGTCATTTGTATGGAAATATTTTTACCAATGGAAAAGATTATGGACTGGAGTTATTTGCATTCTTGGAGTTGGATGCTTATAATACAGGTCTTTATGTAACACCAGTGCAGGAAGTTTCTCGGAAAGAACAGTATTTGCAAGAGATAGAAGATACTGCTTTGTGGTATCGTCAGATTAGTCTTTCCACAGAGGACCGGCTGGTAGTGATGTCTACGTGTACGGAAAATATCACAAATGGAAGGCATATTCTGATAGGAAAGCTTTCAAAACAAACGTATAAAGATACGTATAAGAAAACTTTGAAAAGGAACAGTCAGATCGACCGAATCGACTGGGGAATTTTCTGGAAAACCAGTATGAAGCGATTAGGTGTTCTGATTCTGCTGTTGTTCAGTATTTTGCTACTGATGGCAGTGGAGAGGAGCGGAAAGAGAAAGAAAACGAAAAATAACAGTAGAAAACTGGAAAACTGACAGAGGTATGTATGTGAAAAGTGAAAGATATAAACAGAGAATAAAGCTGGTATACCTTGCTTTTGTGATGATGGTATGTGTGGCCATTCCAAATCAGGTATATGCAGCGGGGAAAAATAAAGAAGCTGCTCTGACGGTGGAACAGACTGTAAAAGGGAAAACAAATGGGGTTACAGATGAATTTCAATATGAGTTGACAAGTTTAGATTCTGGCAATCCAATGCCGGAAGGAAGCAATGGAGACCGGTTGAAATTTAGCCTTAATGGTAATGATAGTAAGGAATTGGTTTTTTCTTATGAGGAGGCAGCTACTTATCGATATCAGCTGAAACAGGTTGTTGAAAAAGATAACAAGGATTATGATGGGCAGGTTTATACCATAGAGAATTATGTAATGCAGAATGGCTCAGAAGATTTTTTAGTTAAGACTGCAATTAGAAGAAAAGATGGTAATAAATCTCCGACATTGAGTTTTACAATTCAACATAAAGTGGAAGATGAGACACCAGTGAAAAATACAGCAAGTGTCCCAAAATCAGGAGACGATCAGTCATTTATATCGTTGATTGTATTGATTTTGAGTGCACTTCTTATAATAGTAGTATATAAGTGGAAGAAGAATCGGCGTGTTTAAGACCAGTGTAAAATAATGAAAAGGGAGACCATTTGGGGACGGAGTTTACCGGCTTTTTTCTACGA